>C687J35174_10002225_pt1 | contig 27590 bp, 33 predicted proteins | sample RifCSPhighO2_01_FD_35174 | JGI IMG/M metagenome (IMG submission 35174) | reverse complement strand
AATCTTGAACATCCAGAAGTCTAAAGATTTAAAAAAGACTTCTTGATAATTACTTTTCTCAAACATNTTAAGAATCAGTATGAACAGTACACTTTCATCTTGTCAAGAATATGCGCCCGACAGGATTTGAACCTGCGACCTATTGGTTAGGACCCAATTGCTCTGATCCAGGCTGAGCTACGGGCGCACAAAACTCTAAGCAATTAAGCCGTTTTAAAATTATCTAAATATACTCTAGGGGTAAATTTAGTGCTAGCAGGATGATAATTCAAATATCCATGTTCTATTAGCCTAGACACTATCCTTCTAGTATAAACAAAATCAAATCCAGTTATATGGGCAACACTCCTCATAATGACCCCAGATTCTTCAACATGCCGTTTGCCCTGCCTTTTTTCAAGCATATCTACAATTCTCATAACCTCTTCCGCATTCTTTATATTATCGAGCCAAATATATCTTCAAGTCTTTTCATTTTTATAAGGTATTATGTAAAAGGAAGGTTTATAATTAAATCTATCTTTTAATTATAATGAATCATAAATTAGTCCTACTTATTCTTCCAATAATGCTAATCGGCCTAGTTTCCTCTGAAGGAGCAAATGCAAGTATTAGTCAAGAAGGTATGTTCAAAAAGATAATTCCTTCAGAATTTAAAGTAGGAGACATCCAATTTGCAATACTAGTAAAAAATAATTACAATTACACCTTGTTTAATATAGTTCCAGTTATAAATGGTAAAGGGTTTTCAACTTATGACATTTATCCTATTGAATCTTTAGAACCTGGAGAAAAAGGTTACATTCTTGTTATAGGCAACTTTAAAGAAAGTGGAAATGTAACCTTATATGGAAAATGGATTTCTGAAACATTTACACAAACAGTTGCAATTGTAAATGGTGAAGAACTAGCAAGAATTCAACAAACTGAGATTGATAACAAGATTAAAGAAGAAATATTGGCCAATTTATCCATGCAACTTAATAGTCTGAAAAAAGACTACGCCCAGCTTGAAACAGATTTGTCTGATAAGAAAGATAACGATTTTGATGTTTCAAAGATTAATTTTGATCAAGCCAGAGCTTACTTAAGAGACGCAGAAACTTATATTTTATCTAATGATGTAGGGAATGCAAAAATAAGAATAAGATTAGCGGCAGAAGAAATAGGATATCAAAGAATAACTCTAAATGCAGCAAAGCAAATATCCTCTATAGCCAAATTTAAAGAATATGCCCTTATTTTTTCTACCATCGCAGGAGCTTTCATAACTTTCTTTGCCCTGTCCGAATTGCTAAAAAGAAAAGGAAGAGATGTCGTTACAACAGTTCATGAAGTCGGTTCTAAATTTACAAGAAAGAAGTAAATATATGCGGGGACAGTCCTAGCAGACAGTAGTCCGCTGGAACTTCAACACTTACGCGTTGAAGTGATTCGAACCTCCGAAGAAAATGCAGGAGGGAGGATTCGAACCTCCGAACTCACTAAGAGATCAGCTCTTGAGGCTGACGCGTTTGACCACTTCGCTACCCCTGCATTAAATTCTAAAGAAAACGTGCTATTTTAAATCTTCTGAGTCAATTATTTATCTTCTTTTATTCTCTCCCTAAGTTCTTCCAAAGAGACAGTCGAAGTTCCCTGTTTTTCAACAACAATACTAGCAGCGTAATTTGCTAAATAAGTAGTTCCAATTAAATTTAACCCGCTAATTAACCCAAGGGCCATAATAGCCCTAGCTGTATCACCTGCTCCTGTTACATCCACAACGCTCCTTACATTTGTAGATACTTCATTAAATACTCTACCATCATAGCTAACCATTCCCTTCTTACCCAACGTTACAATTACATAGTCGCTTTCAGAAAGTCGTCTAATCTCTTCAGCAAGAGTCTTATGGTCATGATGAGGATTCTTAGTTATTTCTTTAGCTTCCTTTAAATTAGGGCAGATTAAGGTAGGATTCTTAAATGATAAGAAATTAGAAGGCTTACTATCTACAATAACTGGAATCTTTTTCTGTTTAGCAAGACCTATAACTCTTGTACCCAAATCTTTCTTAAACATATTCTTATTGTAATCTGACAATATCACAGCATCAAAATTAGAATCGCTTAAAGAAGAATATATCCTATCAGAAGAGCCCTCATCAATTGGATGCACAAAAGGTTCTTCATGATCCAATCTTAAGATGTAGTGATTATGATCTGACTCTATAAACCTCTCTTTAATAATGTTTCTTATTGGCTCATTAACAAAAAAGTTGCCTATTGTATTATGCAAACAAAGCTCTTCAATCTTTGGCCTATATTTGTCTGACCCAATTACTGAAGCTAAGGAAGCCTCTGCACCCAAAGAAGAAAGATTCATTGCAACATTTCCGGCTCCTCCTAGCCTATAGTCTTCTCTCTTTACTCTAAGCAAAGGCACCCCAGGATTTTCGGGATTTATTCTTTCCACGTTTCCATAAACATACTTATCCAAAAGAACATCTCCGATAACAAGGACCTTTTTATATTTAAACTCCTCAATAGCTTCCAAGAGGTATTTTCTTAACAACTCCTCAGTCATTCAATCTCTCCCCCCTATTCCATAACTATTATCTTCAAAATGTTGCATGCCTAATCCCATTTCACAACGTTCCTTTATTATATTTTAAAGATATGTGTGATAAAAAGAAAAAGAAGACAGCATCCGTACTTCGCCTCTTGACGGAGACTAACATACAAGACGCAGTAAGCTTAACTTCTGTGTTCGGAAAGGGAACAGGTGTTTCCTAACTGCTATGGCCGTCTTCACAATTTCTTACTACAGGTAGTTTTTAAAGGTTTGCTCTCTAAGCATTATCATGAAAACCAAGCTATCCAAAATAGAGGCAAATAGCAAAATATCTGAATTCTTCCAAAAATCTTCCTTTACGAAAGAAGAAGTTAGAAAGATCAGACGCCTGGCGATGAAATATAAAATAAAACTAGGCAAAAACAGACAGAAATTCTGTAAACGCTGTCTCTCTCAGCTTAAAGGAAAAACACGAATAACAAAGACTCATAAAACTATAGAATGCCAAGAATGTGGTTGTAAAAACAAATTTAGGCTTTCTTGAAATCTTCAACTTGTAAAAGTTGAATGAGTCAAAAAGGCTTAAGCCTTTTTGAATTTAGTTATCTCAGGCAACATATCTGCATGTCCAAGCAATGTTGCCCTGCAGCAATATCTCGTAAGTCCCAAATCATCAAGAACTTTCCCAGTGTCCTCACCAGCGTCAATTCTTTTCTTATACTCTTCCCACAATTGTCCTAGAGGATTACCGCATCCCCAACATCTTACTGGAATTATCATGCTATAAGGTCATCAGAGTGGTTTTTAAAACTTACTATTTACTCAAAATACCTTCTCTTCCATTCCTCTCCCTCTTCATCTATATCTCTTCTCATAAGCCTCTTCATGAATTCAGAATCATAGGTCGTTTTTTCTTCGGGATTCAGGATACTTTTTTTCCGAAATGAAAAGTCTGCTTTTCCTTCATTTGAATCCTTACTCATACCAAATCTTAGAAATTCTGCAAATCCAATACCGACGCCATAAATAAGAACTGGCNCCCTGCTGATAAATAAATAAGCTCCGAGAGACGCTAAATCAATTAAAGTAGGGAGTGCTTTTCCTATAAAGATATCGTTAAATCTAGTTGCCTTAACTTCCTCCAAGAATACCCTATCTTTCTCTGGAGCGTATGCCCTATAAAATCTTTCTCTACGTTTAAGGACATCTTGCCTTTTAGTACCATAAAGGTATTCTGAAATTCCATTCCTAATTTTATCTCTAATTCCCATAAAATTAAACAGATTTTTTAGCTATATAAATCTTAGTAAAAAAGGCAATTTGTAATTCTTATAAAATGGTAACAATAAGAAAGATTTATAAGTAATAATTCTCAATGAAATACATAAAAGCCTAAAAAGGCCAAAGTCAAGAAATAAAAATGGAAGAAATAATAAGATTAAGAGAAGTAGAGAAGTACTACAATATGGGCGAAACAGTTGTGAAGGCTCTAGACGGCCTAGGAATCAAAGTCAATAAAGGAGAATTTGTAGCAATTATGGGCCCTTCAGGTTCAGGAAAATCAACGGCAATGAATCTTGTAGGCTCCCTAGATTTACCAACTCACGGCGAAGTTTACCTAGAAGGCCTGGACATCTCTACTCTTAGTGAATCAGAACTCTCACAAGTAAGGGGAAAAAAGATAGGATTCATTTTTCAAGGATTTAATCTAATCTCAAATTTAACCACTAAAGAGAATGTAATGCTTCCCATGTTATTTCAAGGAGTCGATTTAGAGGACCGCGAGTCTCGAGCAGAACATCTTCTTGGTCTTGTAGAATTATCAGACAGAATGGACCACTATCCAAATCAATTATCGGGAGGACAGCAGCAAAGAGTGGCTATTGCTCGTTCATTAGCAAATAATCCAGAAGTGGTCTTAGCAGACGAACCAACAGGAAATCTAGACACTAAAACAGGAGAAAAGATTATGTCTTTCTTAGAAGAGTTGCATAAGCAAGGAAAAACGATAATTATGGTTACTCACGACCCCAATCTTGCCCAAAAACATGCTCAAATAATATATTGGTTGAAGGATGGAAAACTTGAAAAAGTCACAAGAAGAGATAAAGGCAAGTGGCACGAGTTAAGGAAATCCTCATAACATAATATTTATAACTTCAACTTGTAAAAGTTGAATGGGATAAATATTTGCAAAGCAAATATTTATAAACTAAAAAGTGACAACATTATCATGGTAACAAAAATTAACAAAATGAAGATAACAATCTCTTTAGCATTAATATTATTACTTTCCCTAAATCTAGCAAGTGCAGTGACTGTTAGGTCAGTTAGCTCAACTCCATTTTCTCCAGGTAAAGAAGGGACTGTATCTATAGAATTGAAGAATACTCTTAGCGACGATGCTCTAGATGTATCTTTAAGCCTTGATTTGTCAAATGTTCCATTTACTCCAGTTGGAAGTTCAGAAGAGAGCGTAGATGAAATACAAGAAGATGATAATGAAAACTTTGCCTTCGCATTAAAGGCATCAAACAATATAGTCCCAGGAGACTACAAAATACCTTATACTCTTTCCTATACTATAGGCGATGAGCAAAAGAAAGTTAATGGTACAATCGGAATAACAGTAACTGCTTCAGCAGACTTAGTATTCACACTCACTCTAGACAATCCCGTTATTAACCAACAGGGCAAAATAAACCTTAAAATAGTCAATAAAGGATTTGGAGACGCAAAATTCGTTTCAGTAATAGTTATATCAGACGGATATACTTTACTCTCAGAAGACCAAGTTTACATTGGATCAATAGACTCAGATGACTTTGAAACAGCCTCTTTTGATGCAATCTTCAATTCTAAGAATGCCCTATTTACAGCCCTTATAGACTACACAGATTTTAACAACAATAAAATGTCAAAAACAATAAGTTTGCCTATGAATGTTTATACAAGCGATGAAGCCGTTAAACTAGGAATTATAAAGAAGAACAATACAGGATTATATATTGGTCTGATAGTCCTATTAATTGTTGCATGGTTTGTCTATAGATCAATTAGAAAAAGAATGAGGCGCGCAAAGCGCATTGATTCAGAAAGGAAGTAACTTTCCTTATGATAATTGATTACTTCTTTTTAGCACTAAGAAATCTTAGGAAAAGAGGTCTGCGTTCCTGGCTTACAATGCTCGGAATCTTTCTAGGAATTGCTGCAGTAGTTTCCCTTATATCCTTAGGTAATGGGCTTCAAACAGCAATAACGGGCCAATTCGCAACACTAGATGCTGATAAACTAGTAATAGAAAATACAGGAACAGGTTTTGGCCCTCCAGGTTCAACGGTAATTAATAAATTAACAGATCACGATATAAAACTAATAGAATCTGTCCCCGGAGTAGAATTTGCAATATCTAGAATAATTAGGGTAGTTAAAATAGAATTCAACAAAGTTGCTCAGTTTAGATATATAGTAAATATGCCTCCAGATTCAGACCAATTAGACGTAATCAATGAAGCATTGCATGTTGATCTATTAGAAGGGCGTTTACTTACCCCAACAGATAGAGGAAAAGTAGTCCTAGGCAACGATTTTACAGATGATAGTTTTGGAAAGAAAATTCACGCAGGTTCTACAATAAATATTCAAGGGGAAAATTTCGAAGTCGTAGGTATCCTAAAGAAAGGAAGTAGTTTTCAGATTAATTCCGTAGTTTTCATGCCTGAAGACGATTTAAAGAAAATTCTTAATATCGGAGATGAAACAGATTTAATAGTTGTCCAAGTAAGAGAACAAGATAAGTTAACGACCGTAGCCTCAGAGATAGAAAAGAGAATTAGAAGAGATAGAGGGCTAAAAGAAGGAGAAGACGATTTTTCTGTCCAGACTCCTGTTCAAAGTGTAGAAGCAATCAATACAGTACTTAACATAATCAACATAATAGTTTCAGGCATTGCAGCTATCTCTCTCCTCGTAGGAGGAATAGGAATAGCAAACACAATGTACACCTCAGTCTTAGAAAGAACAAGAGAAATTGGAATAATGAAAGCAATAGGCGCCAAAAGGTTTGATATCCTATTGATATTTCTTATAGAGTCGGCTCTCCTAGGTCTAGTTGGCGGAGTAGTTGGGGCGACAATTGGCCTTTCTCTAGCTTTCTTAATTGCAGGAGCAGCAGGTTCTTTTCTAGGAGGCATCGGCCTCCAAGTCGCTATATCCTATCCTCTACTTTTCGCAGCAATCCTCTTTTCCCTTTTAATTGGAATATTCTCGGGTATGTTGCCAGCATTGCAGGCTTCTAGACTAAACCCTGTGGAGGCATTAAGAAGATGATACGTGATTACATAAAAATTGCTCTAAAAAATATCAAGAAAAGAAAGCTTCGCGCTTTCCTAACATTACTTGGAATTCTAATAGCTATTGCTACTATATTCATGTTAATTAGTATTTCTCTAGGTCTTAGAAACGCTGTAAACGAACAATTTCGACTTTTAGGAGCAGATAAATTTTTTATACAACCACAAGGTCAATTAGGAGGTCCAGGTACAGGTGGAGCAGTCCAACTTACAGAAGACGATGTTAAAGTAGTGGAAAAGATTGCAGGAGTGAAAGAGGTTTCTCCATGGGTAGCGACAAGTGCAAAAGTAGAATTTGACAAGCAAACCCGCTACACTTCGGTAGTAGGAATAGATTTAGAAACGGCAGATTTATTTCTTGAAAACGGAGCTTACGAAGCAGAAATAGGTAGAGTTATCAAGGAAGGCGATACAACCGATGTAATGATAGGATCTCAATATCTTCATAATAATTTCTTCTCCAAGCCTTTAAAGATAGGGGACAGAATCCTAATAAATGACAAAGAAGAATTTAAAGTAAGGGGGATTTTAGAAACAATTGGAAATCCTGGAGATGACAGACTTATCTATATGCCAATTGATAACTTTAGAGATTTATTCGGAATAAAAGACCGCCTTGACACAATTGTTGTACAAGTTAATGACGAGGAAAATATACAAGAAATAGCAGACAAAGCTCAAAAGGAACTCCTGAAAAAAAGAGGCCTAACAGAAAAGACAAGAGACTTTACAATTCTAACTCCAGAAGAATTATTGGGTAGTTTCTCAGGTGTTCTAAACATAATCACTGCATTTCTATTAAGTATCGCTGCAATCTCCCTCCTCGTAGGAGGAATAGGAATAGCAAACACAATGTACACCTCAGTCTTAGAAAGAACAAGAGAAATTGGAATAATGAAAGCAATCGGAGCACGTAACTCAGACATTCTTATAATCTTCCTCACGGAATCCGCTCTCCTCGGTCTAGTTGGTGGAATTGCCGGTGTTGCCCTGGGAATTTTAGTAAGTAAAACAATTGAATTTATAGCAATAAACTCCCTAGGCACAACTCTTCTTCAAGCAGCGATTCCTGCCTATCTCGTAATCGGATGCCTTCTCTTCGCCGCCTTGATAGGAGCAATCTCTGGGACTTTCCCAGCCTACAATGCAACAAAAGTCAGACCTGTTGAAGCTTTGAGGTACGAATAATGGTATCTGAATTTGAGAAGAAAGTAAGGAAATTAGACGATGAAAATCTAAGAGTCTATGAATCGGCTAGAAGAATTGCGAAGAAATTAAATAAAAATTACGGGACAATTACCAGTTACCTGCAAGCTAAAAGAGAGGGGTTTAAAGATCATTCTAAATATTTGAGTTTTAGAGCATTATTGACAGGATTTGAGGATAGAAATGATTATGCTCTCTATTCGTATCATCATAAAAAAGGCAATTTCAAAGACTCAAGAGACTTTCAAAAGAGAAAAGGATTAAATAAAAGATTAAGTTATGTAGACCCTAAACTTCTAGATAGGTTTACTTCAAATAATAAATCTTTAGATCTCTATCCTCTTCTAGAAAGAGAAAAAGAAATTGACAGAAGAGAAGTTTCAGAGACATTAGACTATCTTATTAGTAAATTGCCTCGTGAATATCAGGGAGTTATAAGAAAGAGCTTCTATCAAGGTAAATCTGGTAAAAAGATTGGAAGAGAGTTAAAGACCACGCCTCAAAATATTAGTTTAATACTAAAAAGTGCTTTAAAGAAACTTTACTACCTCGCCAAACAATATAATCTCCAAGAACTCTACGAAAACTAATAAACACTATTCTCAACTTTCCCCTTCACAAAAGAATTAATATTTCCAATAGTAGTATCCAAGATTCTCTGCAAGGCCTCTTTAGTAAAGAAAGCACTATGCGGAGTCACAATAACATTATGCTCCTTCAATATCAAATGATTCTCCAAGAATATCTCCCAGTCTCTTTCCTTTCCATTACCAAGAAGCTGTCTCTCCTCTCTAATATTGCTCTCTCCTTCCAAAACATCAAGGCCCGCTCCAGCCAGAGTCCCTTTGGCCAAAGCATACATTAGTGCTTTCGTTTCAATAATTTCTCCTCTTGAAGTATTAATCAAATATGCACCCTTCTTGATATATTTAATATTATTCATATTAATCAAATGCCTTGTATCATCAGTTAAAGGAACATGGATAGTAATAATATCCGATTCTTTTAGCAAATCGTTAAACGATTTTGCCCATCTAAATCCACACTCTTTTGAAAGTTTCTTATCAATATGATTTGAAAAACTCACAACATTCATTTCAAAACCTTTAGCTATTTTTATTACATGCTGCCCAATATGTCCAGGACCTATAACTCCCAAAGTCTTGCCTTTCAAATCAAAACCCATTAATCCAGCTATTGAGAAATCATCTCTCTTTGTCCTCTCAATAGCATCATATATTTTCCTTGACAAAGCCAACAATAAAGCAAAAGTTTGCTCGGCAACAGTATTTTCTCCATAGTAAGGAACATTACTTGCCATAATCCTCTTCTCTTTACAGAAATCTAAATCAATGTGGTCAAAACCAGTCGACATTGTCGTGATATACTTCAACTTAGGCAATTTCTCAAGCAGTTTTCCTTGCATTTCAGAATGAATAAAACAAACAATAACTTCACATCCCTTAACCTTATCTACAAAACTCTCTCCAAAAGGTTTGTTAAAAAACAGTAATTTATGTTTCTTTAGTCTCTCCTTCATATACTCCTCTTCCCACTTCTCTAATTCAAAAAAAGCAATATTCATTTTTCCTCTTTCTTTATTTTAAATTTTGTTTTCTTAATAAGGTTTTCTATTTCATTCCATTTTAACAATCCCTTCTGACTACCTTTAGTTTGTATATAAGACTCCGCATTGACAATAGCGCACTTAATCGCCTTCTCTACATCATTAAATTTAATAAAACCACTAACAAAAGAACTTGCAAAAACATCCCCAGCACCAGTTGCCTCAACCACTTTAACTTTATTCGGCCAATATCTATACAGAATATTCCCATCATATATCCCTCCCTCATTCTTGCCATCAGTAATACTTACTATTTTTGGCCCGAGTCTCCTCAGTCCCTTAAACAAATCTCCTTTCTTTACCAACATCCTTGCCTCTTCTTTATTCAAACTGAGAAAATCGCAATTCTTTAAAATAACACCAATATAACCAGCCCCTTTCTTCGTATGGTAACTACTCGGATTATAAGATATCTTTATTCCCCTCTTACTTGCATAAACTGCTAACTTCTTCTGGCTCTCAAATGATTCATCCCCCATTGAAGTAAAATAAAACCAGTTAGTCTCAAGTCTTGACATATCTATCTCTGAAAATTTGAGATTATTACTCGCACCTCTGTAAGTAAGAACAGTCCTATTTTTTTTATCATCTTCAAGAATTATAGAATATCCAGAATGTTCCTTCCCAGAAACACCAACAAAATCTACCCCCTCTCTCTTCAATTCATTCAATATAGTATTTCCATTATATCCACTGCCAATCTTTCCCATAAAACCTGTCTTGAATCCAAAATGCGCAAAACATCTTGCAGCATTTATAGCTCCCCCTCCTATTGCAAAATCTATTTCATCTATTTGTATCTTTGTTCCAACAGGCAAAGAAAGAAAATTCCCTTTCTCCTTAAGACCTGCCTGAACAAAAACATCAACAAGACCACTTCCCATAGTCACAATATCATATTTCGTCATCTTAATTAACGATAATCGTTCCCCCAATACTTGCTCTTAAATGATCATGATATTTCCATATACCTTTTTCATAGAAAGTGAATGTATAGCTCTCTCCAGGTTTTAATCCCCTACAGACATCAAATATCTTCTCCTCCTCTAGAGTTCCACATTTCTTAATGTCAGATCCAGGATACTTATCATGAGTTATATGCGGATTAGAAGCAATCCAGTGTGTCTCAGAACCCTCATTTACAAAACTCACACTATCTCCCTGTTTAACCCTCAAAACCAGAGGATAAAACCAACTAACCGATGGATATATCTTAACAATATGATTCTCGGTCTTTTCTCCATTGAAATAACCCGGATCCTCTGTATCATCTGGAATATCTGCTACATTATCTTGAGGAGTAGTTATTTTAACATTCTCAATCTTTCCTTTATCAGAAAACAATATAAGTATAGCAGAAATTAAAAAGACAATGACCACTATAACACTAGTATAATTTCTAACTCTCTTTTTCATAAAATAAACAAGAGAAAGAGATTTATAAGCATTCCTAAAAATATTAAGTCAGCATCATAAGTTAACGTACATTGTTTCTAATTCTTAATATATTAATTATCGATAAAAGCTTATTTTAATTACTTATTCCCTTAACACAAACTATCGGGGCATAATTCTTCTATCATACGCATAAATCATGTTAAGTTAAATGGTTTACTTTACATAAAACTCTATACTAAAAAGCTAACAACAAACAATCCTACTGCTAAAATCGTGGTAACAAAATATACTCCCTTATTCCATTCAATTATCTTCGCCCCATCAAAAGGCATTACAGGAATCATATTAAATGCTCCAAGTAAAGAATTAATTGTCAATCCCAAACTAAAGAACAAACCAATTATTCCCTCTTTTCCCAGAGCTAAAATACCAATTAAAAACAATATAGCAAGAACAATATTTGTCATAGGACCAGCAAGAGATATCTTCCCATATTTCTCCTTATTAATCTTTCCCCTTATCATAACTGCTCCAGGAGCAGCAAATATAAACCCAAAAAGAGAAAAGAGCAGAGCAAGCCATAACATATTGGAGAAAGCCCTGAACTCTGCCCAAAATCCATAATTTTGTGCAATGAGCTTATGCATTAATTCATGCAATAAAAAACCAATTCCCGCAGTAAACATACTAATAAAGAAAAACATCAAAATCTGTGTACTCGGCGAAACAAAAACATTGTATCCTCCAGAAAGTAAAATTGCAAAAGCTATTGAAATCATTATTCCAGCGAACCACAAATCCTTTACTTCTTGATGGCTGAATTTCATTTTAGAACTAAATACTTTAAGGAATTATTGTATATAAAATTATGTTTATAAAAATCAATGCGGAGGCATAGAAGGTGGGCTTTCAATTTATTAAGGACAAACTAATCAAATTATAAGTTCGTTTAGAGAAGTAACTGCCAAGCTTCTTGAAAGGTTTAGAGAAACAGCAAATTTAAAGATAGTCTAATTTATCGAACGCTATTTAAATACAGTTTCTGTAGTATTTTAATGAAAAAAAGGACGGCGATTATTACTTCCATTATAGGCATAGGTTTATTGTGTCTTCTTATCCTTTGGAGTTCTATTAAGCCCTCTAATGATCGAATATGGAGTATCGATCAACAGATCCTACCTTACGTCGTTCAAGAAAGAGATCTTAGTCATATCCACAATATTCGTAATTTTACTTATTATAATACGAGTTTATATTATCCCTCATATTATAATAAAACTTACAATCTTTCTCAATTAGACTCATTATGGTACATTGTTGAACCCTTCTCAAATTGGCAAGGATCTGCTCATACTTTCTTAAGCTTTGGTTTTAATGACAGTTATCTTGCGGTTTCTGTAGAAATTAGAAAAGAAAAAGGAGAGCAATTTTCTGCTTTTAAGGGATTGTTTAAGCGATATGAGATAATGTATGTCTTAGGTGACGAAAAGGATCTTGTTAAGTTGCGTTCTAATTATAGAAATGACAGTGTTTATATGTATCCTGTAAATACTACACAAGAAGCAATGCAGTTACTCTTTANNGACATGCTTAACCGTATTAACAAATTATATGNAACGCCAGAATTCTATAATAGTATAAGTAATACATGCACAACTAATATTGCAAGCCACGTTAATCGTGTCAAGCCAGGTAGAGTTCCCTTCAGCTTTGCATTGCTGGCTCCTGGATATTCTGACAAATTTGCCTATAAGTTGGGAATTATTAATACAACTTTACCCTATGATAAGATTAGAGAACATTATCAGATTAACGAGCGTGCACTAAAGTATGCGGAGGATCCTAATTTTTCTTTAAAGATTAGAGAATTTGGCAAAGAATGAGAAATTTAAAAATATTTTTATTTTCTAGATAATTTACACTTTAATTTTTTAACTCCATTTTTGGCATAATCAATAACAGAATCTATTTTAGGTGTAATTGTACTCATAAATAAGGCATATGCTGAACCAGTTAAAATTCCTGCGCCGATACCTGCTTGCATAGGAGAATACCCTTTGTGTAGCATATATTCGCTAGCAGCAACGCAAGAACCAGCCCAAACAAAATAACCAATTTTACTTGAAGCAAAAAAAGATGCTGCATCTTGTATCGTACGTTTCCAATCAAGTTTACGATCTTTGATTAACCTCTCACGATTAAATATTAAATGAGAAATAAAATAAGTAGGATTTCTAGCAATAATATTAGCACTCATTCCTGCAGCAACAATTCCATGAATATTATCTGTATAATCTGAAGTATAGGCTTGACTTAAAGCCATAGCAACGCTTCCAACCAATACTGTAGGAATCATAGGCAGTCCAATAGAAGAAGATTTCAGTTCATTATTAACGATATTCTCTAATTTTGATTTTCCTATTTCATTTTCCATTGATAACTCTATGCCCCATTCTATTAAAATTATCCTTTGTTAATCTCACTAAACAAGCTAACTCGTCTCCTTGTTCCCAATGAGGGTTCCTTTCTAAAAAGTATTTTATGTCTGGATTTTTCATTCTTGATTCATCTATATCAGCAACTCCGTGTTTTAAATGATCTTTCTTTCCTTCAAAGCTTATTATTCCTGTTTCATGATTGTAATGATTTGGAAATTTAGAAGAAGCAAAAGCATCCAATATTCCTTTTTCTCTTTCTGGAAAATCCACTCCTCTTCTAGGATAAAATTCATTAAAAAAGACCGGTAAGAATCTATAGGTCTTATAACCTTTAGACATTAAGAACCAATATAATTCTTTATCAGGCATTTCATCTATTAAAGAAAAAGCATACCTTCCCCACCACTTAGGCAATTCATTTGTTCCCCAATATTCTTTGTCAATTATAGTATCTCCTGAAAATAATGCAGTTATTTGGGATCCATCGACAGTTTGCTCTAATAACATTAAAGTAGAAAATCCTTTTATTTTCCTTTCATCAGAATTTCGTAGCAAGATAATATCTCTTTTTTCAGATAAATCTCTCTGAAAAGACTCTCTACTAACATTATCATAATAAGAATTCATTAATCTATACATTTCATCTATATGGCTATCTGCAAGCGAGTTTATTCCAACAATTTCTCCATCTAGACTTTTTACAGCCGTCATTATAAAGTTCCTAATTCCAAATACGGAATTTTGCCATTTAAATATCTTGAGTTATGATCCATGCTATTAAATGAGACTAAATAAACCATAGATCGATATTCTCTCGGAGAAAAAGGTTTAACTGCTTTTACTAATGGATCATTTTGAGTCAATCCAATACTAAAATGATCATAATCTTTATTTTGCGTATCAGAAGCCATCTCTCCAAGCAAAGACTCTAAGATTTTAGGATTATTGTCTTTTGTTGTTGGAAAAGCTGCATAAAAATGATGTAATAACTCTCCAACTTTTGGTAAATTAGGAATATTTGAAAGATTTGATACTAGATTAATAAAGGGTCTAGCAAGATGCATTTTTCTATCATATCCAACAACTCTAGTTTGTTTAAATAATTCCTGATCCCATTTAGCAACAACCCCTACAATCTCGTTTCCATCTACTGCTACATAAAAATCATTTTGGTCTAATCCTCTTAATCTTACAGAACCGAAATCCGAAACTTCATAATAAGGAGAAAACTGTTTATTCTTTCCTTCTCCATTCATAAAATTTAAAATATCTTCTAAAGCAACCTCGTTTCCTCTAACTATTGTACGTTCAAGTTTATTCTTTTTTGATCTAGGTTTTATAAAAAAAGTTGAGAGAACATCGAGAGGCATATAATTTGGAAGTCCAGCTCTTCCACTTTCTAAAACTCTTCTTGCGATATTATTATCTTCTATTATTGTAGTTAAATAAAAAGGAACTCTTTCATCTTGATCTAGTTTTCTAAGAAATTTATATCCTCTTACGAGAAAAGAATTATTTCTAAATTCAGGATTTACTCTTAATCCGCTCAAATAGCCAATATCTACAATCTCCCCGTTTACATAAACAGGTTTAATTGATCTTACTCCAAAACCAATAATCTCTTCATTCTCCGTTTTACCGATAATAACTTGGGATTCTATTCCCTGTACCGAGAGAGCATCGAAGAAACTTGGTTCAGTTTCAAAAGCAACAGAAATAGATCCTGACATTTCATTCTTCTTTAAACATTCCCTTAATAAGTCATCATCTGACCTATCTGCTAAACTAATTTTCATCTTTTACTCCCAAATAAAGCGAATTTTTATGATCTATTTCTCTCCAAGTTAAATAATTAGAGAGCAAAAAATATAACCCTGATTTTATACTTTGTACATTCGCTTCAAAATCTAGGGTTCTTGTTACGGTTGAGCTAAAACTATAAAATTTTTTCATTGCATCTCTACAGGATTTAGAAAGTTCTTCAGGAGACATATTTTTAGGATTAAAAACAATATCTCCCCATCGATGCTCGCTATCAAGCCACCAATTTTTTTTAGTTAGTCTTCCTTCTGTATCCAATCTTCTAATTAATTCTGTTCCAGGAAATGGAGTCAATGGGTAAAAACTAGCTAAAGAAAATTTTTGATCCAATGCAAATCGAAGGGATTCTTCTACTGAATCAGTAGTTTCCCAATCATAACCAACTGCAAAGGTCCCATATATGCGTATTCCTCTTTCTCTAAACTTTTTAACAGAGCTTAAATAATTTTCTAAACCTCCATTAAAATTTTTACTCATCTGATTCAGATTATCTTTATTCAAAGATTCAAACCCTATTAGAACTCCTTGGCATCCGCTTTCAGTCATTTGATCCATCAGTCTTTCATTTTTTGCTACGGTTAAACTCATTTGGCTAGCCCAAGATATATTCATATCAGCTATGCCTGAACAAACTTCTCCAAGATGCTTTGGATTAGATGCAATATTATCATCTACAAAAATTATCCATTTGTTTCCAGATTCCTCGATTTGATTCCTTATACTTTCAACAGGTCTTGGATAATACTTTTTACCAAAGAAATTTTGTACAGAACAAAAATCACAAGTAAATGGGCAACCTCTTCCTGCCTCTATAAGAGTGATTGGAATATACTCCTTTCTTTTAAAAAACGAATTATCGACAACTATCTGATTTGGCATCGGACTGCCTCTATAAACTTTCTGCATTCTTCCTTCAGAAAAATCATTAAGCAAAGCTGGCCAAACATTTTCTGCTTGTCCTACCACAATAGAATCTGCATGTTGCCTTGCTTCATCTAACATTAAGGTGGGATGAAATCCTCCAAGAACTACGGGAATTCCTCTCCGCCTATAACCTTCAGCTATTTCATAAGACCTTAATGCAGAATATGTATCAACACTAATTCCCACCAAATCTGTTGGTTCATCATAAGGAACATCTTCAATTCTATCATCAACTAAATTTAGATCGATATTCTTGGGAGTTAGTCCAGCCAAGGTTGAGAGTTGTAATGGAGGTAAAACACGTTTTCTTGTATACTTCCCTTTTGAATCCCTCCCCATTGTGGGATAAACTAATGTAACATTCATTTTATAATTGGAAGAGATAATTTAGATACATCATCTCTTTTTTGGCTAGAAGCATAAGAACCATTTCCATTAGATCTTTTATCATATAACTCAGAAGGTTTTATCACTCCTCCAATTGGCCAGCCCTGTCTTCTGGCAACTTCCTTTCCAGAAAATAAATTAACCCAAAAGAAATAAGCCGCATTACTAAAATCCTTAAGATTTGCTTTCATATCTTGCATCCTATGAAAAATAGAACTATAACTATAAAATTCTCTTCTGGCATCAAAACAATTCTCTGCTAATTCTTCAGGAGACATATTCTTTGGATCAAATGCAACCTCTCCAAATCTGTAACCGGATTCTAACCACCATTTGTCATGATGAAGTCTTCCCTCTTCCTTTAATCTCCTATATAATGTCGTACCAGGAAATGGAATTAAATGATTAAACGCAGCCAATGCTAATTTATGTTCTATCGCAAAATCAACTGTTCTCTTAAAATCATCTTTAGTATCGCTATCGTACCCAAATACAAAAGTCCCATATATGCTAACTCCATGATCTCTTAATCTTTGGATAGCTTGCCCATAATCTCTTTTTGCAACATTCCATGTTTTTCCCATAGACTTTAAAGTTTCTGGATTCAAAGATTCAAAACCGATTAAGATATTTACACATCCACTTTTTTCTAATCCCTTTAGCAATTCCGGATTATCTGCCATATTAATACTTCCCTGACTCATCCACTTCTTACCTAAGGGAGCGATAGCATCGCATAAATCTTTTGTTCTGGAAAATCTTGAAATAAAATTATCATCAACAAAGTAAAGATTTCTTTGATTAGTGCTTTCTATATCTGAGACTATGTCATCTAGGGCTTTAGTCCTGTAAGATCCTTCATAAGACCCGGCTATGGCACAAAAATCACAAGTAAATGGACATCCTCTTCCGGTTTCAACTAATCCAACAGGTAGATATTTTTTTCCTTCAAATAAATCTCTTCTTGGCTGAACATGTTGCAAAGTTCCTTTTCTTGGCTGAGCACGATAAATTTTTTGCAATTTTCCATTTTTTGCATCTCTAATTAATTGATCCCAAACGGGTTCTGCATCTCCAACTACAACTGCATCAGCATGTTCTGAAACTTCCAGTGTATCTAATGATGCCTGAATTCCTCCAAGAACAACTGGAACCCCACGTTGCCTAAACTCAGAAGCAATATTATATGTTCTTTGAGCATTATAGGTTTCAGTACTCATTGCGACTAAATCAGTTGGTTCATCGTAGGGAATTTCATCCAATCTATCATCTAAAAATCTTACTTCGACATCTTTAGGAGTAAGGCCCGCTAATACTGCTAAATTTAAAGGATACATCTGCCAAGACTTAATATATTTTTGTCCTTTTACTTTTCCCACACTGGGTAATATTAATGTCGTTTTCATTTTCCATTTATTGTTGGGGTATAGAGTTGTCTTGTGGTAATCGTTTCTAATTCTGATTGTTTTTCTCCAATTGGTTGAGACGAAACTTCAAAGGGAGAATTCCAAACGCTCTCCTCAGATTCCATCCTTTCATCCGTATAATCTCTTAATCTATTAGCATAATATCTGTACCCAAAATTAGTAACCATTGAAATTAAAGGAGAACACATTGATCCAAATGTTCTTTTGAATATAGAACCTACTTTGTAAGTATTTTCCCAAGCTCTGAGCTCTCCTTCTCTTAATTCGTCAACATTCATCTGGGCAGGTTGAAATACAACATGTTGTCCATCAAATAAAGACCAGTTAGTCGTGATAATTCTTCCCTCTTTCTGCAAACGATTAAATAAAGCTGTTCCTGGAAATGGAGTATAAATTGCATATCTCGGAAGTTCTATATTATTTTCATAAACAAAATCTGAAACTCTGTCAAAACAATCTTTTTTATCACCATCCATTCCGAACATGAATGTTCCATTTATAGCTATACCGTGATCATGAACTTTTTTTATTACTTCTTTATATTGATGAACTTGATTAAATGACTTATTGATTGCGTTAAGACTATCCTGATTAATTGTTTCGAAACCAATAAGTATTCCTTTACAACCGCTTTGTTCCATTAAATCCAAAAGTTCTGGATCATTAGCAATATTAACAGTAGCAAGACCACCCCACTTTTTTTTAAGTGGAATCATTGCTTTGTAAAGATCCTTAGCATATCTTAAATCTTCTATTGGGCTAGGATCAACAAAAGAAACAAAACTTCCATTCATTGATTCGAGTTCTTTAATCACATCAGGTATTGGTCTATGGAGATATTTCTTTTGTGTCGCAACGACCGCGCAAAAATCACATCTGTAAGGACATCCAAAAGTCGCTTGCATAGAATTTCTAGTTATATAACCGAACGGTTTAAGTAAGTCTCTTCTTGCATTTGGAATTCCAGAAAGATCAGGTTTCGATTCCTGTGAATAAACCGTTTCCATTTTTCCTGTTTTGAAATCTTTCAACAATTTAGGCCATGCTTCAAATGCTAATCCTGTTACAATTGCATCTGCATGTTCTACGGCTTCTTGAGGCATAAGAGTGGGATGAGGTCCACCAAGAACTACAGGAACTCTTTTTTCCCTAAAATAATCTGCCATAGCATAAGCTCTCTTTGACGTGCCTGTTATAGCAGTTATTCCAATAAGATCGGTTTCTAAGTTTCTGGGTACTTTTTGAATTCCTTCATCTATAATTTCTACTTCCGCCTCTAATTCAGAAGGAACTAATGCCGCCAAAGTTGTAAGGGTAAGAGGAGCATATCTAAGCACTCTTGGAAAAACGCCACCACCTTTACGATACATTATCCCTGCTGGTGAGATTAAACTTATCTTCATACAATCTTTATTAAGATCTGCCTTTTAAATATTATCTCATTAGAGTTAAACCAAAGAAAAAGCAAACCAAGTAAATAATATTATTCCTAAAAGTTGAATTATTATCATTCTCCAATTCTGTACTTTAGTTACTTTCAAATCCCTATATAATTGACTCCTTAATTTAAGTCTATACCCGATTCTTATTAATAATAACAAAGCAAATGGAAAAAGAATTAAGAAAAATTTGTCCATATTATATAAAACCATAAAGCCAATCACACCTATGGCTATTGCAAAATTTCCCCAAGGTCTTAAAGTCATTTTTAATTGTTCTGTCTCTTTTGGGTGAAAACCATATAATATTCTATAAAACCTTAAAGCAAAATTTGGAAAGAACACCGATATTACTCCGGTAATTATATGGTAACAGGAAAATAAGAATAAATAAATTAAAGTTGCAATTTCCAAAACTGCTGGCATCTTACTTTACCTTTTTAGCCATAACAAACATCGCAATTCCAATAATAGCAACTATCCCTATTGCGATAATATTTCTAACAGGATCTACCTGGTTAATAAGTCCTTCTGGAGCGACAATTATGAAGATAATCCTTTGAACCACTCTTAATGCAAAAAGCCCCACACCTGCGTAAATTATATTCCTATACTTAACAGGATCCATTGCAGCAACGGCCATAAATACTCCAAAGAAAAGAATATACGCAGCCAGAGGATTTATTATCCAATTCATCTCTGGTGTTAAAGTTAAATTAAAATTAAAGAAACTTCTCGCAATAAAGACCGCAGTATCTTTTGCAAAAATTCCTAATAATCCTATAAGAATATGATAAATGGCAACACACCACAAAAGGATCTTTAATGATTGATGTTCATTATATGCCATGTTATCCTCTTTTTAATAACTTACAAAGTGATTCTTAATTTATAAATCTTCCGCTAAATTTTTTAGACCAACCAAATTGCGAACTTAAAACAGCAGGCTTAACATTTCCTATCTTTTTGCCCCTTGATTGATTTTCTTCCAAATAAATATCGGAAGCTCTTTTTTCAGAGCTGGAATCTATTAAAAATATTCTTGGTCTTTCCAATTGCCCTAATTTTCTACAATATCTATAATGGTAATTTTCTTGTAATTTCAGGTCTAAATCTTCGACAATAGAATTTGTATTAAACTGTTGAGTTGTTTCAACAAACATGACGTAAGAAGAAGTATCTTTCTCTTTTTCGGGAGCAACCATAAAAAATGAAGGCGCTAGTGAATTTCTTCCAAGGGTTTTTCTTACAGCATCGGAAACATGATATTCATTCAACTTTTCTCCAAATAAATCAGAAATATTATTGTTCCTTCCAATAAACCTAATTAACGGGCATTGTTCTTTAAACCCAACAACCCGCACAACATCTTCTAAATTATACCTATAAAATCCCCCACTTGTTGTTAAAATAACTTCATAGTCTCTATCTTTATCTAATTCGTGAGCTAGCCTAACTTCTTTATTTTCTACATCTTTAAATTCAAAAAGATGAGAATTGATAGATAATGCAGATCCTTCATGATCAGTTAGCGGAAATGAAACAAAACCTTCGGTTGAAATTAGTCCTTTAGGTTGAATTTCTACATCTGGAAATAAATTCTGTGCTTCTCTAATATAATGTGATGCATTCCCATCAGCCCATGCGCTAATTAAAGAAAGATTAGGCCATATATCTTTAGGATTATCGACTCCTCTCAACAATAATGACAAAAAAGTAGGATTCCAAACGGAAATAAAAGAAAGGTCTTTATTTGCAGTCAAATAATCCAAAGTTCTTCTCCTGAATTTATCAATATCTTGTATCTGTGCTACATCAAAAGGAACTGCACTTAATTGTGCAATCAAACTCTGTTGTTGTAAAGTGAAATAAGCACCATCATCTCCGAATCCAATAGGTATTCCTCCAGGAGTTCTTTCTTGCCTATGCATTACAGGAGTAATCGACCAATAAAAACTTCCTTCTGCTACTTTAGGTCGATTAACAAGAAGATCATAAAGCCATGGAAAAATACCTTGTCGAAATTCTTTTTTTAACGATTCAGTGTAAGGAATAAATTTTGAAGGAGAAGTAGATCCACTTGTAGGCTCAAGCATTAAAACTTCGTCTTTAGTTAATACTCCTTTCCTTCCATCTGCGATTTGTGTTATATAACTTTCATAATCCTCATATTTTGTTATAGGAATATGGGCTCGTAAATCGTTTACCGAATTAATTTTATCGAAAGCATGCTCTTTACCAAAATCTGTATCTGCATTATATGTAATAATTTGGGAAAGTTTTCTTTCTTGGGCGCCCTTAATGTCCTGTATTGATCTATAAAAGTCTTCACTTTCTAATTTACAACTTTCTTTTAATAATCTATTCAATTCACGATAATCTACCATTAACTAAGAATAAAACAACACTTTTTAATAATTACTAATGCTCAATGTTAAAAGGTTCACGTGAATCGCTAATCCCCTATATGGAGGTAGAGCATGAATGCGGGGAGTAGTCCTAGCAGATAGTAATCCGCTGGAACTCCAACACTAGAGTGTTGAAGTGATTCGAAATACAACCTTTTTAGAAAAAAGTTTCTATGAGTTCAAAAACTTATAATGTTATCAAAGATAATTGTCTGCGTATGCACAAGTCACTACTCCATGCATGCTCGAAGAGCATAAATGCGGGGAGTAGGATTCGAACCTACGAAGGCACTAAGCCACAAGATTTCTTATCTTGTTTTAAGCTAATCTCTCTAGTGAGAGACCGACATCTTAAGTCTTGCCCTTTTGACCACTCAGGAATCCCCGCTCAAGAATTAAGAAAAAAGAAAGATTATAAAGATTTGCATTAATACACTATTTACGTCAATATTCATCTAAAGACGATTAACCCACCTCCATTTCATTGAGGCTTTCAAAGTATCCTACTACCTCCTCATTAGGGGGCTCTTCACAGAAATATCTCTCAATTCTATAACCTCTTAAAAGCCTATCAAGAATTAAAGACCTAAATATTTCATCAAAATAATTAGCGATTCTAGTGGGATTTTTTCTATCTCTCTCATTAGCAATTCTCTCTAAAGCATTCAGACTTCTTCTCCTTTCTATAATACTTCCATAAAGACTTCTAACAGAACGGTTACGTCTTCTTTTACCTCTTATCTTTGAAGGATCTTTTATTTTATTTAGCCTATTGCGTTTATAAGAATAATTCGAGAAGAGTTCACTGTACCATCTGGGATTTCTTGATTCAACACTTCTTAATTTAACCTCACCATTTGGATAATCTGGGTGAGGTACGAGTACAACAGAAAGTTTATTGTTTATTAGCTCGCCCGTAAGGTAATTTGCTTCTTCTATAAAATATCTTCTAATATAACTTGGTAACTTTCGAGTGGGCTGTCTAGATTCCCAATCTGAAACTTCTTCTTTTGTATAGTGCCTCTTTTCCATCTTAACAGATTACTCTTCATCAATCTTCTCAAGAATATCCTCGGCATTCTCAGTCACATGCCTTATAATCTCTTGTTCATTCGCCCTTGGATTCTCATCTTTATACTTCAAAGCATGTGCAGCTCCTGAAATTATAGCCATTTTAAGTCTTTTTTCTTCATCGCTCATAGTAAATTAGAATATCCTCAATTTAAAATCATTGTTGTGATANATTTNNCNATNCTTCNNNTGTCATNAGANGAATTTATTTCAACAACAGTTATATTGGAGTTATCATACGAATCATTTTCCATAGTATTATTCACATCTACTCCATTAACAAGAGCATCATTTCCTCCTGTCCCAACAACTTCTTCAGGAGCCTCCTTAGCAGTATCATTATACTTTAGGTTTACTATTATGTTCCCAGTGGTAAACTCAAGCCCACTAGTTCGGAGTTTAAAATAAAAGAACACCACTATAAGAAATGCTGCAATTAACAAAGCAAGAAATATCGTAGCTAAAAATCCCTTCTTATTCATTCATCTAAATGCCCCTTTCATTATTTAAAACTATAGTGGTGTCCAAACTAAAAGTTTAAAAACAAAGTTCGTTTTAAATTAATCTGAAAAGAGAGGCATTATGCAAGAAATATTAAATAAATTTAAATCAGAATTAAAGATTNGNGGCCTNTCNCCTTTCACAGTTAGGAACTATTCCTTCTTTGTTGAGAAGTTTCTCCTGAANACTGGAAAGAAACCNGAAGACTTAAACGAAGATGACGTAAAGGCATTTATNGNAGATATGTTTGAGTCGAAGTCCAAGAATACGATTATGTTAGCTACAGCTTCATTAAAATTCTTTTTTACAGAGATATTAAAAAAAGACTTCTCCCAAATTAAAATGCCTAAAAAAGACAAGAAACTTCCAGAAGTTTTATCAAAAGAGGAAGTTAAATTAATGATTAACTCAGCAGACAACATAAAATCAAGGCTCCTTATCTCTCTCCTTTACTCTTCAGGTCTCCGTGTTTCCGAACTTGTTAATCTCAAAGTAGACGACCTAAATATATCGGAAAGAACTGGCTGGGTAAGAAAGGGAAAAGGCGGAAAAGATAGGATGATATCCCTTTCAGGAAATCTAGCCGATGAACTTTCTGAATACATAAAAGAAAAGAAAGATTATCTCTATGTCTTCTCAAGACAAAAACCTCTTTCAACTAGAAATATCCAAAAGATAATAAAGGGAACAAAAGTCAGAGCAGGAATAAAAAAGAAAGTCACACCTCACACTCTTCGTCACTCGTTCGCTACTCATCTTCTAGAAGGAGGAACGGATATTCGTATGATACAGACACTTTTGGGCCACTCCAGTATCTCTACGACACAATTGTATGCCCATGTTTCTTCTGCAGAATTGAAAAAAATTAAGAACCCACTAGACGGATTAGGATAAGTATATATAGTTGGATGTCCCAGCTTAACCTGTGATAAAAAAGTGGTCTTTAATAGAATTAGAATACCTTAAAAATAATTACAGCATAAAAACAAATAGAGAACTACAGAAGTTCTTAAAAAGAAGTTTTAGAGGTATAAATTTCAAAGCTTCTCAATTGCAATTAAAGAAAGATTATGAAACTTATTGCAGTTCTAGAAAACATACCAATGTCAATATAAGCAAAGAATTAATGGAAAGATTATATCTAAATGAAGGAAAATCTATAAGAAAAATTGCCAAAGAATATAATTTAGGTAAAAATACTATCCTTCATTACTTAAATAAGTATAAAATAAAAAGAAGAAATACATCCCAAGCAAATAAAAATTTTTATAGTCTAGGCGGAAAAATATGGGCAGAAGGACTTACTAAAGAAACTGATAAAAGATTATTTTTATCATTTCAAAAATTGAAAGAAACATGGTTAAATAAATACAAAGTTAAATTAAGAAAAATAGAAGAGATTCATGGAGATAAAATAGATTTAATAATAAAAGATCTTTATTGGAATAAAGGTTTAAATCAAGAGCAAATAGCTAGAAGAATAGGACTATCCAGAAAGAATATAATCGATCTAATGAAAGAATTTAGCATCTCTAAAAGACCAAATTTTGAGATTATATCTAATTTACGAGGTGTGAAACACTCGCAATATGGGAAGAAATGGGAAGATATATACGGCATTGAAGGCGCTAGAAAGATGAAAGAGAATAGGTCTATTAATTCTCGTAAACTCATTATCAAAAGACTTGCTAATAGGGAGATGCCGTTTGTTGACACACGAATAGAAAGATTAATGGCAGAAGCAATAAAAAAAGAAGGTCTTTTATTTATAGGTCAGTACGAAATAGATAATAAATTTGTATGCGACTTTGCCAGCCCCAAATTTAAATTAATAGTAGAATGTGATGGAGACTATTGGCATGCTAATCCTATGATATATAATCATGAAAAATTAGACAATAGACAAAAAGCAAATGTTCAAAGAGATAAATATAAAGACAAATATTTACAAAGCAAGGGTTGGAGAGTTTTAAGGTTTTTTGAATCTGATATTCTTGCTTCTCCAGAAAAGTGCATTAAAGAGATTAAAAGCTCTATTTCTTCCAAATAAAGAAAGTCAAGAATCCTTTAGACGGCCTAGGTTAAATTTATTGATCTTGATTCAAAGGACAATTGGTAAGTTGGCTTAAAGACTCCAGAGATTGTACTCCTAAAAGTCTTCTACCTGCAACATCCATTGTAGGATAAGATTCAATTCTTGCTAAACTGCACACCTCNGTTTGTCCAGCTCTATTTGGCAAAGAACATTCTACATAATCCATATATTTCCAGCTGCTACCAAACAGTTCTTTTTGGTCAGCACANTGCGGACACCAATATGCNCCATACATCTTTACTCCATTTTGTGTNAGGCATTTAGCGAAATCATCATAATTTCCAGAAGANCCTCTGAATGAAAAGAAAATTATTCCCAATACTATTATTGCCCCTATTACTAAAATTAATTTAAAAGAAGATTTAGATACCGAAATGCTTTTGTTTTCAACGTTAACTGGTTTAATATCATGTTTATCTGCTTTATGCTGTAAGAATCCATTTTCATCTTTAAAAGTTCTGTTGCAGATTTCGCAATGCTTTTTTTCTGCCATTAGTATAATGAAGGTGGATTGTATATAAAATTATCTAAAAGGAAACTCTGCTTCCTTAAAGTTCTCTTCAAAGAATCTTAAGTGACCTGCTCCAGTCAAAATAACAATGGTTCCACCATTTAGAACATTATTTCTGATATTCTTCAGCATAACTTTTCTTCTTCCAGCTTCTTCCTTATCAAATTCTTCCCTATTACCATGTGCCTCAATTAGTTTATTCAAATTCTTTTCTTTATTCAAATCTTTCCATGTAAATCTATTTTCTTTTATTATTCCTTCCTGTTTTTTAATTAAATCAAAATATTGCTCATTTTTAGCAATTTTATTATGCCTAACTTTAAAATCAAATCCAGATACTTTTATCCCATTAGTTTTAGCATAATTATAAGCAAAGACCATTTCAGGAGGATAATTATCTAACTTAATCTTACCAATATCTTCTTTAGGCACCTCAATAAGTATCTGAATTGGTTTTATATTATCTAAAATCTTCTTTAATTCTTTCTCAGGTGTAAAACCATGAATAGTTCCAATAAAGATAACTTTTCTCATTAAATATCTAAATTCTACAGAAATATAAAACTACCTAAACGACTTCTGTCTCTTCGCTCTTGCCTTCGAGTCCCCAGGTTTCCTCGTTTCCTTTCTTCTTGAGTCAGGGACAATCATATTTCTATCATACTTTATGAAAGCTTTCTTCAAAGTCTCAGATCCTGTTATCTTAAGCAAAGCTTTAGCAATAGCAAGCCTAGAAGCCTGTATTTGCCCCTCTTTTCCCCCGCTCATCGTAGTAATATGGAAATCTCTGTTTATATCCTCTCCAAGCTCTGTTTGATAAATTCTAATGGGCTCCAATAATGCAAGCCTATGGAATAATCCCAGTTCTGTATAGGGAAGCATATTATAGTATATTTTCCCAGTTCCAGGAACAACACGAATCTTAGCAACTGCAGTCTTCCTCTTTCCAGAAACCACTAGACTTTCTTTTTTAATTGCCATTAAATTACCTTCGATAACTCTTTCAGAGTTATACTGTTTACTTTAATTTCCTTTAGAATCTTAATCTTATCAGATTTCTCATATTCGGCAGGAACCTCATTGTAGCACATTACTCTTTTCAAAGCCTCTGTGCCTTTGCCTTTCTTATATGGAATCATATTTCTAATTGTTCTTTTCATTATTCTTTCAGGATTCTTAGGAAAATGAGGCCCTTTAAGAGCAGTTCCCCCTCTAACTCTTGACTGCTGGTAATCATGCACTATCATATTTCTGCTCCCAGAGATTATTGCTGAATTGCAATTAACAACTATAACTTCCTTTCCAAGAAGCGTCTGCTTTGCAGCAAAGCTGCAAATTCTCCCCAAAACTCCTCCTCCTGCATCAATTATTATTTTCATCCTAGTATTTTAATCCCCTCCGCCTTTGGATTTTTCTTTATCTCTTCAGA
>C687J35174_10002195_pt1 | contig 27763 bp, 25 predicted proteins | sample RifCSPhighO2_01_FD_35174 | JGI IMG/M metagenome (IMG submission 35174) | reverse complement strand
GTTACCGAAGGCCATCCGGATAAGGTCTGCGACCAGGTATCGGACGCCATCCTCGACGCGTATCTGGCGCGGGACCCGAACGCGCGGGTGGCGGTGGAGTCTTTCGGCTGTCACGGGGTTTTGCTCGTCGGCGGGGAAGTGACTTCGTCGGCCGAGGTGGATGTGGAGCGGGTGGCTCGCAATCTTTATTTTGAAATCGGCTACACCGAGGATTTGGACGTTTTGGTTCATCTGGAAAAACAATCTCCGGACATTGCGCAAGGAGTGGATCCGGGTGGGGCGGGGGACCAAGGAATTATGTATGGGTACGCGACGAATGAGACCCCGGAGATGCTGCCGCGGCCTGTTGTCTTAGTTCACGCTCTCACTCGGCGCCTCGCGGATCTGCGGCGACACGACCCGGCCTACTCCTGGCTTGGACCGGACGGCAAGGCGCAGGTGACGGCCGACGGAAAGAAAATTATCTCGGTTCTGGTTTCGACCCAGCATGCCGAGGGCGTGGAGCAAGAGGAACTGCGGGAGCAGATCATCCGCGGGGTCATTGAACCGATCGTCGGAGACCTGGCTGGCGTCGAGGTGCTGGTCAACCCGACCGGGCGATTCGTCCGCGGCGGGTTTGCGGCGGACACCGGGCTCACCGGACGCAAACTGATGGTGGATACCTATGGCGGACTCTTGCCCCACGGCGGCGGCGCGTTTTCTGGAAAAGATCCAACCAAGGTTGACCGCTCGGCCGCTTACATGGCTCGCTTCGCGGCCAAGAATCTGGTGACCCACGGTTACGCCAAAAATTGCTTCGTCTCAGTGGCTTACGCCATCGGCCGAGCCGAGCCGCTGATGCTTCGCGCCGTCTCCGGCGACGGCCAAGACATTTCCGATGCTCTGAAAAAATATTTCGACTTCCGGCCGCAGGCCATCATCGAACGACTCAACCTCCGCCGTCCCATCTACCGGCAGACCGCGGTCTACGGCCACTTCGGCCGCGAGGGGTTCCCGTGGGAGGAGATCGTAAACTTGTAACGTGTAACTTGTAACATGAAACAAAAAAATCCGCTTCGCACAACGGGGCGGATTTTTTGTTCAAATTATCTTCGTCTCCGTTTCTCCCGCGCGCCACGGAAGGCGAAGGCAATGAGCACCAGCGCGAGCACGCCGCCGGCAGAGGCGATGGTTTTGGCCTCAGTGAGGCAGCATTCCGACGGCTTGGGAACAAGCAGCGTGCCCAGCGTCAGATAAATGAAGATGATTCCGTAAAAGAAAGACAGCCAATAGCCGACAGCCAGTTCGCGCTGGACAATGGCGATGAGGATCAGCGGAACGGCGAAAAGAAAGATGACCCAGGCGATGAGCGAGGCCGAGGGCAGGGTCTCGACTTCGCGCAATTGGACGAAAATGTTCCAGGCCGCCGACGAAAGGATCAGCAGAACCAGCATGGCTGTGACCACCAGGGCGTTCCGACTTAGCGGTTTTACTCTCGTCATACCTCCTTGTTATTTCGGAAAACTTGATCACATTATATCACGACGCGCCCGGATACAAAAACATCCCCGCCAAGGCGGGGGTGTTTTCGTCAAGATTTCAGCAGCGCTGACAGCCGCCCTGATGGCCGCCGCCGTGATGCCCTCTCCTTTTTTTCACGCAGATGATTCCCAAAAGCAGCAAGACTATGGAGGTGTGAAACAGCCCGTCGGAATCCATTCCGGCCCAGGTGGTGGCGTAGGCGCCGGTGACCCAGGCGGCGATGGCCGCGACCAGACCCAAGGCCATGAGTATCTTGCCCACTATCCAGCACCAGCAGGCGCAGGAGCTTTTGGCCAGGCCGCACATATCGCAAGCGGTCTGACGTTCGGCTCCATGGCAGACTCCGGCTTCTTTTTCAGAAGAGCTTCCACAGGTTGAACAAGTGTACATGAAAGTGTCACCTCCTTTCGTAAGATGATGAATATCCAGATTATAGCAATAAAACGGCGGTCGTGATAGTGTAAAATCATATGATGAATTATTTTCAAAACATGATGACCTCCGGTTTTTACGGTCTGCCTTTTCCCATGGCTGGCTGGTGGTTTTTTCCGTTGATTGTCTGGAGTGCGGTTTGGAAGGGCATCGCCCTTTGGCGAGCTGGCCGGTCGAATCATCTGGGTTGGTTCGTGGCCATTTTTCTCCTGAACACTGTCGGGATTCTGGAGATCATCTACCTGGTCGCTTTCGCCAAGAAGAAATAGCGGTATGAACAAGTTTCTTGCCGGCGCAATCATCGCCGTTCTGCTTGTGGCCGGCGGAGTGTACATTGGGTGGCGGGCTTTTGGCGGGAGAGCGGAGGAAAAAGTGAACGCCAGCGTTATCCTCACCGCCCTGCACGATCAGGGGTTTTTGGTCACCCAAACCTACGTCTTCAACGAACCGGTAACCATCGAGCGGTCAACGGGCAGCGTCATTAAGGACATTTTTTTCGGCCAGACCATCACCGCCCGGGGAACGATGGAAGTCAACTTGGGCGTGGATCTGTCCTCGGTCGGGGAGAATGACGTCGCTATTGAAGGGGAGCGAGTGTCCATAACCATTCCGGGAGCCAAGCTTTTCAATTCGCGCCTGATCGGGCCCATCGAGGTCCGCAACCAGCAGGGACTCTTGAAACGCCTGCTTCAGAACGACGACGGATACAACGCGGCGCTCGCCGAACTCTCTAAACAGGCCGAGGCCGCTGCCAAGTCCCCGGAACTCCTGGAGCGGGCCAACAAAGCGGCCCGCGAGGAGCTGTCGCGGCTTCTAAAATACGTTGTCCCAGGCAAAGAAGTCGCGGTCATCTCCGGGACAATCGAATAGAGTTTGCCCGTCCACCCCCGGTGGTTGTATACTCCCAAAGTTCAGAAATTTCGAAACGAAAATGATTAATTTCATCAAAACCTGGTGGCGCGACCTGCTTATCCCGGTGGTTCTGGCCGCCACTGGTTTCACTCTTTTCCTCGGCGTCTGGGGGTTATTGGTTTAGATTCAAAACGCCTATGACCGGATCATCAATGGTCATGATGGACAGGGAGGAATACGAGCAAATTTTGCGGTCGGTGATTGTCGCTGATTTTCTGCTATCGCGGAATTCCGGCCGAAAGGGGCGCGCCGCCGACGAAATCTCCCGGCTCCAGCAACGGCTTTTTGACGAAGCCGAACGTTTCGGGATCACCTGGACCGATGGGGAGCGGGAGCGTTTTGCCGAGGATTGCCTTCGGGAGATTGACTCGTTTGTCGCTGAAGAAACGTGGGATGAGCTGGCCTGGTGGATTGCCGAGCGGGAATACAAGCGGTGGGCGGATGGCAGCCGCGACACTGACGCCAAGGATCTCATCACCCATCGCTATTACCACGAGATCATGGAAGAGTTTCAGCGGCATGGCATCTCCAATTTGGAGATTTCCGGGCTGAAACTTTCGGGCATTTCCCCCGAAACAGTGCGGGCGGCTTTGTCCCAGTTTAAAAAAGAAACGTCGCGTAAGACCTAATGAGGGGGAAAGATTTGATCATCCGAAGATTTTATCAGGCGCTGGGCGTTCTCTTGGTTTTGCTCGGGATCGTCTCGCTGGCCTTGCCCGTCCTTCCCGGACTGCTGATGATCGTTTTTGGGATCGGGGTCATATCCCCGTCGTTTCGTGAGCGGGCCTTTGAGATCGGGAGCCGGGCGTTCCAAAGGATTCCGGCAGTCAGGCGTTTCCACCGGCGGCAGATAGTCCGCTTGGTGCTGATCATCATCGGAAGCGTTCTGGCTGGAGCGGCGTTGACTGTTGCCGTCATCCTCGGCTTAAGATGACTTTATGACTCACTTGCGCTACGACTCCACCTTCATGCTTAAGAGCGCCGCCGGCAAGCGGGGAATTTCGCCGTCGGAATTGAAAGCCCTCGCCCCCCGGGTCCGTCTGGCCAGAGAAGAAATGGAGCGCGGCCGGCGGGCAGGAGTTTTGGGTTTTTTTGATCTTCCGGATAAGACGGCCGATGCCGGACTCTGCGCGGAGTTGGCCCGCGATTTTCGCAAAAAGGGATTCTCTGATCTTTTGGTCATCGGCATCGGAGGATCGGACTTGGGAGCCAAGACGCTCATTCGCGCCCTCGATACCGGCCGGGGAATGTGCGTTTCTTTTCTGGGAAATCCCGATCCGGAGGCGGTGGCCCACGTCTTGGCCGGTCTGGATTTGAAAAAAACGGCAGTCAACGTCGTCTCCAAGTCCGGCGAGACCATGGAAGTGCTGGCGGTGTTTTTGGTTATCCGCGAACGGCTGATTAGATCCGTAGGGAAGGGAAAGCACGCCCGACAGGTGGTGGTCACTACCGGAGGGAGCGGTGCTTTGCGGGAGATGGCCGAGCGCGAGGGTTATGCCGTCCTGCCGGTGCCTGAAAATGTCGGCGGACGGTTTAGCGTGTTTTCCAGCGTCGGCCTGTTTCCGGCGGCTTGCGCCGGGATTGATGTCGAACGGCTCCTAGCCGGGGCGAAAAATCAGGTTGACGATCCTTCTCAATCGGAAAAATTCGCTTCGCTTCAGGTCCTGGGCTGGAGGAAAGACTTGCGCGTCTCGGTTCTTATGCCCTACGGCGAGGCGCTCTCCACTCTCTCGGTTTGGTACGCCCAGCTTCTGGCCGAGAGTCTGGGGAAGACCGCCGCGGTCGGCCCCACGCCCTATCCGGCGCTGGGCGCGGCGGACCAGCACTCCCAGCTCCAACTGTGGATGGAAGGCCCGGCGGACAAGATTGTCACCTTCGTTGAGGCCGGGAAGTTTAGGCACGCCTTCCGCGTTCCCAAGGCCTTTCCGGACATTCTCGCCGCTGGCGCGCTCTCCGGCGTTGACCTTGAGGAGATCATGCATGCCGAGCGGCAGGCCACCTCCGAGGTCCTGCGCGACGCCGGCCGGCCCAACGGAACAATCTTCATACCGACGATCTCCGAGGAATCCGTAGGCGCGCTTCTGCAGTTTTTCATGCAGGCCACAGCTGTTGCCGGATCGCTTCTGGGGATCGATGCCTTCAATCAACCCGGGGTGGAGGCCGGCAAACGCCTGACGCGGGCGATTTTGGAGAATCCCTGAAAGCACGGATCTCGCGGATTGGAATGGATCTCGCGGATTGGAGGCGGCGCCCAGCCGCTTTTTTTGATACACTACGGCTATGTTTGTTTGGATTTTCACGCTGGTCGTCTCACTGACGGTTTTGGTCGTTTCCAGCGCCCGATTAACGCGCGCCGCCGAGCGGTTGGCGTTTTTGCTGGGTCTCCCGGGATTCGTCATCGGCGCCACGGTGGTGGCGGTTGGCACATCACTCCCGGAACTGTTCACGGCAATTGCCGCCGCGCTTCGGGGATCGACGGAGATCGTCGCGGCCAATGTTGTCGGCTCAAACATCTTCAACGCCACGGTGGTTGTCGGGGCAGCGGCGCTCTTTGTCCGTCGGCTGACCCTGGATAACGCACGCCGGGTGGTCTTACTCTTGGCCACTGCCGTCTCGCTGGCTTTTGTAATTTCTGACGGCCGGGTGACCCGGCTTGAAGGACTTTTTTCGTTACTTTTGGGTTTGATCTCGATCCGTTTACTCATCGGCAATGCAAAGAAGGGCATGTTGGAAAGATTTTTGCCGCGCCGCGGTTCGGTCATTGCTGAAACCCTAGTGATAATCGGCGCTGCCATTGTGTTGGCCGTCTCCTCGGTTGCGGCAGTGGAATCAGTGGTCCGGCTCGGAGCAAGCGCCGGAGTCAGTCCGTCGCTCATTGCCTTATTCGCCTTGGCCGCCGGCACCTCACTCCCTGAATTGGCGGTTTCGCTCAGCGCCGCCCGGCGCCGCGCCTTTGGCATTTCCATGGGCAATGTGCTCGGCTCAAATATCATCAACGCCACCTTGGTTATCGGTTTGCCGGCGATTCTTTCGCCGCTCTCCGTCGGACCGGAGTCGCTGGGTAATGGGTTGCTTTTTTTCCTGGCCGCATCGGCCATTCTGGCTTTGCTTTCCGCCCAGAAACGCGTTAGCCATCTTGAAGGCTGGCTTCTGCTTGGGTTTTACGCCCTCTTTATACTTCTTGTTTTCAATTTGTGACTCGCGTCTGGCATGCCATGACCAAAGACGAAGCGCTCTCCGCGCTTCATTCGACCGAAGACGGCCTCTCGGCCCGCGAGGCGGCCGCTCGGCTGGCCCGCTTCGGTCCGAACAAACTGGTCCGTCGCCGGCGCGTCGGAGCGCCGACCATTCTTCTGCGACAACTCCGCGGGGCCCTGAACCTGCTTCTTTTCGGCGCCGGCGCGGTTTCTTTTTTTCTCCGAGAGTTCACCGACGCCACCGTCATCTTCATTACCGCCGGGGCCACCGTCGGTTTCGGTTTTTTTCAGGAGTGGAAGTCGGAGCGGGCCCTGCGCGCCCTGCGTTCCAGAATCGAACTGACTGCTCGAGTTCTTCGGAACGGCCGAGAGGCGGCGATTCAGGCCAAGGAGCTGGTTCCCGGGGACGTCATTCATCTATCCGAAGGAGACCGCGTGCCGGCCGATCTGCGCATTCTTCACTCGCGCGAACTTGAAGCCGACGAGTCCACTCTTACCGGGGAGTCCCTGCCGGCGGAAAAAGCGCCTCACCCAGTCGCTTCCGGAACGGCATTGGCCGAACGCAGTTCAATGCTCTATTTGGGAACAGTGGTGGTGCGGGGAACGGCGGTTTGCGCGGTGGCGGCAACCGGCGCCGGTACCGAACTCGGCCGGATCGCGGAGTCGCTCTCCGAAGTCAAAGAACTGCCCACCCCGCTCCAGCGGGCTGTCTCCCGGATGGTTCTGGGGATTACCACTTTGGTGGCCGCGGGCGTGGTCATTACCATGGGATTTGGCCTTTTCCGCGGCCTGCCTTTTTTCACGGTTCTGGTCATCTCGGTGGCCGTAGCCGTGGCTGCCATTCCCGAGGGACTGACCGTTTCAGTCACGGCCATGCTTACCCGGGGAATGCTGGTGCTCCTTAAGTCCAAGGCGCTGGTGCGGCGCCTTCTGGCCGCTGAAACCCTAGGAGCCGTTTCCGTGGTTTGTTTGGATAAGACCGGCACCATCACCCGGGGAGAAATGCGGCTGGCGGAGACGGCCGGACTGCCGGGTGTTGACGTCGCGGAGCGGGCCATGGAGCTGGTAGCTCTTTGTGTGACCGGCGCCCGCCCGGAGAATCCGCGATCACCCATCTCCCGTTGGGAGATCGTCGGCGAGTCGACGGAACGGGCCCTGCTGGCCGCCGCGGTGGGTCGAGGGGAAGGAGAGCACTATCGCCGTCGGCTCCTGGCCGACTCGGTTCCTTTTTCTTCCGAACGCCGGTTTCAGGCCGCCATCTCGGTTGACCGAGAGAGCGGGCAGGCGGCTTTTATCGCCATTGGCGCTCCGGAAAAAATTCTCGAGGCATCAAATACAGTCATCGGCCGAGACGGCCCGCGGACGCTTGATGGGGGTCGGCGGCGGGAGTTGGAAGAGGAACTTACCCGGCTGGCAGCTTCAGGATTCCGGACAGTGGCCGTGGGATTCCGCCCTCTTCCGAAAAGCCGAACCATCCTCCCGGCCGAACGGAGTGCGCTTCCGGAGCTGACTTTTGTCGCCTTTCTGGCCCTGGCCGATCCGGTGCGCCCTGAGGTCAAAGTCGTCATCAAGCAGATGCGCCAGGCCGGCATCCGGCTGATGATGATTACCGGCGACAATCCGGTGACCGCCTCGGCCGTGGCCCGAGAGATCGACCTTCACCGGACCGAGGCCGTAGTTTTCGGCGATCTGGAAGGGTTGGAGCCCTCCGAGTTTTCCGAGCGTCTCCGGGAGACGGACGTCATTGCTCGGGTGGCGCCGGCTGACAAACTGCGGATCATCGAGGCCCTGCAGGGAGGAGGGGAGACGGTGGCCATGACCGGCGACGGGGTTAACGACGCTCCGGCTTTGAAGCGGGCCGACATCGGAGTGGTCATGGGTTCGGGCACTGACGTGGCCAAGGAGGTGGCTGACCTGGTCCTGCTCGACAACAAACTGCCGACCATGGTGCGGGCCGTCTCCGAAGGGCGGGGCATTTTCGAGAACATCCGCAAGGTGGCTATCTTTCTCCTTCACGACAGCTTTACCGAGGTGGTGCTCATTTCCACAGCCATGGTCTTGGGCCTTCCGCCGCCTCTTCTGGCCGCCCAGATTCTCTGGGTCAATCTGATCGAAGACGTGGGCCCCAGTTTTGCCATGGCTTTTGAACCGGCCGAGGCCCGGCTGATGGCCGAGCCGCCCCGAAGAGCCGGACAGCCGCTTCTTCCGCCGCGGTTTCTGGCTTTTACCGCGCTGGCCGGTCTGGCCACCAGCATCATTCTCCTGGGACTGTTCCTCTTGCTCTGGAACCAGGTGCAGTCCGTGGGTTACGTGCGGACCATGGTTTTCGTCGGCTTGGGCATCAACTCGCTTTTTACCGTTTTTTCTTTGCGGCGCCTGCGCGAACCGGTATGGAGAACGTCTTTCCTTGAGAATCGGGCCATGCTCGTCGCTGTCGGCATGGGGTTTCTGCTTTTTTTCTTGAGCATTTATGTCCAGCCACTGGCCCATCTTTTGGGGACCGTTCCGCTGGAGTTGAAAGACTGGGGCCTCTTGCTTTCCTTTGGTTTGGGCAATCTTCTGGTCATCGAGGCGCTCAAAGCGATTATCTTAAGGAGGAGATGAATTATGCCCCGTCGGAAAAAAATTCCTCACATCACCGCCGAGACTTTTTTCCAGTACGTCACCTGCCCCTCGTGGGTCTGGTATGAAGTCTATGGAAAGAAGTCGGAAAAAAAAGAACCCTCGGGCATGATGAAATTCATCATGGATGAAGGGGTCAAGCATGAGAAGAAGGTCATTGCCGATTACAAGTTTGAGGAAGTGAAACAGACTGACCAGGACGAAGCTTTTCTGCGAACCGCGGAGCTGATGAAGGCCGGAAAAAATATCTACCAAGGAACGCTCATTGACGGACGATGGGCCGGGCGTCCGGACTTTTTGTTGCGATGCGAGGGCAATTCCAAGTTCGGAAACTATTTTTACGTCCCCTACGACATCAAGTCCTCGCGTGAAATTAAGACCGTCCAGAAATTCCAGCTCACCTTCTACGCGCTTCTTTTAGAGAAGATCCAGGGCGTGCGGCCGCAGAAGGGACATATCATCAACATCGACAAACAGGTTCTAGAATTTGATATTGACGATTTCCTGGAGGAATTTCACCTGACCCTGGCGGCCATCGAAAAAATTCTCGCCGGGGAAAAACCGCCGCCGTTTCTGGCCGGCGATTGCAAAAAGTCTCCCTGGGGATCAAAGTGCGTCGAAGAGGTCGTCTCCTGCAACGACATCTCGCTGGTCTATCGCTTAAAAAGAAAAGAGTGGGAAAAATTCCAGGAGGCGGGAGTGAAAACCATCACCCTTCTGGCCGACATGGATTTTGACGAGATCTCCGACCGTCTGCCGGGCATCAGACCCGGACGCCTGGAAACGATTCGCAGCCAGGCCGTGGCCCTCACCCGGAAAGAGCCGATCATTCTGGAGGCCGCGGAATTTCCGGAAGCGGATGAGGAAATCTATTTCGATATCGAGGGCGATCCGCTCTTGGGAGTGGAATATCTTTTCGGATGTCTGGTCGTTTCCAAACCGACAACCAAACGGGGCAAAGAGAAAATATCTTACAAGAAATTCCTGGCGGCGAATCCAAAAGACGAGGGCCAGGCCTGGAAGCAGTTCATCGCCTTTATCAGCAAACGAAAAAACGCTGTCGTCTACCACTATGGGAGTTATGAGCGCACGGTCATTGCTAGAATGTCCGCGCGATTTCCGGCCACTGCCCGCGCCGGAGAGCGCCTCTTGGAACAAATGATGGACATCCTGCGGATCACCTCGCGTTCCGTGGCCTTTCCGGTCTACTTCTATTCGCTTAAGGATATTGCCAGGTTTTTGGGTTTCCGCTGGCGGCATCCGGAATCCTCGGGCGCGAATTCCATCGTCTGGTATCAGGATTGGCTGAAGGGAAAGGATCGGGCGATACTCAAACGCATCGTTGATTACAACGAGGACGACGTGCGGGCCACCAAGGTCTTGAAGGACTGGCTGGCAAAGAACGCGGGGGAGAAGTAAGATAGAATATTGGAGAGAGGTTTCAGGCCCACTTCTCTCCGCCAGATTACCAACCTTGAACCGCGGCAAAATAAGCCCACTCTGAAGGTTCAAGTGGAAATCAAGGGTATGAATGATAATGTACTTAAACAACGAGCACCACGGAATAGAACGATCACTTTGAGTGACAGTGATATTTTAAATTTGAAAAAAAGATTGATCAAAATTAACAAACCAGCTTCCTTGGAAGAGATTGAAAATAAAACCATACATCAGGATATTTTTGAGGCGATGGATTATTTACCAGATAATTTTGTCGACTTGGTTTTTGTTGATCCACCATACAATCTAAATAAAATTTTTAATACCATATCATTCAGAGAGATTGAGTCGGAAAAATATGAGGAATGGCTGGATTCTTGGATCTCCAAGATGATTAGAATACTGAAGCCAAACTCCTCCGTCTATATTTGCGGCGACTGGAAATCTTCGGGAGCAATTTTTAATATAGCAAAAAAGTATTTTCAAATTCAAAACCGCATTACCTTTGAGCGTGAAAAAGGACGCGGTGCAAAAAGTAATTGGAAAAATTGCTCCGAGGATATTTGGTTTTGTACCACTTCTAATGATTATTATTTCAACGTGGATGCAGTAAAGATGAAGAGAAGGGTCGTCGCTCCATATAAGGACCAGAACGGAAATGCCAAAGATTGGGAAGAAAGTGATGGTGGAAAATATCGAATTACTCACCCATCAAATATTTGGACAGACATCACCATTCCATTTTGGTCAATGCCAGAAAATACAGATCATCCGACACAAAAACCGGAAAAAGTAGTTGCGAAGATCATTTTGGCCAGTTCAAAACCAAACGATGTTGTTTTCGATCCCTTTCTTGGTTCGGGTACAACTTCGGTCGTTGCTAAAAAACTCGGTCGTCGCTTTGTCGGTATTGAAATCGATGAGCAATATTGTTGCCTTACAGAGAAACGTCTGAATACGATGGGGAATGAAAAAAATATACAAGGATATGCTGATGGCGTTTTTTGGGAGCGAAATACACTGAACGAACAGATGAACGGCAATGGTAAAAAGAACAAGGTCGAGTTATTGAAAAAATTATTTATCGACAAACTTGTATGAAAAAGAGTTCAATTTTTTACACCGATAAGTACAAGGAGATAGAAAGGAAAATTCTATCTTTTCTAAATGTGCAAAAGGATTTTTTGTCGGAACGTTCAATAAATAGCCCTCGCGCAGTTGGCGATGCAATTGAAAGCGTTGTATCTGAAAATTTCGAAACTATCCTCGGCGACGTTATTAAGGAGTATTCCTCGTCATTTGCACGTCGCGCGATGGCCGATTTAGCTTTTACGGATAAGGATGGTTTTTACTATGTTGTTGACGTAAAGACGCACCGGCTTGATACAAAGTTTAACATGCCAAACCTTACTTCCGTTGAACGTCTGTCCAGATTTTATGAAGAAGATGTAAATTATTTTGTGCTTCTCAAAATTGATTACCAGGTCGAAGGAACAAAAGTTGTTATAAAATATGTAACATTCGCCCCGATTGAGTTTTTTAATTGGGGGTGTTTAACACTCGGTGCTCTCGGTTGGGGTCAAATTCAAATCGCCAACGCAAATAATGTTATTATTGCTCCAAAAACCAGTCGAAAAAGTTGGATGTTGGAATTATGCGATACACTTCTAGAATTTTATCCGAAAGAGATCGGGAAAATTGGCGAGCGGATTGATCGTTTTAAACAAGTTCGAAAGTTTTGGGAAAAGAAGAAAGATTAAATATGGCAAAGCAACGTAGAGAAAAAATATCATTCACCGCCGATCAAAGGATCTCGAAGCCGGTAAAGGTTGAGTTTTATACAAAAGACGGTGAAAAAGTAGCGTTTAAGGCCGAAAAACAGGTAACAGAGCCTGTTCGTGTTGAGTTTTATGCCAAAAAAGATAAAAAGAAATAGGGCGTTCTACATTGATACGAATGTAGCGTTGGATTACATTACCGCACGCAATCGCGAAGCTACATTGGTTTTAGATAAGATAAGGGAAAGGGGCTGGAAGTGTATCAGTTCATCTTTTTTGGCAATGGAACTGGCTGATTATAAAAAGGATAGTTTGTTTGTTATTGACAAAGCTATTGAGAAAAAATGGGAAATGCGAAAGATTTTAAGAGAGACCTATAATAAAGACTTGAGGCGTGGAGATTTCGAAAAGGTGCTTGATTGGTTTAACGGATTTAAGCAAGAATACAACAACCTGGAATTATATGATTTCTTAAAAACTAGCGATGATTGGCAAGGAGCACAAGGTATATCGTTTAATTCTAATCTGAACGCTCCCGATGCAATCCATTTGACTACCGCAATACTTGGAGCAATCGGCGGATATTGTCAGATCATGATTACTAACGATAAACAATTTAGTCAGGAAGCACGGAGAATTATCGATGATTATAAACTAACTCGGAAACTAAAAGTGATGACAATATCCGAAGTTAAAAAGCAATTTTTCGAAAAGAAAAAATGAATGTTTCTAAAAAGCCTATGAAAGGACGAGCAGCCATCGCCATAGCAATGCTCCTGCTTCTCGGTTCCGGTTGTGCGAGCAAGCCGCCGACCAGCGCGGAAGAAATTAAAAACGCCAACGTGGCCCTTGAGGGTCCGGTCAATGAGGAACCATCTATGGATATTTTCACTCCAACCGACAAGAAGCGCGAAGGCGTTCCGCCTTTGCCTGGGATTCTGGAGAAGCGGGACTTGGAAAACAAAGGCGCGCGCATTCGCACGGCCAGGGGCGAGATTGTTTTCAAGCTTTTGGGTGATGAAGCGCCGCTGGCGGCTTCGAACTTCGTCTGGCTGGCCCGGCATGGGTTTTACGACGGATTGACTTTTCACCGGGTTGAGCCGGGGTTCGTCATTCAGGGCGGCGACCCTAAAGGTGACGGCACCGGCGGACCGGGCTACACCTTTCCCGATGAGCCGGTGAGGCGGCCGTATTTGGCCGGCACCGTTGCCATGGCGAACGCCGGTTCGGACACCAACGGATCGCAGTTTTTCATCATGCTCGAGGACAACCCCAATCTTCCGCCGAATTACACTATCTTCGGACTGGTCACCGAGGGGTTGGATGTTGTTCGTTCCANTTCGCGCGGCGACGCCTTGGAGTCCGTTTCAATTGAATAAATGGAAATGGATCTGNCAAAAGAGGCAACCAANGAGGAGATGAAAAANGTCGTGCTCCGAAAAGCCGACAACGTGATTTTGAATTTGAAAAAAGCTTGGGAGGCGCGGCCCGCTGATCTTTCCGACGAGGACGAGAAGCACCTGCTCCAGGCCATGGAAGCGGCTAAACGCCTGCGTGATGAGATTTCCGCGAAATTCGATGGAGAGGGAAAAATCGGATGAAATAGTTTTTTTGGTTTTCTATGAGACGTCTGCTCCCCATCGTGATAGGAGTCATCGCGATAATCGCCGCGGGATTTTTTGCGTTGAATCGCACGCGGATCGAGGAAGTCCGTCGGGCCGCTGAACAGAAAACTCTTCCGGCCGCCGAATCGTTAGAGGAAGCGGTGACCGAGCCGGAGACAACCTCGACGCCGATGGCCGTGGCGGCCAATATTTCTCCGAAGCCGAACTCCATCACCTCCGAAAAAAATCTGGCCGTGCCTTTCACTTCGCAAGCGCCTTACGGCGTCTGGGACGAGGTGCACGAGGAAACCTGCGAAGAGGCCTCGGCGGCCATGGTTGACGCCTTCTATACCAAACGGACCTTTACACCGGAGTCAGCGGAGCGCGAACTCCTGGCTTTGGTAGATTGGCAGAAAAAGAGATTTGGATATTTCGAAGATACCTCTGCCGAAGAAGTGGCCGTCATACTCCGCGAGTATTACAAGTTTCCGCGGGTTCTGATTAGCGAAGAGGTGACGGTTTCCTCCATTAAGCGCGAGATCGCCCGCGGCAACTTAATCATCCTTCCCCTCTACGGCCGCGGCCTCAATCCCTTCTTTACTCCGCCCGGCCCGGACTACCACATGCTTCTGGTCAAAGGATTCACCGAGACAAAGTTTATCACCAACGACCCGGGCACTCGCCGCGGCGCGGACTTCACTTACACCTTCGACAAACTGCTTAGCGCCGTGCACGACTGGAACGGCGGGGATGTCATAAACGGCAGGCGTGTGATGATCATCGTCTTCCCGAAATAATTGACCAGGATATGAGATACATCGCGCTGATTTTGGGAGTCGCCGGGATCCTGGTTTTGTTTTGGTTTTCGCTTCCGTATCTTGAGCGGAATCTGAATTTGGCGGGAAACCTTCCGGCGGCAATTAATCTGGTTCAATCGACAACGCCCGTGGAGCCGGAGAAAAATATCGTGGTAACCGCTCCCGAGCCGTTCGTCAGAGTCTCGGCTTTTGTTGATGTTCGCGGACGCGCCCGGACGTTTGAAAACACCGTGGAGTTTGTGGTCAAGGACGGGTTTGGCGGAGAGATCGCGAAATCTTTCACCACCTCGAACGCTCCCGATGTCGGAGAGTTCGGCGATTTCGCTCATCGAATCTCCATTCCCGACGTGCGCACGCCGACCGGCACCCTCGAGGTGTTCTGGTCGTCTCCCAAGGATGGAACTCCGCTCGATGTCGTCACCATTCCGCTAATCTTCAGTCCCCGATGAGAATCTCGCTATGACCATCCTCGACGGCATCTTCACCGGTTTCGTAATCGCTTTGGTTTTAGCCACTCCGGCGGTTGTCGCTGAAACCTCGCGGCACGCCCGGGAACTCCCGCTCCTCATGGATGTCAAAACCTTCTGGGGAGCAAAGCTCACCCCTCACCAGGTGTTGTTCTGGAGCGTGGCTACTCATTTGATGACCTCCGCGCTTTTCGGCGCGTCGATTCCGTTTTTGGTNAGTCTCGGCATCATTACTCCTTTGTATTTGCTCGGTGAGATAATGCTTTTTTCTCTGGCNTTTTATCTCATTACCAGTCTGGCCGTCTTTCCCCTTGTCGGATTNGGTTTTTTCGGTCACAAAGAGGGTAGCTTTGTCTGGCTGGAGTTGCTTCTGACCAACCTGTTATATGGATTTCTCTTTTGGGCGGCGGCCAATCTCTTCTTCGTTTGACGGATTCCGCGCCTGCCTGCCGGCAGGCAGGGATTTCGAGCGGATCTCGCGGATCATCCTCATCTGCGGGATCAGCGTTCTTGCCATCCGCGGGATCGGCGCGGCGGCAGCCACGGACACCGACGGCGACGGGATTTCCGACAGCGATGAGCAGCTGGTTTACTATACCGACCANTGGAACGGGGACTCCGATGGAGACGGCTACGCNGATGGNGTTGAGATTTCNACGGGATATTCTCCGCGGGTCAAGGGAAAGAAGATGGAAGAAGTGGATTCAGACCAGGATGGCTTGAACGACTCCGTCGAGATCGCCTTGCGCACCAACATCATAAACAAGGACAGCGACGGCGACGGTTACGCGGATCTGGACGAGGTGAATTCCGGCCACAGTCCGGCTTCGACCTCGGCCGAATCCGTCCCCAAGCGCGTCGAAATCTCGCTCAAAACCAACCGCTTGTCTTACTATTTTGGAACAGTCAAGATGGGNGAGTTCCCGGTTTCGCCGGGCATNNCNAGGATGCCCACACCGACCGGCGAGTTCCGCGTGGCCGGGAAATACCCCAAGGCCTGGTCTCGGTCATCTAAACTGTGGATGCCCTGGTGGATGAATTTCACCGGCAAGGGGGCGCGGGCTGGGGCATTTGGGATCCATGAACTTCCTATCTGGCCCGGCGGCAGGCGTGAGGGGTTATCCGTGCTGGGACGGCCGGCTTCCCACGGCTGCGTGCGGCTGGGCATCGGGCCGGCAAAAATCCTTTATGACTTCGCGCCGGTGGACACACCGGTGATCATTTCCAAAAATTGATGATGAGACGACGCAAAGAAAGCAAACTTCCGGGAATAATGGCCGCGGCCCTCACGGGGCTGGCGGTTTTGGTTATCTGGAAAGTCATTCCCAGGCGAACGCCGCTGGACCCGCCGACGCCGGTTCTGGCGGAAAGATTCCCCAAGTACCTCCCCAAACCCGAGCGGGTGAAAGGCATCTACCTTTCCTCGGCAACCGCCGGAAGCCCGGAGCGTCTGGAGGCGCTTCTTGATCTGGCCGACCGCACTGAATTGAACGCCATGGTCATTGATATCAAGGACGACGACAGCGAGCCGTCGTTTGTCTGGCAGAGTTCGATCGGCGTCGGGACCGAGGGCGCGGTGACCATCCCCAAGATCGCCAAAATGCTCCGAACGGTGCACGCTCGCGGCGTCTACGCCATCGCCCGGGTTTCCGTTTTCCAGGACAACTATCTCGCGGAACGGCGGCCGGATCTGGCGCTCAAACGGTCGGACGGACGGCTGTGGCGCGACCGCAAGGGGATCGGCTGGCTCGACCCGGCGGCGAGGGATGTCTGGACTTACAATCTGGAACTGGCCCGGGCCGCTCACTCCATGGGGTTCGATGAAATCCAGTTCGATTACATTCGTTTTCCGTCGGATGGGTCGCTCCGCACGATCGTTTATCCCTTCTGGAAAAAAGAGGAGGTCAAGACTTCGGTCATCGGCGGATTTTTTGCTTACCTCGACAGCGAATTGCGGCAGAAGGGGATTCCTATATCCGTGGATCTCTTCGGCCTGACCATGCGCCGTGGTGACGACGACCTGGGCATCGGTCAGCGGCTGGCCGAGGCGCTTCCGTACGTGGATTTCATCTCGCCCATGGTGTATCCATCCCACTACTCATCCGGCTACATCGGACTTGAGGACCCGGCGGCAAACCCGCGCGAGGTGATCCGTGCCGCCATGGCCGCGGGGAACTCGATCCGCAACGAGCTCCCTGATCCCAAGGCCGCTTTCCGGCCCTGGCTCCAGGATTTCGACCTTGGCGCCGAATACACGCCCGAGATGGTTCGCGCGCAGATCGAGGAGGCCGAGGCCGGAGGCGCCGAGGGCTGGCTCCTTTGGAACGCGCGGAACGTGTACACTGAAGAAGCATTGAAATCGGATTAAAAATATGGCCCGCGTGTTCACGGTTTCGGAATTTATTGACCACATCAACGCGCTGGTTGCGACCGACGTGCATGTGGTGGAGGGTGAGATTTCGGGATTCAATCTGTCGCAGGGGCGGTGGGTGTTTTTTGATCTCAAAGACGAAAAAGTGGAATCCAAGGTCGGGTGTTTCATGATGGCCTTCAAATTGAAGACGCCGCTCGAGGACGGGATGAAGGTGCGGGTTATTGGCACGCCCAAGGTGCACGAAAAAAGCGGACAGTTTCGGATCACGGTCGAGCAGGTGGAACTGGTGGGTGAGGGAGCGCTCAAGCGCGCGTTTGAATTGCTCAAGAAAAAATTGGCCGGAGAAGGTCTGTTCGCCGATGAACGAAAGCGTCCCATTCCTCGTTTTCCAGAGCGGATCGGAGTGATTGCCTCGCGTGAATCCGCGGCCTTCGGAGATTTCAAGCGAATTCTCGGTAACCGCTGGGGTGGTGTGGCCATCCAGCTCGCGCATGTGCAGGTGCAGGGCGCACAAGCGATTCCTGACATTGTCGGAGCGTTCAAGTATTTTCAGACGGCAAAACCGCGGCCGGACGTCCTGGTCCTCATGCGCGGCGGGGGATCGCTCGAGGATCTCCAGGCATTCAACTCGGAAGAGGTCGCATACGCCATTTTCGGGTCGAAGATTCCGGTCGTGGTCGGCGTGGGCCACGAACGGGATGAGAGCATCGCGGATTATGTCGCCGACCTCCGCGCCTCCACCCCGTCGAACGCGGCCGAGCTCGTCGTTCCGGACCGCCGCGAGGTTGCCTATGCGGTGGATTCCATGGCCGGGAAGATCTACGGCACGCTTGCCTCCCTCATCCGAGGGATGAAGAGCGACGTGGATCACTTCGTGCTCCGGCTTGACCGCATGCTTCGCTCGCAGGTGCATCGGGCCGACGCGCTCGCGGTGCGGCTGGTCGCGGCGACGAGCTCCTGGCTCGGCCGAACCCGGGAGCGGCTCGAGGGGAGCATCCGACTTTTAAAAAACCTCGATCCCCGCGCAGTGCTCCGTCGCGGCTACTCGATCACCCGGCTGGCTAACGGCAAGATTCTGCGGACAGCCACAGTCGCCGTCGGTACCGAGCTCCAGACCATCCTCGCCGCCGGGCAGATTCGCTCCAAGGTGATCGGCAAACAAAGTTCGTTGTTTGATGCCGCGAGTCACGAGTGCGCCGCTCGAGAGTAGCTTAAAGGTCGCAGTCGCGCTTCTTTTTCCCGACGGGTTTTACCCGTCTTGTTTTATATCTGCAGTTGGTAAAAGATCACTGCGGACGGCATACTGGACCTATGAAGGTAAGAAAATCAATAATCGGCGTTGTTGCGATTCTTACTGCAGCGGTAGGCATCTTTTTGTTGTGGAGCATCGCGCCTGTCGTTGGGAGGCAGTCGGGAGTTTTATCAAACACGAGGATTGTTGCCCGCGACGGGTCTGTTCTCTATGAGATTTCACCTTCGGATGATGGACGCCGGAATCCCGTCCCACTCGAAGCCATGTCGCAGTCGTTTAAGAACGCGGTCATCGCGACAGAAGATGTGCGGTTCTATCGGCACCCCGGAGCGGATGTTCTTGCGGTGGCTCGCGCAGTCGGGACAGCCGCAGCCACAGGGCGAGCGAAAAGCGGTGCGAGCACGATTGAAATGCAGCTCGTCAAGAATCTTTACTTCCAGAGAGAGCGCCGGACTGTTCTCCAGAAGCTGCGCGAAGTGCCGGCGGCGCTGTATTGGGACCTCACTCACCGCAAGGAGGACACGCTCGCGCTTTACCTGAACACCGTCTACCTCGGCAACCAGAACTCCGGGGTGGAGGCGGCGGCTCGACAATATTTTCACAAATCGGCAAGCGACCTCAGTCTGCCGGAGAGCGCGCTCCTCGCCGGCATGATTGCCGCTCCGTCGGCGTATGACCCCTTCGGCCACTGGGATGCTGCGCGTAAGAGACAGCGATATGTCCTCGACCGGATGTTTGAGGAAGGGATGATAAGCGCGAGTGAACGTGACGAGGCAAGTGGGGCCGAGATCGAAGTCTTCCCGCCGCGCCATACGATCCGTGCACCCCACTTCGTCTTCCGCGTGTTGGAAGAACTCGAGGAACGATATCCGGACATCCGCGGCGGCGGGTACGTCGTCCGGACCACTCTTGACCCGGAACTTCAGGAGGTCGCGGAACGATCGGTGAGGCGCAGGCTCGCTACGCTTGCCGATGATCACGTGACGAACGCCTCGGTCCTCGCCGTCGGTCCGCTGACAGGCGAGGTCCTCGCGTATGTCGGAAGCGCAGAGTATTTCGACTCCTCAATCCAGGGACAGGTGGACATCGTGCAGGCAAAACGCCAGCCGGGTTCGGCGCTCAAACCGTTTATGTACTTCACGGCATTTCTCCGCGGCTTCACGCCCGCAACGGTCATCGCCGATCTGCCGGTCCGGTTCGAAACCGCCGACGACCGGTCCTACTATCCAAAGAACTACAACTATCGGTACTTCGGTCCGGTCACCATCCGCGATGCGCTGGGAAGCTCGCTCAACATCCCGGCGGTGAAGGTGCTCGATGAGATCGGCCTGCCGGTCTTTGCGGGAGTCCTGGCGCGTTTCGGCATCACCTTCCCCGAGGCGCCTGATTACTACGGACTCGGGATGGTCCTCGGCGGGGCGGAGGTCTCGCTCTCTGACGCGACAAACGCCTACGCGAGTCTTGCTCGCGCGGGACGGTCGGTTTCGATGAAGACGGTGCTCGATATCCAGGACGCTCGCGGCCAGACGGTCGAGTCGGGTGGAGAGAACGAACCCGAGACGCTTTTTGACGACGAGACCCGCGCCGCACAGGCCGCGATACTCATCTCCGACATCCTTTCCGACCGGCTGGCGCGCGTTTTGTCTTTCGGGGAGTCAAACCTTCTCGATCTCGAAAAACCGATTGCCGTCAAGACGGGGACGACCAAAGACTTCCGCGACAACTGGGCCTTCGGCTACACGCCGGAATTCGTCCTCGGCGTCTGGGTGGGGAACGCGGACAACACGCCGATGGAGGGCGTCTCGGGCATCACCGGAGCGGTTCCCGTTTGGCGCGACATCATGAAGCATGTCACTGATCGGAAGGATATCGTCTGGCCGATGCCCGAAGGAATTGTCGAGCGCGAGATCTGTATCACTTCCGGACTGCTTGCCAACGGCGTCTGTCCCAAAACGCGTGTCGAAAAATTTATCGTCGGAACCGAGCCAACGCTCCAAGACGACTGGTACGTTAGCGAGGCAATCGATGCGCGGAGCGGGCTAGCGGCCACCGCCGCCTGTTCCGGTAATACTATTCAAAAGATTTTTCTTCGTCCTCCATCCCAATACGCGGCCTGGCTCGTTTCGGCGAACACCGAAACTCCGCCTGATCGCGACTGCGAGGGCAACTTAATTGCCTCCGAAAATCGCGCCGCCGCCATTCTTTCACCACTCGACGGCGACGAGTTTGTGCTTGATGATCTCATCGATGGCGATGGGCAGCGGATTTCCTTCATCGCCGGCGGCGGATCGGGGAGTGATTATCATTGGACTCTGAATGGTCGGGCGCTTTCCTCCGGCGGGCCGGTGTATCTGTGGGAACCCCAGCCCGGGGATTATACCCTCACTCTTGAAGGCGCAGATGACGAAATAAGGTTTAGTGTGAGATAATCAAGCGGCCATATGCAGCTGCAACCGCAGGTCATTTCGACCGCCCTCCGGAACGCCTTTACGCGGGTCTCGGCCGCGGTTTTTAATTTTCGAAAACCGCTCCTGATCGTTGCGGGCATTCTTGTTGTCGCCCTGGGAGTCGTCTACCTGTCGCTTCCCTCGCCGCGGGCCTCGGCCGTCCGCGCCGGTACGACCGTGGAAGTCGAGAAAGACGCCGCGTTCCAGGTGGCCTTCGATCGGCCCATGAATCGCCGGAGCGTGGAACGGTCCCTCGCGGTGATTCCGGCAATCGAGGGAACTTTCAGCTGGCAGGACAATCAACTCACTTTCACTCCGGCGCGGCCGTTTGAGAAGGGATCATCCTATACCTTCAAAATCAGCCGGTGGGCGCTTAGCATATTTTTCAAACCGCTAGCCGAACCGTTTGAACAGACCCTTACTATCCTCGATTACCCTGAAGTCTCGGTAGTGGCACCGGCTGACGCGAGCACGGTTGACCAGGAGCAGGTCCTCACTGTCCTTTTTGATCACCCGATCCGCACACTCACCGGCTCTCTTGAGGTTCCGGAATTACTGCAGATCACACCCAATGTTCCCGGCAAATATAATTGGCTGGGCACAAGCGGTTTTGAGTTCGTCCCGGCCGCGGGCTGGCCGGCGGCAACAGAGTTCACCGTGACCCTGCCGAAGGGAACGAAGATGCTGGACGGCCAGGAGACGCGTGAAGATTTTACCTGGAAGTTTGCCACCCCGAGGTTCACCATCTCACTCCAATCAGGTGCGAAGCAGAACAACCCAAAAAAACCAATTGCGGTCCGGACGAATTATGTAATCGATCCGGTAGTGCTCCGGTCTGTGATCACCATCCGCGAAGGGTCTGACATCATTTCCAACAATCAGTTCACCTTCACTCCGGACAAAGATAATCCGACCATCATCCTCATTTTCAAGCGCGGAAATTTTCAACTCGGAAAGACCTACTCGCTGGAAGTTCCAGCCGGCTTCTCCGGCGGCTTGGGACCGCTAGGACTCGCTTCGCCTTGGGTCGTTGCGGTGGCCATGGATGAGCGCGGTTTCCGCTGGGTCGCGGCCTGTCCGGATGATACGGAGTCCAAAGATGTCGGTGCCGCCGTGGTCTTCGTCACTAATAATCAAACCGATGAAGATACCTTCGCGCGCGGCATTCAAGTGACTCCGACGCTGGAGGGATTGGACGTTAATTCCTATGGCTACAGCCAGGACCAGCGGTGTCGGCATGACTATAAAAAAGGAGAGCAGCGGGCCATCAGCATTTCCGGGAAATGGAAGCCGTCAACCGAGTACACGATTCGCCTCTCCAACGAACTGCGCGACGTCTACGGCCAGCGGCTTGAAAACGGACGGACTATCAAGATCACGACGCGGGCGTATAAGCCCTCGGCCGATCTTTCCTCCTACAGCTCAACCGGGGTGCTCGCCGCCCACCTGCCGCGGCTCTTCCAGTTCCGGGGGATGAATCTTACTAAACCGATAACTGCCACCTTGTGTTCCAGATCGTTCGACAAACCGGACTCCGTGTCAAAAAGCGATTGCCAGGATATCGGTACGAAGACCTACGATCCCGCCGGGACCCTTAATGAATACAAGATTGTTGACATCGATCTTGATGAGATCGCCGGCCAGCGGCTCGCGAATGGTTATTACCGGCTCACGATTCAGGTTCCGGAACTTGAGCGTGAAAACAGTTCGCGTCCCTATGCCTACCGGGATTTGATCATTACGGATACGGCCCTCACCCTCAAGAAAGACACCGGGGGAAGACTGCTTGTTTGGGCCACGGATCTGGTGACCGGGGACGTGGTGCCTGATCTGAATATTGAAGTATTCGGCACTCGCGAGAAATGGGAAAAGCTTGCCGTCGGAAAGACCAGCCGTGATGGGACCGCGATTTTTTCGGACGTCGCCGCCGCCAGCGAAGTGCGCGCCGGCGGCAACGGGCGTTTCGGGGTCACCGGCGTTGGCTGGTCAGAGGGCATCTCCACCTGGAACTACGGACTGGACCAGAGTTACGCTCCGACCGTCAATCGGAACATCGGATATATCTACACCGACCGGCGTATTTATCGGCCGGACCAGAAGGTGTTTTTTAAGGGTGTCATCCGCCGGGATGAAGACGCAATCCTGAAACTTCCGGAACAGCATGAGGTGGGGGTGATAATCGCAGACCCTGGCGGCGTTGTGGTCTCAAGACAAACGCTCGGTGTTTCCGATTACGGGACATTTTGGGGCGAGCTTCAGCTTGAATCATCGATGAAGCTCGGGACGTATCGGATTTTTCTCGACGGATCGGGTGATCGTTACGACGGACGTCAAATTGAAGGCGCCTTTGACGTCCTCGAATACCGCCGTCCGGATTTCAAAGTCGAGGTGACCGCGCCGCCGGGACCCGTGACTTCCGGCGACGAATTGATAATCCCGGTTCACGCCGAGTACTTCCACGGTACGCCGCTCTCCCGCGGCCAGGTGAGTTACGTGGTCACCCGGGCGAAACTTTATTTCCAGCCGATGGCCGGCGAATGGTACAGCTACAGCGCGGATGACGTGTTTGATTGCTGGTGGTACTGCCGGGCCGAGTCGGATACCGAGAACGTAAAAAGCGGCGCTGCCGCGCTTGATGCCAACGGAAATTTCCGCATCACCCTGCCCGTGAACCTGACCGACTATCCCGCAAGCGCGACTTATTTCGTGACCGCCACCGTTACCGACGTCAGCAACCGTTCGGTCTCGGCGAACCTGGAGATCCCAGTCCACAAGGGAGATTTTTATGTCGGTGTTCGATCGGACTATTCCCGCGGTTGGGGTTATCCGGAAGCCGAATTTGACGTGGCCACCGTGAAGCCGGACGGGTCGCCGCAGCCAAATGTGGAGGCAACGGCGAAACTGTTTAAGCGCACCTGGACCACCGTGCGTAAGGTTGACGTCGACGGGACGACGACGAGAGAATCGGAGAAAACCGATGAGCTTGTTGAAACCAAGACAGTCTTTACCGACGTGCTCGGCCAGGGTCACGTGTCGTTTTCCGCGCGCCAGGACGGTCAATACATCGTCCGCGTAGAGGCGCGGGACAGCCGCGGCCGGGTCATTGCCGCCTCGGCGAATCATTATGTCTACCGCGGCGGAGAGGGAACAGTTCGAGTGACTGATGATTACCTGCTGAACATCGTTCAGAACAAAGCGAGTTATGAAGTTGGAGAGACGGCAGCGCTTGTTGTTCAAACGCCCTACGCCAAGACCAAGGCCTTGGTAACGGTGGAGCGCAATTTCATCCGCGAGTATCACGTGGTTGATTTGGGAACAACCAACCGCGTCGTCGAGATTCCCATTACTGATGAGGCGGTCCCGAACGTGTTCGTTTCTGTGCTTGCCGTGCAGGGCGGCGGGCAAACCGGGATTCCTGAATTCCGCATGGGCTATGCGGATCTCCGGGTAAACACGACCAGGAAAGTCTTGAACTTGTCCGTTAAGCCGGACAAGGATACCTATAAACCGGGCGACACCGTAACTCTGGATGTTGAGGCCAAGCGTTCCGACGGATCACCGGCCCAGGCCGAGGTTTCCATCGCCGTTGTGGATGAACGCGTGGTCGCCCTCTTGGGTTCTGTTGATAAGAACATCCTCGGTAAGTTCTGGTTTCAGCGGTCGATCGGGGTGAACACCGCGCAGACCCTGACCCGCCTGGTAAAGAAGGTGTTCTTTGATACCGAAGGCGGCGCCGGCGGCAAGGGCGGCGACGAGGGAGGGAGGCCGGCCATTCGCGGAAATTTCCAGGATACGGCGTACTGGAAGGCGGACGTGATCACCGGGTCCGACGGTCGGGCGCGGGCGACCTTTACTTTGCCGGACAATCTCACCAGCTGGCAGATTCTGGCCATTGGCAACACCAAGGATACGGTGGTGGGAAGCGCCGAGGCGACCATCCGCACGCGGCGGGATCTGATGGTTGAACCTCTTTTCCCTCGGATTCTGCGTTTCGATGACACCGTGACTCTGGGAACGACCGTGCACAACAACACCGATAGTGGTTTGACGGCGGATGTCGCTCTGGCCGCGGATGGGATTGAAATTCGCGGCGCGAAGACCCGGAAGGTGACAATCGCTCCGCGCTCGCGGGCTGTTGTTGAATGGACCGTGCATGTTCCATACGGCGGGTCCGAGACCAAGGTCACCATTTCCGCTGCGGGAGGCGGGCTCTCCGATGGCTACGAGACCATTCTTCCCATCCTTCCTTTTTCGGTTATCGAAACCGTGTCGACATCAGGAATATTTGAAAACAACGCCAAGCAGTCGCTTGAGATTCCGCGCGGCATCTTAGACGATGCCGGCGAGGTCAGCGTATCGGTTACGCCGAACATCGGGAATGGCCTGCAAAGCGCGGTAAGATTTCTCACGGAATTTCCGTATGAATGCGCGGAGCAAAGAGCCAGTCGGCTGATTGTCAATCTCGTGTCGGAAGAATTAATCCGACTCCGGGTTGCGTCCGCCAAGCCGGAAGAAACCCGCAAGTCAAGAGAGGCCGTTCAGGCGGCAATTAAAATTCTTGTTGCCACCCAGCGGCCTGACGGCGGCTGGGGCTACTGGCCTGAGAGTGGCGCGACCTCCGCGCACCTCACTGCCTACGTTTTCTGGGGGCTGACCCAAGCCGAGAAAGCCGGATTCGACGTCGACGGACTGGTCATGCGCCGGGCTGACCAATACCTGCGCGAGGCGCTCTCCCGGCCGCTCATCGACCGGAGGTATTATTCGCTCTCCAACACGGAACGCGCCCAAGTGGTCTTCATGCTTTCGGAACGAGACACCCAAGGGCTCTCCGGATACGCCGAATCGCTCTACGAAAAACGAAACACGCTCTCCAGTTTCGGAAAGGCATTCCTGGCCATGGCTTTTGGAAATTTTGAAAAGAATTCCCTCCAAACCAAGTCCAAGACTCTCCTCGGGGATATCCGCAACAGCGTTGTCTACCTCGATCCCACCCGGGCATACGTCAAGGAGGGTGAGGGTTGGGAGACGTATTGGAGCTCGGATCTGCGGAGCACGAGTATTTACCTGATGGCCCTGCTTCGGCTTGATTCGAACAACGCCGACGTCGAAAAGGTTCTTCGTTATATCATCGAAAACAGAAAAGATGGCCACTGGGCAACAACCAACGATACCAGCATGACGCTGATGAGTATCATCGAATATGTGCGACAGAACCCGATCGACAAACACCCGACGGATGTTTCACTTCTTGTCGACGATGTTCTTCGCGAGACGCTTCCGTTCCCCGAAGGAGATATTTCCGGAGAACAATCGCGCACGATTCCTATTCCGGAATTACTCCCAACCGGACGCGATCACGATATCGGGCTCAAGAAAGATCCAGCCAAACGCTGGTTCTACGACGTGACCATGAAGGTCTTCCGCCAGATCGAAGACATCCAGCCGTTCGAGAATGGGTTTACTTTGATCTCTGATATCTATTCCCTGGATGACCGAAAGAACGAGCACCCGCTCCGCGAAGTACGCCAGGGGGAGAACGTGCGCATACACATGAAGCTGGCCGTGCCCAAGCGGCGGCGGGACGTCGCGCTCGAATATCACCTGCCCGCCGGTCTTGAAGCCGTCGACTTTCAACTAAAGACTAGCCCGCAGTCACTTGAGGGCGAGACGCGCCAATGCGCGCCGACCTGGTGGGGAGAGGAGCGGTGTTTCTCTGACTGGCAGTATTCCTGGTGGTGGGAGAGAGTCTGGGAGCACATTGAGATGCGGGATGACAGGGTTTTCTTGTTTGCCGAGTCACTGGAACCCGGGGTCTACGAATACGAATTCATCGCCATGGCAACCACCCCGGGCGAATTCCGAGTCCCGCCGTCACGCGTCTACGAGTTTTATAACCCAGTGGCTAACGCCCATAACGAAGGAAAAGTGTTGAGGGTGATCGCGCAGTAGAAATTTCTGATGTACAATGTGTTTCAGTATGCCGCCAAAGGAATCCAAAAAATTGAATGTTGGTGAGGCCTTCGGGGAATTGGAGAAGATCACCGAATGGTTTGAGAAAGGGGAGGTAGACCTCGAGGAGGGGCTCGGGAAGTTCGAGCGCGGATTGGAATTGGCCAAGAAATTGAAAACCCGTCTTTCCGAAGTCGAGAATCGGGTCGAGGAAATCCGCAAGAAGTTCGGCGAGATCGGGGAGGAAGCAGAATGAAAAACTATTCTCGGACACGAGGCGCGCGAGGTCGCGCCGCCTACCGGACACCATCGTCGTTCCGCATCAGGAAATCCATTAAGATTCAAACACGGCGGCCGTCACGGGCCGCTTAAACTATGCCCAAACAGCGTTCGGTGTTCGTGCTCTCGCTCGGCGGTTCGCTGATTGTTCCCAACGACGGCATCGACGTTTCGTTTTTGAAAAAGTTCCGCGAGATAATTCTTTCCCACGTGCGGAGAGGCGACCGGTTTATCATCATCTGCGGCGGGGGAGCGACGGCGCGCAGTTATCAGGCCGCGGCACGGAACATCAAAGGACTCACCCGCGATGATCTCGACTGGCTCGGCATCCACGCGACCCGCATGAACGCGCATCTGATGCGCACGATTTTCCGCGACTATGCCCATCCGGTGGTCATCAAAGATCCGACGCGGAAGATCAGTTGGCGCCAGCCGATTCTAATCGGCGCCGGCGGCAAGCCGGGACACTCCACAGACTACGACGCAGTTAAACTGGCGAGACAATTCGGCGGCAAACTGATCATCAACCTCTCGAACATCACCTACGTCTACGACAAGGATCCGCGGAAACACCGCGGAGCGAAGCCCATCTGCGAGATTTCCTGGAAAGAATTCCGGAAGCTTGTCGGCAACCGTTGGGACCCGGGCGCCAACCTGCCCTTTGATCCCAT
>C687J35174_10002190_pt1 | contig 27813 bp, 26 predicted proteins | sample RifCSPhighO2_01_FD_35174 | JGI IMG/M metagenome (IMG submission 35174) | reverse complement strand
ACTTCCCCTGCACGATCGCGGTGGACCCTGTGCCGAACTCCAGCGAATGTCAGGAGGTTTGATTGAACAATTTTTTTGTTCATGATAATCGCATCCGCAAGCGGAGTCATCGTGTCATCCTCCCCCCAGAAGAGATCGGTTGGAACTACAATACGATCAAGGAGCGGCGTCATGTCCTCATCGATCACGCGAACCATTGTTTCTTTGAGAGCCCCCTCTGCTCTTTCGTAATCATGAACCATAAGGAATTTGTAGAGGAGCTTCCTTGCAGTTGGCTGCAGTGTGCGAAGTCCGGGGATGCTGCAAATTGTCTTGCCGATGGAGGCGAGAAGAATTCCCACTTTTCGTCTGAAGTGCTTTGACCTGCGAATGCCTGCAGCAGCGCAAAGGTAGAGGTGCGAAATCCATGGGTATCCGCGGGAAGCAAGTTTAATGGCAACGCGACCGCCGTGGGAATGACCAAGGAGGAATACATCGGTGAGATCGAGAATTTTCACAAGCTCCGCAATGTGATCGGCATAATCATCAACACTCCACGCCCTTGTGAGAATCCCGCTTTCGCCGAATCCCGGGAGATCCGGCGCGATAATGCGCACGGGATCGCTCTTCATCGTCTCGCGCAGTTCAGCGAATGATTCATGGGATGCTCCCCACCCATGGAGGCAGAGGAGATTGCGTCCCGATCCGTTCAGAGTAACAAGCGTTTGGATGCCACTAATAGTGAACACGCGTTTTTCCACAGGAAGTATCATACTGGAAACAAGCGCAGCATTGTCAGCAAATGCATGAACTAATAAATCATTATTCATCTTTCTCAGCCTTCTTTGGCATAGCCTTGATTGCATGACGAACGTCATCACGAGTGCCACTCTGTATTGGATGAGCACCTTCCTTAGGAAGGAGCGAACCTGCTACAAGTCCAAAAGCTGCCACGATATATGCTCCGTTTAAAAAATCCCTGCGATCAAATGAATCTTCCATAGGTGGCGAAGAAACTACTCGTTATTCACTCAGAGCGTATCTCCCTTTTTGGTTGATGATCAAGCCGTCGCACATGAGATTCTGAAGAATATTAATGAGCCAGTTGTGATGATCTTTCGGTTCCCAATCGATGCAAATGAGCCGACCGAGTTCGCTCATCGACAATCCCCTCTTTGCATCCCGTAATTCCTCGATAATCTTTCCTCGGAAGATGCGATTCGGAATAAAAACTGAGCCAACCAGCCGCCCAGGCTCCTTCTTCGCCACCCTTTTCTTCGGCTTGATTTTGGGAAGCGCAAGTGAGCCATAATCCATGAGTGCAGCGTGCCAATCAGCAGTCAGCGCTCTCGTCGAGCGGACAGTACGGAGCGTCGAGAGGCGGATTCGACCTTTCGACTCGTCCTCCTTCGGTGGAATCGCTCGAGAACAGCAGAGTGCAATTTTTAACACCTCTTCAGCTAACGTAAGCAACTTCCGATCATCTACTCGCCATGTACCATCCGCTTTCTGCGGCCCAAAGAAGCGCGTATGGAGAACTCTGCGAATATTCGTTTCGACGCAGGGTGTTGGAACATGGAAAGCAAAATTGCGGATCGCTGCAGCCGTATAGTGGCCAATACCGGGGAGCGACATCAACTCATCCATCTCCACGGGAAACTGAATTCTGCATTTTCGTATTTTCATACTTGTCCTGAGCAACGACGAAGGATTTTCGTATTTTCGCACTTCTTCAGATCTCCTCACAATCTCTCTCACTGCATCCCGAAGCCTCAGTGCCCTCGAGTTATACCCCATGCCTCTCCACGCCATAATGATTTCGCGATTCGATGCATTCGCAAGATCGCGAATCGAAGGGAATTCGCGCAGGAAGCGTTTGTAGATGACAACGACGCGCGATACCTGTGTTTGCTGCAACATCACTTCCGACACAAGAACACGATATGCACGCTCTGCATCATTTTTGATCGTAAGGTCACGCCACGGAAGCGAGCGCTTATGCTGCTTGTACCAATCCCAAACCTCATGGGCAAAATTTTCGATGTGTTCACGTTTCCGCATACACGAAGTATACTTCGATTCTAGAATGAGATTCCTCTCGACAATCATCATTGGAACACTCCTCGCCATTCCGCTTACAGCAGCGGCCGCAGAGTTACCAAAGGAGATGGAAGTAACGCTCCGAGCAAACGTCTTCCAATGGATCAATGAAGCGAGAAGAATGGAAAATCTGCCACCGCTCCATTACAACAGTAATATCGAAGTCGTGGCAGCTGCTCATGCAAGCGATACCGCAGTGAGTTTTGATCCCATGAGCCTGGAATCACGGGAACAGACGTACCTTGCACATACAAGCTCCAATGGAAAAAATCTCGAGCAGCGCTTTACTGCGCAGAATGTATTGAGCGGATGGGGATTCGCGGAAAATACGGGATATTGGATACGCGACCCCTTCATCCAAATCCTCAAGGATGCTTCGTACGGCCTTCGTCTCATTCATGATGGCATGATGGCGGAAGTGCCGCCTAATGATTCGCACAGAGAAAATCTTCTTGGACCCTACACGGATATTGGCATCGGACTTTCGCTTTTAAACAGTCCACGGGAATCGCTCAATGCGATTTTTCTCGTCACTGATTTCAGTCGATATAGTTCCGAGGAGGAAGAAATTGCTTTCCGAGAATCGCAGGGACATATCCCGACCTCTACTCGATCGCTCGTAAATCCGGAACTCACCCCCACTCATGGCGGACCGTTTTTGGATGTTCGACCAGATCATCCTTTTGCAATGGCAATCGATGCTATGAAGGGTCGCGATATTCTCCGTGGCTATGATGATGGCACGTTTCAGCCAGAAAAAACCGTCAGTCGCGCGGAGCTTACAAAAATGATGCTCGTCGCAATCGATGTTTCTCCCATCGGACTTGAATTCAACGAATGCTTTAGGGATGTTTTCAATCAGTGGTTTGCCCCGTACGCGTGCCTCGCCAAACGCAAAGGCTGGATCACAGGGTACGAAGATGGCAGCTTCCGTCCAACGCAAGAAATATCGAGAGCGGAAGGATTGACTCTGATCACAAGAATTTTTTCTCTCACACGAAATGCAGAGGCTGCCGTAAATAATTTCATCGATGTTCCCCCGGGCGCATGGTTCCAAGAACCGACCTTAGCAATGACAGAGCATAAATTGCTTCCGTTTGAAGGAAATTCTCTCCATCCTGAACGCGGATTAACACGAGGAGAGGTTGCGGAAATTCTCTACCGTGCGATGGAGCGCGAAATCCATGCACCTCTGCCTGGTGCGGAAAAGCCTACGGGTGCTTCGCGCAATCTCCATGAGGAGATGCCAGAGTAGCAAGGTACAATGATCCGTGAATGAACCGCAGCGCAGTCCTTTCAGTCTTCCTCCTCGCGCTCCCTGTTTCCACAAGCGCGTACAAAGTGCCTGAACTTGAATATTGGAAATCGTACGAACTCCAGCTCATTAATATAAGCAGAGAAGAACACGGTCTGCCACCCGTGGGATTGGATGAGGGAATCTCCGAAGTATCGCAGTCGCACGCAGCTGATTCTGCGGTTCACTTTGATGATTCCACTGAGCTTACGCGCAGAGCTACCTACCTTGGCCACGACAGTTCCGATGGCAAATCGTTCCCGACCCGCATTACAGAATTTGGTATCGATGGCCTGCGCGCCGCAGGGGAAAACGTGGGATTCCGCTATCGCGGCCCGATTGGTGATATTCACGAAATGATCAAAGAATCACTCGAGCTGATGCATAGTGGCATGATGGCGGAAGTCCCGCCGGATGATGGCCACAGGAAAACAATCCTTGGGGATTACACTCATGTCGGCATTGGGCTTGAGTTCCAGAAGGATCGTACGACGGAAATAAACGCACTCTTCCTCGTGACCGATTTCGGAAAGTTCCACGAAGGGAGAATGGTGATTATTCCGGAACTTATGAACGCGCCAAAACCGCTGCTTCGATCCGAACTCCAGAAGATTGTCCCCTCAATATCTCCTATGATCGGAAATAGGAGTAAAAGAGCGAGACTGAGCATGGTTCCCGCATCTTCTCCATCATTAATGCCATCCGCATCGTGGGGAGAGAAGCATCGGATGCGCTTGGATTCAAGGAGAAATAAAAGCACAGCTCAATTGATGGGACATGCTGAGCAAAGGAAGCAGATTCGACTGCAACACTTGCAGGGATTCTGATTCCCAGAGTGAATATCTCATGTTACCCTGCGATGGCTTTTTGGTCTTTGGGCAATTAGCTCAGCTGGTTAGAGCGCCACATTGACATTGTGGAGGTCACAAGTTCGAATCTTGTATTGCCCACCATAAAGACAACCGAGACAGTTCCAATCTGCTATACTGCATTCCATGCTCATCATCTTCCACGCCACCATCGGCCTCCTCCTCTCCTGCGCCATCACGCTCCAACAGCGAATGACCGGTCTTTCCGCCACGTTTGGCGGATCCGGTGCGACATTTGTCCAACGGCGTGGCGCGGAATCGGTACTCTTTAAAGCGACAGTCTGGCTTTCGGTTGTGTTCTTTGTCCTTGGCGTTGTACAGCTCTTCATTTCGCAGAGTTAATACAGGACATACGGTGCAAAGCCTCCTCCTTTCATAACAAGCACGATTATGCTTCTTCCGGTACAATTCTTTTCCGTATGCGCACTCTCCGTCGCACCTTCGGTGCTATGAAGGCATGGGAAAAAATTGTCCTCGTAGCGTTTTGCATACTTTTCGTCCTCAGCACCGCAGTGCTCTGCAAACGATTCTACCGAGAAAACACGGAATCCATACCTGTCCGGGGTGGGACATACATCGAGGGATCGGTCGGCTCCATCAAAGTGCTTAATCCTTGGTTCACCGTAACGAATGATGTGAACCGCGATATCACGAGCCTCGTATTTGCCGGTCTCCAACGGTATAACCCGTTCAGCGGCAAAGTGGAGGATGATCTCGCTACGCTCGAAATCACAGGGAACCATCAGATCTATACGCTCACTCTACGCAACAATATTTTTTGGCACGATACGACAGACGAAAACCCACATCCTGTAACTGCAGATGACGTCATCTTTACATACCAAATGATAGAGCAACAGGGATTCCCGAATCCTATTCTCCAGAAAAATTTCCGCGGAGTGGATATAGAAAAAATTGATGATCGCACGGTGCAGTTTAGGCTGGAAAAACCGTACTACTTTTTTCGGAGCAATTTGACCCTCGGCATTGTGCCAAAAAATCAGTTAGAGCGGCTTAAGCCGGATCAGTTGCTGGATGCCTACGACTTTAATCTTCATCCCATCGGCTGTGGCCCGTTTGCGTTTAAGAGCGTTGTGGAGACGCCGCTCTCGACCGAAGTAACGCTCGAAATTTTCGAGAAGTACTACGGCGCAAAGCCTTTCCTCGAGCGCGTGGTTTTGCGCGCTTTCCCGGATTATCCGTCGCTTCTTTCGGATTTGCGCAATCTCGATGGCGTGCGTCATGTCCCTCGAAGCACCGATGGCAAAGCAGTGATCCCCAAGCGTTACGTCACATTCCCCTACACTCTTCCGCAATACGTTGCACTTTTTTTGAATCTGGATCACGAGGCGTTGCAGGATAAGAATCTCCGTCTTGCGCTTCAGCTTGCAACAAATAAACAAAGTATTGTTGATTCCATCAACGAAGCTTCCATCGTGGATACTCCCTTGCTCGAATACACGCAGGAGGATTGGAAATACAATTTTGAACCGGAGGCAGCACAAGGTGCACTCTACGATTCCGATTGGAACCTGCCGGAAAAAGTGCGGCTGCAATCGCTCCTCGAAGATCGCGAGCGGAACAGCGTTGGTAACCTTGCTCTCGTACAATCAATTGTCCTCCTCGAAACCGGTGCACAGCTTACAGTGACAGGTTCCTACGCCCCAAAACTCAAGACCCCCCTGTTCCTCAATGATATTCCCGTCGTTCACATTGCGGGCTCTACAGAGACCGGTTCGTGGGTCGCGAATCTGCATAGTGATGGAAGTAGTGGCAGTCTCCTCATTGGCCGCAATGCGCTCCGACTCACAGAAACCGGTGGCAACGTGATTGATACATTCGTTCTCACACGAACAGCGGATAAAGACAGATTCCAGAAGTTAAAGGAAGAACAGAAGATTGTTGATCTCTTTTTGGAACGCTCCGCTACAGGTGTTTCCATTGCAACACTCTTCATGGATGAAGGCATCCTTCGCCTCAAACGACCGGAGGATCTCCATGGCATTCGCGTCGATCAGCATGGCAATCCGCTGAGGCTCACGCTCCTCACAAGTCCTTTGCCCCCTACCTATCCCAAAGTGGCGGAAGAAGTGGCGAAGGAATGGCGCAATATCGGCGTGGATGTTGTCGTCATCATTCCAAAGGATAAAAAGGAATTCGAGGACAAGGTGATTCGCCGCGATTACGACGTGCTGCTCTTTGGGCAGCCGCTCCTCGATAACTTGGACAGTTATCCATATTGGCATAGCAGCCAGAAGCAGACATTCGAAGTCTCCGAAACAAGCGAACAAATCGGCCAGCGGCTGGATGCCAACAATCTTTCGCAATTTGCAAACTTTAAGGCGGATGCACTGCTCGAACAAATTCGCGAGACTCATAACGAAGATGTGCGCAAACAGACCTTGGAGAGTCTTCGTGAAGTATTCCGAGAGGAAGTTCCCGCTATCGTCCTCTATTCTCCCACGTACGTCTTTGCCGTAAGCGATAAAATACTGGGTGTCGATCTTGGAAAACCCTCACTCCACTCTGATCGGTTCCTCAGCATGCATCGGTGGTTTAGAAAACAGGGCCGTACATTCAAAGCAGGCAAATCGTGGTGGAGTTTTGTTCCGTGGCTTTTCTCTATATCTGATGAGGAAAAATCCTCCACAAGTACACCTGTGGCACCTCAGTCATTCTCATCAATTTCTGGTGATTGAATACAATAATTATTCATAATTATTGAGTTCGCATTAGAGCTATAAACTCATTTTACGCAGGAGGAAAGTAGCCATGACTCTAGGTCAAATTGACTTCACTTAGGGTGATCAGTAGACTTTGTCGGCTCTCCCCCAAAAGGGGGTCCATTTTGCACCCATGGAAGTTCTACTGCTCGAAGACATTACCGGCCTCGGAAAGCGGAACGATATCATCATCGTCCGCAGCGGATTCGCGCTCAATAATCTCCTTCCACGGAGGCGTGCGCTTGTTGCAACACCAGCTGTACGAAAGCGCTATGCAGAACAAATCAAGCGCCGCGCAGAGGAGAGGCAGCACGAAATCGAACTACAGAAGAGCGCGGCAGGTGTGCTAAAGGACACAGTACTTAAGTTCAGCCGCAAGACAGCCAAGGGCGGGAAGCTTTACGCTGCCATCCATGCCGGTGATATTGCAGAGGCGTTGAGCGAGCAAGTTCAGGTGGAGGTCGCAGAAGTAGATATCATCATCGAGAACGAAATAAAGAGCATCGGAAACCACGCCGCACAGGTAAAGCTTGGATCCGAGGGACTGGTGACAGTGAAGATTGCAGTGCAAGGAGAGGAAGCGTAGTCGATAGAATGACACCGAAGAAGTGCGATTGATCTCCGGGAAGCGGAGGTTTTTTCGTTCCATTATTCATGCATTTTCACTAAGCTATACCTAGTTCATTCTCACACATGGGTCGGTAGCTCCCACCTACGCGCTGCGGCGCTTCGGTGGGCAAGCAGTTGGTTCTTCGCTACCGATGAATCACTACCTGATAATGAACGTATACTCTGTTCATTCTCACACATGGGTCGGTAGCTCAGTTGGTAGAGCAATTGGCTCTTAACCAATTGGTCGCGGGTTCGAGCCCCGCCCGACCCACCAACCTTCGCAGAAGGTTGTCCACCATAGCCTCGCCGCCTTGTCCCTCGTAGCCCAAAAGGGCGAAGTGGGAAGGCGATCGGAGGTGGACTTTTGACGCACGCCCTTCCGCTTCGGTTGGCAAGCCATCAATGCGACAGCTATTCAAAGAGGTATACTTGGCTCATGTCGATGGACTGCCTCTTCTGCAAAATCGCGGCAAAGGAAATCCCCTCCGAAATCGTGTTTGAAGATGCGGAGTGTATAGCGTTTAAAGATATCCATCCAAAAGCGCCAACGCATCTCCTTTTTATTCCTAAAACACATATCGAATCCATTATCACGCTCGAGGAAGAAACAAAGGATGTCCCCGCAATGCTGATCTGGAAGGCAAAGAAGTTTGCAAACGAACACAGCATTCCCGGCTACAAACTCACATTCCACTGTGGGAGAGCGGGAGGACAGATCATCGACCATCTGCACATGCATTTGATGGCAGAGAAGAAAGTTTGATCGTGTCACACTGAGGAGGCCTCCGAAGGAGGACGTTTCGAAGTGCACTGCGCCCGAAGGGCGCGGAAAACGCTGAGTCCATTTCCGGATGTGCTAAGCACTGTACCCAGCCTCCTCTGCGTCTGCCGCACTCTCGAACTCAATTCTATTCTCTTCTTTGATCTTCTCCGCCTGAGTAGAATCAGCAGCGTAGTACTTTTTGCCAGTCTTGGAAGCGACAACTTTGATTGCCTCGACGAGCTTCTTCGAGGATTTTTGCTCTTTCCTTTCCGCGGCATCGGCTGATTTCCTTGCCTCTTCCTCTTCTCGCTCCCGTTGGATCTGCTCGAGCATTTCCTTTGTGACTGGAAGCAATGCCTTGATGGAGAGCCCGATTCTGCGCTCGTCTGGCTCGATATTGATGACCTGCACATCCACCTTCTGACCGACCTTGAGAATATCTGCAGGATCTGCGACCTTCTGGTGTGCAAGCTCGGAGAGGTGCACAAGTCCGTTAATCTCGCTCTCCAGTTTTACAAACGCGCCGTAATCTGTAAGTCGCATAACCGTTCCTTTTACCTTTTTGCCAACGGGATACTTCTCGGCAATTTCTTCCCACGGATCCTGCTGGAGTTGTTTGATACTGAGTGAAAGTTTTTCTCCTTCCAAACCAATGACTTTTACCTTCACTTTATCACCCACCTTCAAATGTTCGGATGGGTTCTTCACATGGCCCCATGCAATTTCGGAAATATGAACCAATCCCTCTAACCCATCGAATGTGGCAAAAATACCAAAGTTTACAATACCGCTCACGATGCCGTCCTTCACGTCGCCAACACGAAGACTTTCGAGCGCCTTGTCGCGCTGCTCGGACAAAGCCTCGCGCTCGGAAACGACAATCTTCCCTGCAGACTCGTCAGTGGTAATAATTTTGACGACAAATGGATGACCAATGAACTTGGCAAGCCGTGAAATAATTTCCATGGAATCAGCATTCGAAACGCGCGGGTAGTTGATCGGTGCGAGCTGCGATACCGGCAAGAACGTGCGAATACCATCGATATTTGCGAGAAGTCCCCCCTTATTCGCTTCCTGCGGAACAAAGGTCATAGTGCCATCTTCGGCGATAAGATCATTGATGCGATCCCACGCCTTTTGCTGCGAGACGCGTCGGAGGCTCATGACAATCATTCCCTCCTCGTTCTCCTCCTCCAGAACCATAGCGCTGACATCGGAACCGACGATAAGCGTTTGATACGTATTGAAGGAATCACGCAATTCCCTTCCCGAAATAATGCCCGAAGCGACACCGCCAATGTCGATAATGAGCTTGTTTTTCCCCTTAAAGAGAATCTTGCCATCCAGTACATCGCCCGGCTTCGGTGAAACAATGGCGGGAGAATCCTTTAAAAGGGTCTCCATCGCTGGATTCTTTCTGTAAACTTTCGTCGTCTGTGACATAAAGAAGAGTGGCAGCAAGGGGAGGAATTAAAGGGAAATGCTTCAAATCGCCTTACTGCAGCACGGAATGAAGCAGGCGAACTGTACGCGATGGAGACCTCTCTGACAAGCAAAAGGGGTACTTTTGATTGATGTGTGCTTCGTAGCCTCGCTTACAAAAGATACTCCTTCACTTTCATATCATGCATTCCCGGCAGCTTCTGCGAGTCCGCTGTTTTTGGATTGTACACATGATAGAAGAGATCGATGAGTTCTTGGGTGCTAAGCCGCTCCGATGGACAACCCACGTTTGCAAGTCCCGTCTTCACAAGGTTTACGCGATCGCGAAGCGTGGCACTTTTTTCATCAAACTGCCGGTTTCGCGCAAGCGCTTTTTCGCGCGAATCGCTGGGAGAAAGCCATCCGAAGAGCTTGCTCATAAACGAAACATTCTGGATCCCGGGAGGATCAACAGGGATGATGACATAAAATCTTTTCTGCATGATGTCCGAAACATCAACAAGCTTCTCGATGTAATGAGCGTAATCCAGAGTCTGCTCTTGGAGGAGTGGATTCTTCTGCTTGCTCGCACGCGCCGTAAGATCTTGCACGTACGCATCGACATTCAACTTTGTTGATCGAACGACGATCTGGATGGGGAATGCGAGCGTATTGAGGAATTGCTGATAACTGAGAATGATCGCTTGCTGCTCGTCATCGCTCTTCAGGTTAAAATTCATACTTCCGACCGCAAGTACCGCGCGCATGCCCCCATTCTTCAGTATCACCGTATCCTTCTTGATTTCGGCGATAGGCAAAAATCGTTGGACAGCGGTGGATTCGCCCTTCTTGCGATTGCGGACAGAATCTTTGCCTGTGCTCGATTTTTGCTGATCCATAAATATTATGAAGAAGAAATTGTAGAGCGACCTGCTTTCATTTCTTTCCACAGGGCATCGAGTCTTTTGCTCTGATCGGCAATATCCTCTGCGTCTGCATTCAAAATCGCCTGCGCTCCGATCGTGTTTTCGAAAACATCTTTTGCAGATACTTGTAAATGAGCTTCCTTATCCGCACCATCGCGATCGAGAATCGCGCTCAAATCTTCGATAAGAAGTGCCGGCTTTTCTTTTGGCGCGATTTCCATATCGCCTTCTTTCGATTTCTTCCCTGCTTTTGCCATCACCGCTTTTGGAATGGTATTGAGCCCACGGCGCGGTTGGAACACGCGTCTCCTTGGCTTTACCATGAGTTCGAACACGAGAAGAGAATACCGCGTGAGTGAAATATCATTGATTCGTATGAGCGAAAACGCCGTGCAGAGAATGAGCGGAAGCCAAACGAAGACATGCGCGGCAGGCGGAACGTGTCCGTACGTCTTCGAGACCATTGCAAACAGCGAATAACTCACACCGCCTCCCATGGCGATAATGATGATCTGCCGCAGAGAGAGGGGGCCAATGAGCTTGTCCTCGATCCGTATGTTTTGAGGGATTTTGACGTAGTCCATGTGGATATGGGTGTATCCGTCTATTTTACCACATATTCGCTTCTGTAAGAAGGGCTTGGGTACCCCACTTCATCCGCTTTGAACGGACTTCGCGGAGCGAAAGGGCTAGGTACTACAGGGTTCTTTAAAACGAATAAGCCAACCCCCCTACATCTAAACCCAAAGCTCAAACCCTAGCCCCAGCCCTACTCCACATACACCTTCCTCGCCTTTGCCCCATCCACCGGCCCAACAACACCCTTCTCCTCCAAAATATCGAGCAAACGTGCTGCGCGGGCATAGCCGATTTTTAGGTGCCGCTGCAATAAGCTGGCCGAGGCCTTGCCAGAGCTCTTCACCAGTTGGATTGCCTCGAATGTGAGGTTATCTCCTCCATCATCATCCGCATCAAGATCAATGCCACCAATAATAATTGGAGCGGAAGCTGCCGCATTTGCAAATGGATTACCTCCATCATCATCCCCTGCACTCGACGACGATAAGCCGGATCCAAACCCCGGTCTCGTGAGTGCGGCGGAATCCTGCCCACGCGAAGCAAATCCTGCCCCACGATCTTCTCCCATATTGATCTGCGCCATGATCGCTCCGCCGCCCGCGATTTTTACATGGTTGATGACTTTCTCCACTTCCTTACTCGTCACCAGTATTCCCTGCACACGCACGGGCATGGGTGTATGCGCCATGATGTACAGCATGTCTCCTTTGCCAAGAAGATCTTCTGCACCGACAGAATCGAGAATCGTGCGCGAATCGATGGAGCTCACTGTGCGGAATGCGATGCGCGCTGGAATGTTCGCTTTAATGATGCCGGTAATAACATCCACCGACGGACGCTGCGTTGCAATAATAAGGTGAATTCCCGTTGCGCGAGCAATCTGCGCAACACGCGTAATCATCATTTCCGTATCGCGACGGAATTGACGCATCATAAGGTCCGCAAGTTCATCGATCACGACGACGATGCGTGGCATCTGCTTCGTTTCATCCGTCTGCTTCTCGTTAAATTCCTGGAGATTCCTGCATCCGGCTTCCGAGAATCGCGCCAAGCGCCGTCCCATTTCCGCAACAACCCATCGGAGTGCTTTGAGCGCTTTTTCGGATTCGGTAATCACAGGCGTGAGGAGGTGCGGAATACCATCGTAAAGTGAAAGCTCCACGCGCTTTGGATCGATGAGAATGAATTTAAGTTCGTGCGGAGCGTTTTGGTAGAGGAGCGAAATGAGAAACGTGTTCATACAGACAGACTTTCCCGAACCAGTCGCTCCTGCGATGAGAAGATGAGGCATTTCGGCAAGATCGTAAATCACCGCCTTGCCCGATACATCGCGTCCAAAGGGAAGCGAAAGAGGAGATTCCGACTCGCGGAATTCAGAGCTTTCGAGTAACTCGCGCAGGTGCACCGTCGTACGCTTTTCGTTTGGCATTTCGATCCCGACGAGCGACTTACCCGGAATCGGGGCTTCGATGCGAAGACTGGGGGCCGCGAGCGCCAGCGCCAGATCATTCTTTAAATTCCCAATGCGGGAAAGCTTTACCCCCTCCGCTGGTTCCAAAGCAAACTGGGTCACTGTCGGCCCGGGATGCGCCTCGCGAACGGAGACAACAACATCGAATTCCTTCAACTTTTCTTCGATAAGCGCTGCTTGTTTTTTGAGCGTCGCATCATCCACCATTACTTGGCTGCGGGTATCATCCAAGCAATCAAGCGGGGGGAATTCCCAGTCTTCAAACCGCGTGTCCTGCATACCAATGTCTTCCTCCTCCGCATTGCTGCGCTGTACAGATTTTGCGACGGAAGCCGTTGTTTTCTTCCCCAATTTTCCCGTGGCACTATCTTTTGCAAACTCCGGCCGGACAATATTCACCTCGGCATCCCGCATATCATCTTCCCTTTTCCCTCTTCCCTTTCTCCCGGTTTCTTCATCCCCTTTCTTCATTCCCTTTTCGATTGCATCGAGCGCTTCATCCATTATCGACCGCTCGCTCTTCTTCTTCGAAGATCGGAGATCCTTACTGGATTCATTCGCTTCTGGCGCAGGATGAATCACGCGATGAAGCGCCTGGAGGATTCCTACCGGACTCGTTTCGAACGTAATGAGCACACCGATGAGGAAGAGCGCTGTGAGGACAACGTAGGCAACCGGCATGCTCGTGAATGCAAGAAGTGGAAAACTCACCATAAATCCGATCGCCCCGCCAAGTTCTGCACGCCTCTCCCCGATTTCTTCAAACGGTGCTTGAATGTGAATGAGTCCAAGCACGGCAACGAGCGCAATCGACAAGCCGACGGCGCTGCGGAATTCGATGTGAGCATCGCGGCGAAGGAGAAGAAACAGTCCGGAGAGCGCAAGCGCAACAGGGAGGAGGAGACTCGCGGAGCCGAAGAAGAATCGCAACATGTTCATTGCACCCTCTCCCATAATTCCCGCATTCCCCTGTATAACGAGGAACGAAACCGCGGCAAGAGTCAGTTGTACATAGCCGCTCAAATGGCGGCGAGTTTCCGCACTCAGCTCGAGCGACTGCATCGATTTTGTGCGACGCTTACGTAACGAGCTTTTCAGTGCTCTGCGCTGTGCTCTCCTCTTTCTTCTCGACACGGTTCTTAAAGCGGAAAAAAACCCTTTGGAAAGTATTGTGACAGATTTACGCGGCTAGTGGAAGGGGCGTTTCGGAACCTCACCGGCACTCTCCACTCATATCCGAAAGGCACCTATATTTCGATTCCGCGCCATTGAGCCGCACTTCGAATTCCTTGGCATAGAGCCTCGCGGTCTCCTCGATCTGCGCCTTAAACCGTGGCGTATCGCATACACCACCGAACTGAGGCGATCCGGCAAGATCGATAATGACTTTGCTATGTCCCCTCTCCTCGGCATCCACAATGGTGATTCCCTTTTCACGAAGCGGATTGTAATACCCTTCCGGCGGCTCGTACGTAGTAAGCGCATTGAGAACGGATTTCATCCTACGAGAAGAAACATCGATTTCGAACGGCACAAGGTAGTCATCGCACCCAACCTTCTGCAAACCCTCCTCGCTACGCCCCTCAGGAAGCTCTCCTGCATACGCGATAAGAAAGACCGTTGCGCGCCGCTCAGCGGCATTTCCCGTCGTATCAATTTCACTCTGGCTCTGCCAACGATCAATAAGCATGAGGCAAATCGCACTGAGAAGGATGACGGCGATAAGCGATGCGATGGAAGTGATTGCTTTCTTCATGACCGCGGCATTCTAACTCATACATGGAGATTATTTTTGAATAAATTTTGTATTCAATTTTTCTCTCTATTTTAAGCCGTTGGGACATATATGAACTGATATGTGTTATTGACTCATTGAGCTGGTGGGCCGGGAGGGACTCGAACCCCCGAAGGCATAAGCCACCTGATTTACAGTCAGGCCCGTTTGACCGCTTCGGTACCGACCCACGAATTGCTCCTAAAGAACGTGCGTGAGAGTGTAGCACGTGGAATAAATTGTCCGATGAAGCACCACTCTGCCAAAGAAAACCGTGTTTTATGTCCTCTCGTTACTCTTCCCTTCTCTAAGAGAATCTACCTTTTGCTGAAGAATTTATAGAGTCTGATCTCCTCCCAAAGCTGCCCCTTAGAGGCTTGATTTTCTGGTAGAAACAGGTTATTTAGTAAGTTCACAAAATCGCAAGAATATTTCATTATCTCCGTTCTCCTATGCGACTTAACGAAGGTGTTTCCACCACCTCCACTCTCGAGAGAGATATTCAAAAAGAGACAGCGCTACAACCACGCCGATCACCTTCGCACAAATTAAAGGTGATTAAGGAAGTTATCTTGGGCGCACTCATCACACTCTTCGCAGGCGATATGTCCCAGGCTCCAAATGTGAGTGCGGAGGATAAAAACAAACCAGTAGCAGAGAGAGTAGATCAAAGCGCAAAGAATAAGGAACAATCAGAGGCTCTTGCGGAACAGTTCTTCAACAACTATCTCGCAAATAACAACGAAAGCGCAAAAACCCTCTACGATATGCGTGAATTCGTAGCGCAGTTCCGAAAAGATGCTCCTATTTTTCTTGTACGTAAATGCATCGATGAGCGACAACAAGGACCCCATCATAAGGGCTGGCCAGCAGGTCTGTTGATTTTAGACAGAAGTGAGGGTGTCATATCCGACACGACTTACAACAACGCTGATCTCTGGAATCTCGTCAATGACACAATCGTTCTTGGGCAAGATCACTATGGCATGCCGGCAATTATCCTTGTATCCGGTCATACGAAGTGCGCTGCTCATCAAAAAAAGGCAATCGACGTTCGGATCAGGAATGATGCAATTGCTCCGGGCATGGAAAGGGAGGAAGTAGAGCCCGAGGCAGAAACAAATGCACGTGCGCAGCTGTGTGCGCGAGATCAAATAAAGGAAATTGTGATTAAGAAGAGGGACGAAGTGCAATCTGGAAGACTTTTTGCTATGGCAGGAATGACCGATACCAACAATCTTGGCATGACACTGTACGGGCCGTATGGAGATGCATTTTTTGATGCCAACGACATTATACGAAAAGGAAATATCGATACGCCTGCAAGCGTATTCCACACCGATTTTCTTACGCATAAGATCGAAGGAGTTCATGAATCAATTGACGGTAAAACAATCGGAGAAATTTTTGGAGGAAATAAGCCCCTTGCATTTAATGATGACAAAGCATCGATCGCTATCGAAGCGTATCTCCTCAAGAAAATAAAAACATCGGTCGAAGACGGTTCCATTATGGAACACCCCATCCTCAATAAGTACATACAAGTCAATATCGATAAAGGGTTAAATGCAATTAAAGTCCTTCCGTCGATCAGAGGCTTTATGACATACATGCTCTCATGGAATATTGCCCATGCGGTGTATCGCGATAGAATGCTTGTATCTCTGGAAAAAGATGATCGGGAAGCACATACAAATGAAGTTGAACATAATGCAGAAATAGCGGGGTTTGGGAAGGGGTTCTATACCCTTCGTCGAGGAGACGCGATCGTTATCAAGCTCGATAACGGTGCCCTCAAAGCTCTCGATATTTCGCGAACTGTTCTCGATGAAGTTTACAGACGAAGAGATATTCAACACGCTCCCCTTGTTCACGTTAATATCGAATTAGAACATGGCATCGGCATTGGACATCAACTCGGTCGAATTCCCGCCCGAATGAAAACAAAAATTGGAATGGCGCGGGAAATTTATGGTAATGGAGCAATCATTATGCCCACGTATTCCTATCATCCTTCCCTTCAATCAAATCTCGATGGCGATAATGGTCATGGTGTTACGATAACAAGCCACTTCTTCCCGTTTAAGCCCGATATTGTTGACAGAAATATTTACTGCCCCGAGGATCTAGGAGTTGGACTTTCGACGGAAAATTTTGGTGAAGAGTCTGCAAAAGAACTCCGTGATCGTGAGCGTGGTTATGTGAAACGTTTGGAAGCAAAACGAGAAAACTCTAAGAACAAAGTCCAAAAATGAACATCACAGTGGCTATTCTCCTTACTCCAACGCCGCCTTACTCGCCGAAAGCTCCGCAAGTTCCGAGGTAATATTCCCCTGCCTCGTCTGGTTATAGGTCAACGTGAGATCGTCGAGGATAGTCGTTGCGTTATCCGTTGCGGAGCGCATCGCCACCATGCGTGCGGAGTGTTCGGAGGCGACAGCCTCCAGGAGCGCCTGATAGATCTGCAGTTCTGTTATTTGCGCGAGCGCTGCGCCCAGAACCTGTTCCTCGGATGGTTCGAAGAGGTATTGAGCACTGTCATCCGTAACCAAAAGCTCAGATTCCGTGCGAATGGATTCGGGATTGATTCCAAGGCTCTTCACCATGTCCCGAAGCTCGGAGTCCGTAAACGGCAGGAGCACTTTTACCGTGGGTTTCTGACTGAGCGCGGAAATGAAATCGGGGTAGATCAGCGTTACGTAATCGTACGTGCCGGCTTCGAACGCATCCGAAGCTATTTTTGCAATCGGAGCGATATCCCGAAGCGTCGGACGATTACTAAACGCAGGGAATGCGGCAGTGACATTCTGGCCGGCGCGCGCTAAAAACTGCTGCCCTCTTCTCCCCAGTGCTATGAAATCGATCGATTCGAATGTGGGGATATTTTTGAGGTTTGTAATGTATTCGGCAGTAGTTTTGAGGATCTGCGTCCCCATGGCACCTGTCAGTCCGCGATCGGAAGTATAGAGAATGCCAAGTACATTTCGCACAGGCCTCTTCATCAGTGCGGGATGAGCCATTGGATTTCTGCGACTCACTCTGAGCAATATATGCCACGATGCAAGCGCGAATCTGCGGAGCTCGACTGCACTACTCACGGCACGGCGCATCTTGCTGGCGGCCACAAGTTCCATGGCTTTCGTCACCTGCCGCGTCGACTTGATGCCCTTCATTTTTCGCCGAAGATCCCGAAGACTATTTGCCATGGATTTAGACGACGGAAGGTGCAAACCCTTTCCGCTCTCGTTGCTCCATAATTGCCTTCTTCAGTTCCTCTTCCGCCTCTTTGGGAAGTTCGCGACTGAGAGTTATAAGGAGCGCAGAGTGCTTTGCTTTGAGTGTCTCAATGAGCCCTTGCAAGAACGCCCTCACATCACCGACGGGGATATCGTCGAGCATGCCGTTCACTCCGGCATAAAGCATCACGACTTGATGTGAAACGGAGACTGGCTCGAACTGATTCTGTTTAAGAACTTCGGTGAGTCTGATTCCACGATCAAGCTGCTTCTTGGTTGCAGCATCGAGGTCGGAACCGAATTGGGCGAACACCGCGAGTTCCCTGTACTGCGCCATGTCGAGGCGGAGCTTTCCCGCAACTTTCTTCATCGACTTCACCTGTGCCGCAGATCCAACGCGCGAGACGGAAATACCGGCATTCACAGCAGGACGGATGCCTTTGTAAAAGAGATCACCCTCCAAGAAAATCTGTCCATCGGTGATGGAAATGACGTTCGTCGGAATATACGCGGAAACATCTCCCGCTTGCGTTTCGATGATGGGAAGCGCGGTCAGCGATCCTCCGCCAAACTTCTCATCCAAACACACCGCACGTTCGAGGAGACGGGAGTGGAGGTAAAACACGTCGCCGGGGTAGGCCTCGCGTCCGGGAGGACGGCGAAGGAGCAGTGAAATTTGACGATATGCCCACGCGTGTTTACTGAGGTCATCGTAAATGACGAGCACATCCTTCCCTTGATCCACGAAATACTCCCCCATCGCACAGCCTGCAAACGGAGCAATGTACGAAAGTGCTGCGGGTTCCGATGCTCCGGCGGAAACGACGATGGTGTATTCCATCGCCCCGCGCTTTTCGAGCTCCGATACGATTTTACTCACCTTGGATTCTTTTTGGCCGATGGCAACATAAATACAAATGACCGGACGATCGGACTTCTGCGTTTCCTTCTGGTTTAAAATGGCATCGAGGACGATCGCCGTCTTTCCTGTTTGGCGATCACCAATGATGAGCTCTCGTTGGCCGCGCCCAATCGGGATCATGGCATCGATTGCCGTAATGCCTGTCTGGAGCGGCATCGTCACTGATTTTCGCTCAATGACGCCCGGCGCAATTTTTTCGATGGGGTAGCGCTTCGCCATGGAAATCGGCTGGCCGCCATCCTTTGCTACACCCAGTGCAGAAACAACTCTTCCAAGAAGTTCTTCACCGACCGGCACAGAAAGAATTTGCCCCGTTGCACGCACCGTATCACCCTCCTGTACATGGAGCTGATCTCCCAAAACCACGGCGCCGACCGTATCCGCTTGGAGGTTGAGCGCAACACCCATCACGCCGCTGCCAAAATCGATCATTTCCGATGAACCGATATTCGCAAGACCGCGGATTCGAGCAATGCCGTCCCCGATGGAGACGACGGTTCCCACATGCTCCTCTTTCGCTTTGGGGCGGAATTCTTTGAGGTGCTTCTCGATGAGTGCGTTGAAGTCGGTGGAATGAGCCATAGGGTGTAAGAAAGGAAAATTAGGCAGTTTCGGAAAGGATATTGAATGCATCGGAAAGGGCGCGCTGGAGCGAGAAGTCGATTCGCTCATCGCCATACGAGATCACCGCGCCACCAATAATCGACGGATCTTTTTGCTCGATAATCTCCACATGTTTACCCGTCTTCTCTTTGATGATCGTTTTCACTTTAGTGGCCAATTCCCCCGAAGAGCCAGAGGGAGTCTTGATCGTCACAAACATGGTTCCGGTACGATCACTCAGTGCTTGGAGAATGATGTGCTCCAAGTCTTTGGGTGACGTACTTAAGCCCTCTTTCTCGAGAGCCTCGGCAAGTGCAGCGAGTGCTGCGCGCGCAAGATCGTGTGCTGCGGTCGTCATCGGATGAGTGAGGGAAGATCTTTTTCAAAACTCGAGACAATGCGCTTCTGATCCTCTGCACTAAATTCTCGCTGGAGAATACGGCTCGCAAGCTCTACGCCAACCCTCGCCACAGTCTTTTCGAGATCCGACACCATTTTGCGGCGTTCATCCTCAAGCTGCTTCCGCCCGCGCTCGAGCATATTTTCTGCCTCGCTCTTGGCAGCGGCAACCATGTCCACCCTTGCTCCATCAGCTTGCTTCTTCGCTTCCGCAAGGAGCGCAGAGGATTTCTGATCAAGCTGCTTCATCATGGACTCGCGCTCCTTTTCGATCTCCTTCAGCTTCTGATCGATCTTCTTTGCATCCTCCATGGATTTTGCAATACGCTCGCGGCGATCATCGAGGAGTTTAAGAACCGGCTTATAGAGGAGCACGGAGAGCGCCACGAAGAGAATACCGTAGTTTATGAGCTGTGCCGTGAGCACATGCCAGTCGATGCCGAGTGCGGAGATGAGTTCCATGAGGATTAGGGTTAGGGTTAGGGTTAGGATTGGAGTTAAACAACTTTCTTCGCCTGCCCGCCGAGGTGGGAGCGAGTCCCGAGCTTGTCGAGGGACGAGTCGAGAAGCGAATCAAAGAGCTAAACGAATTTAACGATAAGAGCGACAACGAGTGCGTAGATTGCAACCGCCTCTGCGAAAGCAACGGTAAGAATCATTACTGTCTGGATCTTTGCAGCAGCCTCTGGATTGCGGCCGACAGCCTCAGCAGATTTGCCACCAATGATGCCGATACCAATGCCAGGACCAATGGCGCCAAGTCCCATGGCAAGCGCCATGCCTAGATCCTTCACTGATTGCGGATCAAGAAGCGTTGTTGTGACAACTTCGGTAAGGTTTTCCATAGAAGAGAGGGGAGAAAAAAATGAGGAGTATGAAAAATTAGGCGTGCGAGGGTTCGGCGGCATGATCGCCATGCGTCATGGTTGCCATTTTGATAAATGCAACTGTAAGGAGCGAGAACACAAGTGCCTGAATGAAGCCCACAAAGACTTCTAGGCCGAGGAACGGCACCGGAAGGAGGTAAGGTACAAGAAAGGAAATCACCACGAGGAGAACTTCTCCGGCAAAAATATTCCCAAAGAGACGGAAGACAAACGAGATAAGTCTCGCGAATTCTCCGACGAACTCGAGGATGCCGACGATGGTTCCGATCCCATAGGGCTTCGTCCACGGAGCGACAATGTACTTTTTCATATGCCCAAGCATTCCGACCGAGGCCACTCCGAGGATCTGCGTCGCGATGACGGAAATGAGCGTAAATGCAAGCGTTACATTTGCATCGGCATTCATGGAGCGAAGAATCGGGATCGCCACTTCGCGGCCATCGTGAATTCCTTGTATCGTGATGCTCCCGACTCCGGGAACGATGCCAAGCCAGTTCGCCAAGATGATGAAGAGAAAAAACGTTGCAATCATCGGGAACACGCGACGCGTTAACACGCGATCTTGCATCACAGAATCGATGAGCGAGAAAAGTCCTTCCACAATAAGTTCGAGGAGCGCCTGAAAACGGTTTGGCACCAATTTGTATCCGCGAAGCTTTCCTATGAGCGCAACGACAATAAGAATTGTCATCGTGATCCACGCCATAATGAGCGTATTACGTACCCCAAAGTTTCCGATGTGAAACACCGTTTCGGAAGCGAGGGTGGGGGCGTGGATGGTAGCCATAGAGAGGGTTAGGGTTAGAGTTAGGGCTAGGATGCGACAAGGAGAGTTTGAATGCGATGCCACACCGCAAGGGAGGATGCAATGAGCGCAATCGCAAGACCGAGAATCACAAAGAGGGGGGATGTGCCGAAGCTTTTATCGAGATATGCCCCACCAAAGCCAAAAAGCACGGCGGGAATCGCAATCATTGTTCCAATCTCCCCCACGAGTCCGAGCATTTGGAACGCATTAAGCGGCTCCTGTTTTTTTGGCGCCTGTGCAGGGAGTATTGCTGCCATCATGAATTGGATGCAGGAGATCGCGGAGAACGGCGGATGCCAGGGCGTCTGCGAACGCTCTTCAAACGGGCTAGTTCGCGATCGAGAATCGCCGTCGCATCGGCAAATGCTTCACTATCCGTTCGCTTTTCCTGCATGAGCTTTTCTGCAGCATCTTTTGCGCGAAGCACGGCTTCTTCGTCCGCAAGTTCATCGGCGCTATCCGCGGAGCGAACAAGCACCCGTACTCCATTGGCATCGATTTCGATGAGTCCGCGCGACACTGCAAATAAGCGCTCACCCCCCTTGTCTCGCGCAATCAAACTGCCCGGGAGCACGGTGGAGACCAAGGGAATGTGTTTGGGGAGCACCGTAATTTCGCCGTCGCCGGTTTCGACGGTGACACTCTCAACATCACCTTCGTAGGCCGTTTTTTCGGGAGTGATGATGACGAGGTGAAGCATACGGAGATTGGGGCTAGGGTTAGGGTTAGGATTAGGCCATTACTTCTTCGATACCTCCTTTCATATAGAAGGATTGCTCGGGGACAGAGTCGTACTCACCTGCAAGGATTGCTGCAAAGCTCTTCACGGTTTGTTCCCTCGTGACGAATTTGCCAGCAATTCCGGTGAAAGTTTCGGCAACGAAGAATGGTTGCGAGAGAAACTTCTGGATTTTGCGGGCGCGTTGCACGGTCCTCTTATCCTCTTCCGAGAGTTCTTCCATACCGAGGATCGCGATAATGTCTTGGAGTTCTTTGTACCTCTGGAGCACTTTCTGCACCGATCGCGCTGTCTGGTAATGCTCTTCGCCGACAATCTCCGGCGCAAGAATGGTGGATGTGGAATCGAGAGGATCTACTGCGGGATAAATTCCGAGCTCTGCGAGACTGCGCGTGAGCACGATGGTGGAATCGAGGTGTCCGAATGTGGTTGCAGGGGCCGGATCGGTAAAATCATCCGCGGGAACGTAGATCGCCTGCACGGAAGTGATGGATCCTTTGCTTGTTGATGCAATGCGCTCCTGCACCGCACCCATTTCCTGTGCGAGCGTCGGCTGGTATCCCACGGCAGAAGGAATGCGGCCAAGGAGGGCGGAAAGTTCCGCTCCTGCCTGTGTAAAACGGAAGATGTTATCGATAAATACCAGAACATCGCGATTCTCTTCGTCGCGGAAGTACTCCGCAATCGAAAGACCTGCGAGGGCAACGCGAAGACGAGGTCCCGGTGGTTCGTTCATCTGCCCGAACACGAGCGATGTTTTTTCCAGAACTCCGGATTCCTTCATTTCGTAGTAGAGATCGTTTCCTTCGCGGCTGCGCTCCCCTACTCCGGCAAAAACAGAATAGCCCCCGTGCTCCGCTGCAATATTGCGAATGAGCTCCTTCACAATGACGGTCTTCCCCACACCCGCTCCTCCGAAGAGCCCCACTTTCCCTCCTTTAAGGATGGGACAAATTAGATCGATGACTTTAATGCCCGTTTCCAAAATTTCCGTGGATGTGGATTGATCGGTAAAACTTGGTGCTTCGCGATGGATAGGATATCGCTTCTTCGTCTTCACCTCTGGCAATCCATCAATTGGATCGCCAAGCACATTGAACATCCGACCTAAAGTCTCCGGTCCAACAGGAACAGTAATCATGCCACCCGTATTCTTTACCTCCGCGCCTCTCCGTAAACCGTCGGTCGAGCCCATCGCGACCGTACGCACCATTCCTTTGCTCAAATGCTGCTGGACTTCGAGCGTGAGGGTGCGATCGCTTACCTGCACCTCGAGTGCTGTATAGATAGGAGGAAGTTTGACCCCCTCCGGGAACGAGCAATCGACGACAGCGCCGATCACTTGGGAAATGGAACCTGTAGCTGATCCGTGTGGATGCATAGGAAAGTGGCGAATGTAGCGCCTAGATACTATATCCAAAGGAAAATAACAAGGGTCGGGGTTTTTGATTTTGGATGATTATGGCCATTTGCGAGGGATAGACAAAATTGTATTATTAAGTCGAATATACTTTTAATTATTGAAGTCGAAATACGCCAGCATACACAGACCAAATGACATGGCTCCGCGAATCAATCAATGTTGGCCACAGAAAATTTTTCTCGCGAACGAATGTAAACCCAAAACCATATAGAAGCTCCTTGAGTGCATCCTCCGGTTTACCTTTTTTTAATCCATATGCCCCTGTGCCAAGCCAATTTTTTGGTGGAGTGTATGCGCGATCCCAATCAAATGGGGTACTAAGAAGTAAAAGCGATCCTGGATGCATGCACTTCTGTACGTTCCGCAGGAACGGCCGAAGATCTCGTACACGATCGATCACGGCAAGTGAACAGACTGCATCAAACATGAAAGGTATCAAGGAGAGAGTCGTATCATCCCCAACGACAAATTCCACATTTTCTGATTTTCCTTCCACAGGAATTTCCAACAAAACACCTTTCTTTGGATAGGGAAAACGACTTTGGCCGATCGTCACTGCTATTTTCTTTTGCTCAGCGATTCTCCGAGCAACGCGAATTTGAGCAAAAGATGGATCCACGCCGTAAACCTTCTTAGCGTACTTTGCAATGGTCATTGTTGAGCGACCGACCGAACACCCAAGATCCAATGCAAGTTCTGGCCGCACTTCTCCATCGAAAAAAAAACGAATGATCTCCTCATAATAATTTTTTAGAGAAATTTGGAAAAATCGAGTACTGTCATTCTTTTTTGCACGCGGATTTTTGCGAAGATAGGAACGGATACTATCTTGGTAATGTGACTGCACATAGCAGTTTACGAACCCATCCTCTTCGTACGTTCGATCGCCAATGGAGGAAGCACTTCTCTTCATAAGATATGTATCTATTTAAGTATAGATGAGAGAGCTATCCTGCGCTTTCCAAGAATCTTCATAAAACGAACCGTATATCTCTTTGAGAAAACCCCAGAACCCCGAAAAGCTTAAGATTAAATAAGGATTTTTCGTGGCAAAGTAACAATCTGCCTTCATGAAAGCCATCTCAAAGATATATTCGTATCAGCTATTCAAACCCTTGATTATTTTACCAGTAAGTAATACAAGGTCAGCTAACAATTTAGCTTCCCCACTCTGCATGGAACCATCATTAGCAGATACTATCACCCAACCAATATTTTCCACACAAAGCGCTACAAAAAAATCAGAAAAACAGGGAGAAACCAATAAAGAGATGAGTTTATCAACATTTTATCCAGAAGGAACAGAGTACTTCTATTCCTTTCCAAGTGGAGAAGATTCGAATTTTTTCAATAGCGCATTGCCATGTACGGAAGAGCTCGTGGCATCTCGTTGCTTCGCATGCGCAGGCAAACATGTAAAGGTCATCAGCTTCGCGTCTACTATGAATGCCACAGTACTGGATCTTCGGCAGAAGCTTGGATTGCCGAATATCAGTACCGAAAATATTTTGGTATTGCCGCCGGAGATTTCGACAGATATTCAGGGGCAAGATCGCAATTGTCTTGTAAAAGAGGCACTTCGCAAAATGACATCTCCGGCAAAATTCGTTATGGCGCAACCCTACCTCGATTCAGCCCTGTTCGATTCGTACCAACTGCCGCCAAATCTTGTCGTATGGCTTAACGATAAGCGCAATATTCCAATGTATGTCCCATTAGCATATGTGCCAACCCGCATTACCTCTTTTAAGAATGGCGCTGCGTTTCGTTCCGAAACCCTTCCCGTTCCAATTCCCTGTGTAGTGAAAGTCTCATCCTCCAGCGCCGGAGATGGTGTGATTGTTTGTAGGAATGCCGCTGATTTGGAAAATGCCAAACAGCAATTTAGAAACATCAAAGGGCCAATTTTCATTGAGCAATATATTGAGGTGCGACGCAATTTTTGCGTCCAATTCGGTATTCCTTCCGACAAGAATTCTCCAATTGAAATTATTGGATGCAGTGAACAATTAACAACATCCACCGGAGAATTTCTCGGGGGAGTCGTGCATCCTCATGCGCTCGATCCTGATGTCGATGCAATTTCTGAAATTCTTTTAAGGGAAATTCTGCCAAAAATCCGAAGTCTCGGTTGGTACGGTGTGGGAGGACTTGATGCTCTGCTCGGGCAAGATGGACACTTTTACATTATCGATGCCAATTTTCGAATGACTGCAACAATGGTGTACCTATTCCATGTGCAATCCGGCTTAATCACTCCGCCGTTTGTGACATTCACGGGTGAATTTCATGGGACACTACAAGATTTTGAGCGTGTTATTTTGCCGATTGCAAAATCATCTAGTACGAACCGATGTATGCATATCGTTTCATTATCTTTGAATGGAGATATTTTCCGTTTCAATGCAGCAATGTTCTTGGATAATGACGAATCCATTGGTAAAAGAGCTGCTGATTTGCTTTCTATGGGAATAAAATCTCGAGTTCTTACAAAGTTTAGTTCGAATAAGCTATGAACAATGACAACTATTCACTCGATGGTAAATCTATTTTGCTTATTCATATCATAGAAAAATATGCCTATAGCCTTCGTCATATGAAGAAACTGGGGTTACGAATCGTTGTATTACACTCTCAAAAAGAACATTGGGCTGAGGAATACGTTGATGACTGGATTATTCCTTCTACAGATATGAGCTCTGCAGAAATATTAGAGCTCATCAGAAAATATCTACAGAAAGATACCTCGATTGCCGGTGCTATAACATTTTGGGAAGAAGAAGTTCCTTTGGCCGCAGAGATCTGTAACGAATTTCATTGGATTGGCAACAGCATCGAAGCAGCATTGAATACAAGAAGCAAATTCCAGATGCATGAGGTGCTTCGAGAAGGTCATCGCCCTTCCATTCCACAACGACTCATTATTCAAGAATCAGACTTTCATACTGCTATGGAAGAAATCGGCTTTCCTTCGATTATGAAGCCAATTTTTGGATCCGATAGCCTTTTCGTTGTGTACATTACGAATGCACAAGAGGCAAAAAATGCATATGAGTATATTCGAACGCATTGTGAATTTCCCGATGAGATGTTTTATAAATATGATAAAAATGCGCTCGTGTATCAAAAATTTATTGAAGGTCCGGAATTCAGCATCGAATGCTACTGCCAAGATGGCACACCTCATGTTGTAGCAATACATGAGAAAGCTGGGATGCAGTTGCCATTCTTTGTTGAATCCGGTGGCTACTGTCCTCCTCGCATTTCTCCATTCGAACAAGAGCAATTATCGAATGAAGCAAAGGCAAGTTTGTGTGTTCTTGGAGTAACAAACAGCCTCGCTCATGTTGAGATGAAACTAACAGCGAATGGCCCGCAGATCATCGAAGTAGGTTCTCGTTTGGGCAGCGGGGATATTTTTAAAAATGTGTGTGAAGTGTATGCGTTTGATTTGATCAAAGCCGCATGTGAGATTGCCTTGGGTATTCCAGTCACACAAACGCCTTCATCTAAGCCAAAGAAATTCATACGAACAACTGTTTTCATTCCAGAGAAATCAGGCATTGTTACTTCCATGACTGGTTTTGATTCTTTGAAAAACAACCCTAATGTCAACGAATTGTCTCTCTATAAAAAAGTTGGGGACGTTGTAAAAGTTCCTCCTGATGGATTCGAAAGGATTGGCTGGGTAAGTGTAAAGGGAAATGATGCGAATGATGCAGAGCAAAACCTTCAGAAAGTGTGTAGCAATATCAGTTATGAAATTGCTCCAATGTAATATTAGTCACCGTAGCAGGTCCTATAACCAAAAAGAGGGTATACATCGGAATCATAAAGATGCTACAATCGGCATCTATGCAAAACCACCTCCAAGAATTCATCACACACGCACGAAAGAAAGGTATGGACCATGCGACGATCCGCATGCTGCTTCTCTCTTCAGGTTGGAAGGAACGCGATATCGCACAAGCGCTTTCCGCGGAGGGGCTCGATATGCAGGTACCGGTACCACCTGATGCCGGCGGCGCGCGTGATGCGTTCTTCCACCTCGTTGGTTTTGCCGCGCTCTACACGTTTGTGATTAGCTCCATTACGCTCTTCTTCCAGTATTGGAATAATTTGCTCCCTGATGCCGCAACGGATTACACCTACATGACGAAGGATTTCTCCGGTATTCGGTGGGGTATGGCAGCGGTCTTGGTTTCGTTCCCGCTCCTCGTGTGGATGTCGAAGATTTTGCTTGGAGAGATGCGTAAGCACCCCGAGAAGTCGTGGGGTGGCATT
>C687J35174_10002189_pt1 | contig 27820 bp, 27 predicted proteins | sample RifCSPhighO2_01_FD_35174 | JGI IMG/M metagenome (IMG submission 35174) | reverse complement strand
TTTTTAGTCTTGGTATTTCTGTTGGTGGGCAAACAAACAGACAAGAGTGTAAAAGAGATTAATAAAGAGGAAAGCAGTACTCAATATATCAAAATTTCAGGAACCATGATTAAGACAGAACTTGCCCTAACCCCAGCGGAAAAAGAACAAGGTCTTTCGGGAAGAAGCATGTTGGCAGAAGATGAAAGTATGTTGTTTGTTTTTGACCAACCCGGGAAATACGCTTTTTGGATGAAGGATATGAATTTCGCGATAGACATAATTTGGTTGGGAGAAGATTTACGAATAGTTTATATTAAAAAAGATGCACGTCCGGAGTCATATCCGGAAATCTTTAGTCCCGAGCAAGATTCTAAATACGTCTTAGAAGTGGTATCTGGTTTTTCGGATAAAAATAATCTGAAAGTAGGGGACAAGATGGAATTTACTTTTTAGGGGTTTTATATTATAATTGCTTTTGGTTCTGTATTGGATAGCTACTCCTTGACTTAGGTCAAGGGGAGGAAAGTCCGAACACAGCGAATCCTGCTTCGGCGGGATGGGAATGGTAGTGGGTAACGCCCACATACAGNAATGTATAGGTGCGAACAGTGACGAACCGATTTAGTTCGGGTGAAACGGCTAAATCTTTACCCCTGTGCAAGATCGTGCTCTGGCGCAAGCTGGAGAGAATCGCTTGAGCCCGACGGCAACGTCGAGCCTAGATAAATGGTTATCGCCCCGACCCAGGTTGGGGACACAGAATTCGGCTTATAGATACAGAACCAAGAACATGAAAAATCCTCTCGCAAGAGAGGATTTTTCTATTACCCGTCTTTACTTGCTTTTTTTACTCAAGTATGCTATACTCCCTTTGTGAGTGTGAGGTAATACTCATATTTTTAATAACGACATAAGTGCCGCAGGACCCGCCCGTAAGGGCGGGTTTTGTTTATCGTCAGGGCTATATAAGTATGTTAAAATATAAACATGCATCCTGGCCTACAGTCTTGGAAAAATCTTTTGATATATGCTTTTAATCTGTTTTCTATTCCTCTTCTTCTAAAAACCCTTTTTAGCCCGTGGAAGAGAGATACCAGCGCCGGTTCCCATTTTAGTTTTCTTGAAAAAATTGTTTTTGCCCTGCTTTCGCGGGTCTTGGGTTTCCTGGCTCGTATTTTTCTTATAGCCGTGGGGTTATTCTTTACTTTTTTAATTTTCTTGACCCTTCCCGTCTTTTTACTTTTACCGATTAAGATTAGTACCGAGCATTTAGAGAACTTGGGAAGTATAGGGGCATCTTTATCCTACGGTGATACATATACCTTGAATCTTCACAGCAATGATGTGATGACCCCGTTTTCTTTGAAACTTTACGGCAAAGAAAAAGCGCTTCGCATGATTGAGCGCGGACTTGCAAAGGATACCAATCACAACGTATTGCTTGTGGGGGATACCGGTTCCGGGAAAACAACCATTATCGAACATTTGGGGCGCCTGGGAAAATCTGGTCTTTCTTTTCGCGGAATTGCCAATCATCGAGTCGTGGTGTTGTCCACCGAAGATTTAAGTTTAGAAGATTTCGATAAATCTTTAAGCGAAGCATCCAGGGCCGGCAATGTGATTCTGGCCATAGAAAACATCCATGCATACGAATCTCTTTATGAACGATTGATGCCCCACCTTGAAAGTAAAGACCTTGGAATTATAGTAACCACCGATTTTGTAAATTACGACAGAGTGCTTAAAAGCCACCCAGAGTTTCTTTCCAAATTTGAAAAAGTGGATGTAGAGGAGACAAATTTTGATGAAACAGTAGCAATATTAAAAAACAGCGCGAGGCTTGCTAGTGCCAGGATAAAAGATGACGCTATTCTTGAAATTGTGCGCTTATCTGACCGCTTTATCGGCAACCAGCAACAGCCATTGAAATCTTTGGCTATCCTTGAAGAACTTCGAACTCTTCGAAAAACCATTACTGTTTCAGATGTTAGACAAATTGTGTCTGATAAAACCAATATGCCGATAGGAGCCCTGGGTGCACAGGAGAATAAAGTTCTAGCGGAGCTTGAAAATTCCATGAGAAAGAAAATTGTGGGACAGAACGAAGCAGTAGAGGACGTATGTCAGGCGCTCCGTCGATTGCGTACGGGCATTGCCGACCCCAAGCGTCCAGCAGGAAGTTTTCTTTTCTTGGGACCGACGGGCGTTGGAAAAACTTATACGGCAAAAATTCTAGCAGAAAGTTATTTCGGCAGAGAAGATGCAATGATACGCTTTGATATGAGTGAATTTTCTTTGGCGGAATCTGTTCCCATTTTTGTTGAGAGACTGTCTTCTACTATTGAGGAAGCGCCACTTTCTTTGGTATTTTTCGACGAATTGGAAAAATCCAATCGTCTGATACATAATTTATTTCTGCAAATTTTAGACGAAGGTCGTCTGACTCGCGACAGTGGCAGGCAGGCGTCCTTTAAAGATGCAATTATCATTGCCACTTCGAATGCAGGAAGCGCAAATATTATTGCCAACCCAAGAATTGATAAAAAAACCTTAATCAATAATTTAATTAAAGATAATATTTTTGCTCCAGAATTTTTAAACAGATTCAGCAGTATTGTTCTTTTCCAGCCCCTAAATCATGAAGAGGTGAGAGAAATTTCCTCACACTTACTTCTAGAATTTGGGCAACGTTTGCTGGCTGATAAAAATATCACTCTTGAAATTACGGATGCCCTAATAGATAAAATCTCTTCCGCTGGCTTTGACCCGGAATTTGGCGCTCGCCCCATTAAACGCGCCATTGAAGAAATAGTGGAAAACAAAGTAGCCGAATATATAATAGCGGGGAACCAGGGCGGAACGGTAAAAATACTTTAAGCTCTCTTTTTCTTTGTGAGTAGGGCGTGCTTTACTGCGAGCCTCTTCTTTGTCTTGCGTGAGTGCCTTGATTTCTTTTTCGGACCCAGGGTTGTGCTTCGTTTTGCCATATAATTATTTTGTTATTTTATAATCTGGTCTATTATAGCATAATTTTTTGCACTTGCCCCGAGGGTAAGAAATTTTTACCAACAAACCCTCAAATAAGGGTTTGTTGGTTCTCGGCTCCACTGGATAGAGAATGTTAGAAATTGTTTCCAGCTTGTTTAACTAGTTTGGCTCCAAACTTGGGATGCCTGCCCGCCTTTGGAGGGATGTTCGAAAAGCTATTTTGTATAAATAGAAACTTTTTTTTAATTTGTCTGAATCCAAAAACGAAGCATAATTGTGCCATCCTTAGCGATTCTCTCATCTTCAAAAACACCTAAGTTTTTCTCAATAATTTTTCTCGAAACAATATTCTCTTTTGAACAAGTTACAAGAGCTTTTTCTATTCCTAATTCTTTAGCTTTTTGTAAAGCAAGTCTAAGAGCCATGCTACCATATCCCTTTTTTCGTTCACTTGGACGAATAGCGTAACCAATATGCCCACCTAGTATTAATAAATTGTCGGTAAGTATATGCCTAATAGAAACTCTACCAATAAATTTATTTTCTTCTACAAGCCAATAAACTGTCTGTGGAACATATCCTTCTGGTAAATTCCTCCCTTCACGTGCATCTTTAAGAGATGCTAGAAATGAATCAAAATTACCATCGAATTTTGCTTGTTTATCTCCATTTAGACGATTAAGTTTATCATCATTTTGTTCAGCGAGAGCTTCAATAAAACTTTCTCTGTACTTTTCAGAAGGCAGGACAAGCGTAGGGTTTATTTGTAAGCCAGAAATCATATAAATTTAATTATACACTTTTTTAGTTAGATTCGAACTCCTACTAAGAGTAACAAAAAAACACCTTATTTCTAAAGTGTTTTTTACGAGCTTGCACGGCGGGATGCCTGCCCGTCCTCTGGCGGGATGTTCGAATGGCTATAATGAAGGAGATGTTTAATTAGTTTGGTAGCTTTGTTCCATATTTATCCCAATAAACTTTCATGCCCTCTAGCATTGTGTAAGTATATTTTTCAGGATGATTTTCCATATCAGTTTTTAACCAATCCAACTTAACCCAGTCAACTTGAGTAATTTCTTCTTTGTCTAGGGTTGTTTTGCTATCATCAATTGCAAAAAATAATGTGGCAAAGGCATTGTCTTGTTTATCAGAGTGTCTAAAAGTAAATAACTCTCTTGGTTTTAATTCCAGTCCAACTTCTTCTTTTGTTTCTCTAACAATACATTCTTGCGTGGTTTCATTATCTACCGTGCCCGACACAGAAAAAGTATATAAATTGGGATACCAGCGTTTTCCAGACGAACGTTTCATTATAGCTATTTCTTTTTTTGAATTAAAAAGCATCAAATGAACACCACGATGGATTATTTTTCCTTCATAAAAATCTTCCCTGGGTCGCAGGCCTATAATTTTATTATTTTCATCAACTTCTATAATTAAATCTTGTTTCATAATAATTTTATTATTTATAATTTTATCTCTTCACCATTGCCGATAAAGGTGTATTTGTTATCTTCTACAAAAATGCCTTGTCCATCTCGTAGTATTCTCAGTGGATATTTTAATTGTTTCATTATCTCTCTTACATCTGCTTCCATATCGTCTGTGTAATGAACTTTTAGAGAGAATGGAACATAGTTTAGAGCAGTAAGGTCGGTAAGACCGAAAGTTCTATGAACATTACGGCCAAACCTAGATACTTCTATTGTCGGGCACATAATGTAAGCTCCTGCACTACTGCCCACATAAGCTAAACCTTTTTCAAATAATTTCCTTAATGTTTTATCAAAGCCCATTTCCTTAATTACCTTGAGCAAATAAAAAGTGTTTCCACCTTCAATGTGAATAACATTTTTGTCTTCAAAGAAGTTTAGGATTTCGCCTTCAGTTTTTCCTTCAATATCAAACTCTTCAAATTTATAACCCTCATCCTGCATTGCTTTCTTGTGCCTTTCTAGGTAGTCCAGCTTCTCCACTCCTTTGGAAGCAGTAATAACCCAACCAATACGTATTTTGTCTTTAGGAATACCTAAAAGTTTATATCCTTCTTCTATTAAAAACTTTCCATTTGAAGCTAAAAGAATTTTCATAAGTTAGCCTGAATTAAGTAAATCTTTTGCAGTAATTTCTATTCTACCATCTTTTTTTACATGCCCGTCCGTACCCTTATCAATGTAATTTACCCAAAAATTAGTTATTCTGGCTCCCCACATTCTTTGAGGACTAGCGTTTTCGTAATAGCTGAGTTCTAATGGTTCACTTCCTTCTTTAATACGAAAAGTATTGTGTATCACAAGAGCTTCTTCTAACTCTTTACCGCCAAGCTCGTGAGCACCTTGACCTTTCATATATAAACCACCTTGCTTTATTCTGTCATAAAGAGCACAAAAAATTTGCCCAGTTCTTTTTATATTTTTTGAATGTACTGACTCTGGGTGAGAACCCCAATAAACATATTCTAACTTTGGATCATAAAGAAAACGCACAGGGCTATTGTGTGGTGAACCGTCTTCATTAACTGTGGCAATAGAAATGTGCCTCGATGTAAAAATAAGTTCTCTGGCTCGTTCAATCTTTTTTGGCAGATCTGCTTCCATAGAGAAATTATATCACAGGTTCAAACTAGCTAAGAGGGTAGAAAAAATCACCACTACAAAATATGGCTAAAAACTTTGGCTCGGGAGGTAGGGTATCTTTCCTTACAGGAACAGTATACCTTTTCCATTCGTTTCACTCATACGGAAAAGCTTTTCGATCCCTACTCAGAAGTGAAGCAGTTCACTTCTTCTACCTCGCTCAAAAAATCAAAGACCCACTTTCGTGGGTCTAAGATTTTTACGAGCTCGGGAGGTAGGGATCGAACCTACGACCAATCGCTTACATTTTGTCCTCTATTACTAGAGGTATGGACTATATCATCTCCATACCCCGCCATGGCGGGGCTACAGGAGCAAGGCGCTTCGTCCGACCCATGTCGGACTACTCCAATAAATGGATAGTCTCTACACCTTCCCTGCAACGTGCAGGGCTTGGCTCGGGATTACCCCATAAGGGCTTCCCCGAATTCACCTTGTTTTCATTCCTAAGTTTCCTTAGGAAGCTGCGTTATACCATCATGTACTTCCATATGACAATTTGCACACAAGAGGACGCATTTATCAATTTCTTTTTTAATACGTTCCCAAGACCTTGTTAATCCCCTTGAGGATAAGTCGAAACTTTTCTTCTTCGGATCAACGTGGTGAAAGCTTAATGCTCTCTGAGATTTTTTGTAGCCACATATCATACATTTACCGCCTTTGTATTCTCTGGCCATCTCTCGAAGTTTCTTCCTTCGTTTACTAACAGCCAAAACCATATACTCCCGACGGTCGGCATAGGTTCGTGTTTCTACTCGTTTCTTTTTGGTATACACAAGTAGATTATACCACAAACCTTCTACACAGGCGATCGCTCTACCGCTGAGCTACTCCCGAATTTTAGCTCTTTCCAAAGAACTTTTAACATAGTATCAGAAAATATGGAAAAAACAACAACAAAATTTGCTTTCTTGGAAAAATAAGATAGAATACTCTCTGTATGTTTTGGGCCGTTAGCTCATCTGGTAGAGCACCTCATTTGCAATGAGGGGGTGGCAGGTTCGAGTCCTGTACGGTCCACCCGATTGAATTTCCCAAATCTTCCCTTGCCATCATTAGTCCAGGTACAAGGGGAATCCACAAAATAAGTATTCGAAGAAATATCGTGGCGATAATTGCTGATCCCAGCGGTACACCCAGAAGTGCCAGAGTTGCGATCGAACCAGCCTCAAATCCTCCCAGACCCCCGGGCATAAATGTTATTGCCCCGGCCAACGAAGCGATAACGAAAGCAACGAAAGCGGTTGTCAGGGTTCCCTGGGCGCCGATGGCTTTCATAATCATAAAAAGTGTTCCAGCGTCAAGCAGGAATACTCCCAACCGAAGCAAACTAGTTTCTATTAAAAGTTTCGTTGAAAAAACGCGGTCGGAAGAAATATCTTCCATTGCGCCAAAAATCTGTATCATCAATTTTCTTTTTTTTATCCACCCGGGCAGTGTTAATTTTTTATGATTTACCGCTGCCCAGATAATGATGGTGATAAAAAGTTCAATTAAAAAAAAAGCGCCAACTAAGCTTAAAATTATTGGAGTAATATTGTGATAAAATGCCAAAATAAGTAAAGAAACAAAAGTAACAAAGGAAAAGGAAATATAATACGAAAGCATTTCTACAAACAACACTTCTATAGCAAGGGCGCTCGGCAGGCCGAGTCGTGTCATGGCTTTGACTATTATTATATTACCAGCCACACCACCTATGGGAATTAGCTGATTTACGCCCGTTTGCTCAATGGCAAGATGAGTAAGGTTCCTTAAAGATAAATAATATTTAGCAGACCTGGCTACCAAGTACCAAATCGCTCCAGTAAAAACATATGTTACTATTTGGGCCAATACAGCAAGTGCAAGCCAGGCGGGCTTTGCACTTTTAACAATTTCAAGAAGTTCCCGTGTTTCTTCTAAATGAGTGCTTACGAAAATTATTAAAGCTATAAGAAAAATAACCCCTATGGATAAACTCCAAATAAGACCCCTTGTTATCAATGCACTTACTTCTTTTTTGTTTTCTGTGCTCATTGATTTTCTTTAAATCTGATCGTTCCAGGTTAAAACTTTCCATCTTTCTTTTCCAAACCAAGAAGTACGATATTGGCAGATAGTCATTCCTGCATTGTCTATCGGATTAAAATAACTAAGTGTATTGTAAAGAGAAGCTGTAAGTTCTTCTCCGTAAAGTATGTAGGCCACCACCATTTTCAGGAAAATGTGATGAGTAACCATGATAATTCTTTTTTCTTCTCTTTTCGTGATATAAGAAAGTAATTTTTTGGCTCTTTCTTTTAAATCAATAAAGTTTTCCTCATCAGAATACCTCAAATTGTCATCATGATAACTTTTATCAATACGGTCGATAATTGACTTGACTCCTTTTTCTTCTCCCGAATGACCAATTATTTCGGAAGGATTTCTCCTTTCCATGAGAAAGTCAGAATATTCTAAACCCAAACCCAACTCCTTGGCAATAATTTTAGCCGTTTCTCTAGTGCGTTCATATGGACTTGAAATAATAATTTGTGGCTTTCCTCTTTTAGTGGGGAATCTTTTGGCTGTATCTATTACTTGCAATACGCCCTTTTCACTCAAAAACCCCTTTGGCCCTTGTCGTATGCCTTCGGCATTTTGATCGCTTTCTCCATGTCTTACAAAATATACTAATTTTACTGCCATAATTTTTAATTGTTGTTGGTAAGTATTAATTATTATAGCAGTTTTGTGTGAATGTAGTATTGTGGACAATGTGGTAAGTTTTTCATATAATAAATTTATGAAAAAAGGAAAATCTCCGAAAACCAAAACCAAAACCAAAATGAAAAAAATTGTGATGGTTAGTGGGGGATTTGACCCGGTACACATAGGTCATGTTCGCTTGTTTCAAGAAGCTAAAAAACTGGGCGATAAGTTGATTGTTGTTCTCAATAATGACCACTGGAAAAGACTAAAGGGGCGTCATATTTTNATGCCCGATAAAGAACGCAAGGAAATCATAGAAGCGTTGGCTTGNGTGGATGGAGTAATTTTGACCGGACATCGAAAAAACACCAAAGACATAAGCGTTTGTAAGGAATTAGCTAAAATCAGACCACACGTTTTTGCCAATGGGGGGGATAGGTATGCTGAAAANATTCCGGAATATGAAATATGCAGAAAACTGGGCATTCAAATGGTTTTTAACGTTGGTAAGGGAGGAAAAATAAGNAGTTCNTCTTTGCTACTTAAGGAGTATGCCGACCTAAAGCGTGGAAAAGGGAAATAATAGATTGGTTTCAGGTTCTTTTTGGGGTATAATTGTGCCATGGTAGGGATAAAAGCATTTCAAACAGAAAAGCCGTGGGGAAATTTTAGGCAGTTTACCAACAACAGCTTGTCTACGGTAAAAATTATTACGGTAAAGGCGGGAGAAAAATTAAGTTTGCAAAGTCACGCCAAGCGTTCTGAATTCTGGAGGGTCATTAAAGGTAGTGGAGTGATAGAAATAGAAGGTTCCAAATATGATGTAGTAGAAGGGGACGAGCACAATGTTCCTCTCCGTGCCAAGCATCGTATGGAAGCGGGTCCCGCCGGTCTCTCGGTTTTAGAAATTGCCACCGGAGACTTTGATGAAGAAGATATCGTTCGTTATGAAGACAAGTATGGCAGGGTCTAAAAATTATGAAAAAAGTGGTTAGCAAAAAAAAGAAAATTGTTAAGACTATTAAAAAACTCAAAACGAAAAAGAGAGTTGTTTCCCCTAGAAAAAAAGTTTTAAAAAAGAAAAAATCAATAGAGCTAAAAAGAGCCCCCCAGAATCCAATCATAGAACCGAGAAACTACCCTTGGGAATCGAAAGCTACCTTAAATCCAAGTGCCATTATTGAGAATGAAAAAATCCATCTCATTTATAGAGCAATTGGGGACAATGATTCTTCAGTGCTTGGTTATGCCTCAAGTTATGATGGTTACAATATTTCAGAAAGATCCCCCAACTCTATTTACAGTAGGCCCAACAATTTCAGTAAACCCGATTTTTCCACTTCGTCAATTGATTATATTTCTGGAGGCGGATGGAATGGTGGATGTGAAGACCCAAGGCTTACTCTCATGGGTGATACTGTTTATATGATTTACACCGCCTTTGATGGTTGGAGTTCGGTTCGCATAACTCTTACTTCAATAAAACTAAATGATTTTAAACAGAAGAGATGGAATTGGAAAAAGGGAGTTCCTATTTCTCCTCCAAATGAAATTCATAAAAATTGGGTTATTTTTCCCGAAAAGATAAACGGTAAGTTTGCAATACTGCACAGTTTTTATCCGAAGATTCTCATTGATTATTTTACTAGTCTAGACGAACTTGATGGAAGGAAATTTATTCAAAGCAACAACACAAGACCAGTGGATTACAGTAGAACTTGGGATAGTTGGTTTCGAGGGATTGGTCCTTCTCCTATAAAAACTGATATTGGTTGGCTTGTTTTATATCATGCAATGAACCATCGTAATTCCGATCGATACAGAATGGGTGCGATTATACTTGATTTGAAGAATCCAACCAAGATTCTTTACCGTTCAGAAAGTCCTATTCTTGAACCAGAAGAATATTATGAAAATAATGGGTATAAGTGGGGTGTAATATATTCATGCGGAGCGGTGGTGAAAAAAGGAAATCTTTTTGTTTATTACGGAGGAGCGGATAAAGTTATCGGTGTGGCCTCAATAAAACTTGCTGATTTACTTAATGACCTTAAAAAACACAAGGTGGTAAAATTGAAAAAACAAGGTATGGAAATCTAAAATTATATGTTTGTTTCAAAGAGATCAGAGCATAATCCAATTTTAATTCCGAATAAAGACCATTACTGGGAGGGATTCGCCACCTTTAATATGTGTCCGATTGCTCAAGGGAAAGACATTTACGGACTTTTTCGTGCTATTTCTGCGCCGGATATTCTGAGAAAGTCTCGCCAGGTTTCAGTTATTGGTATTGGGAAAAGTAAAGATGGGGCACATTTTAAAGACCGTATGCCATTTATTGTGCCGGAGAAAGAATGGGAACAATTTGGCTGTGAAGATCCCCGAGTAACGTATTTCGAAGGTACTTTCTATACTTTTTATACTGCCCTCTCTCAATATCCACCAGATTCAAATAGTATCAAAGTTGCTGTTGCACTTTCCTCTGATTTAAAAAAAGTTAACGAACGACATTTGGTTACTCCTTTTAATGCTAAAGCCATGGCACTTTTTCCCGAGCGGATAAATGGTAAGATCGTAACGATTTTCTCAGCGCACACAGATTCGCCTCCAGCAAAAATGGTTATTGCTGAAGTGGACACAGTGGAAGAATTGTGGAAACCATCTTTTTGGAAAGATTGGGAGAAAAAAATTGACGAATATGCAATCGATCCGAGGCGCAATGAATTTGATCATGTAGAAGTTGGTGCTCCTCCCATTAAAACAAAGCATGGTTGGCTTGTTGTCTATTCTCACATTCAGAATTATTTCCAGGGACCCGAAAATTTAAATAGAATTTTTGGTATTGAGGCTCTCTTGCTTGACCTAAATGACCCCAGGAAGATAATTGGTCGCACCAGTGGCCCCATGCTCGTGCCCGAAGAGCCATATGAACTTACGGGTTTCGTGCCTAATGTAATTTTTCCCAGCGGGGCGCAACTTAAAAAAGATACACTTACTGTGTATTACGGTGCAGCTGATACAACTGTGTGTTCTTTTCACATCAACCTCACTGACCTTATTGGAAGTATGCACGATGAAAAAAAAGACCGCTTTCATTTTCAAAGGTTCTTGGGCAATCCAATTATTACTCCAAAAGTTGAAAATGCCTGGGAAGCCAAGGCTACCCTTAATCCAGCGGCCCTATTCCTGGGGGGGCGTACACATATTCTCTATCGGGCGCTTTCTAATGACAATACTTCTTCGTTTGGATATGCAGTAACTGAAAATGGTACAAATATTACAGAACGTCTTTCAAAACCCATTTACGTTCCCCGAGAGGATTTTGAAAATAAGAAAATTAGCAATGCGAATTCTGGCTGTGAGGACCCCAGATTAACTCAAATCGGCAAGAATATTTATATATGTTATACCGCCTTTGATGGTGTTGGCCCTCCACGTGTCGCTATTTCTTCTATTACCGAAAAAGATTTTCTTTCCCGTAAGTGGAAGTGGGAGAAACCATTTCTTATTACTCCGCAAGGTATTGATGATAAAGATACCTGTCTTGTTCCGGAAAAGCTTCCCCTGGGTTATTTAATTTTACATCGTATTGAAAGTGAAATTTGCGGGGATTATATTCACACATTGAATTTCAAAAATGAAACTGTTAAAAAATGTATAAGGATTATCGGACCCAGAATGAATATGTGGGATAATGAAAAGGTTGGTATCACTGCTCCGCCGATTAAAACAAAGCACGGCTGGCTCCTGCTTTATCATGGTATATCAAAAAATCATCATACTTATCGCGTTGGAGCAGTCCTGCTTGATTTAAAAGATCCAGCCATTGTCCTTGCGCGTAGCACCGACCCCATATTTGAGCCAAAAGAGGAATATGAAAAAGTTGGAATTGTGAACAATGTAGTTTTTCCCTGTGGTTTGATTCTCCGAGATAACTTACTCTATATTTATTATGGAGGAGGGGACCGTGTTGTTGGTGTTGCCACAATGGAAATTGATATTATTCTCGATGCACTTTTACGTGGAGTGAAGCATTAATTGAATAAGATTATGATACAATAAATATATGAAAATAAACCTCAAGAGCACAAATATAGAACTTACTCCCGCCATACATGATTATGTAATAAAGCGAGTCACTAACTTAGAAAAACTACTTTCCAATATTGAAGAGGAGGGAGGGGAAGTAAATGTAAATTTCGAAGTTGCAAAAAGCACCAACCACCATAAGTCGGGGGACGTTTTCCATGCCGATTGTCTTATTAATATCAAGGGTGAAGAATTTTATTCCAGTTCAGATAAAGAGGATTTATATCAAGCAATTGATGAGATAAAGGAGATTCTCTTCAGAGAAATTAGGAAAAACAAAGATCGCAAACAGACCCTTTTAAAACGTGGAGCTACTAGTATAAAAAAAATGATGAAAGGTCTTTCAACAAGGAATCCTTTTACATCTAAATATTAGTTTTCTTAAATTCCCCCCAACTTATTTCTCTTTTACCCTCAGGTAAAACTTTTCTTATGATAAATTTATCATTTTCTAGAACAGCATCAGTAATTATTATTCTTTTTCCGTCCTTTAAGAAAAAAGTTCTGGGCCAGTGGGTATAAGCTCTAAATTTATTATATAAATCACTTGGCGATTCAACCGCCAAGTCAACGAGTCCGTCTTCTTTTTTTATTTTTTTAGAGAAAATTACCTTGTCTTCATCTTGGGGGATTGCTTTTGTTTTTTCCTCCATTAATTCTGGTAGAATTTTTATTAAAAGTTCTCCTCCGATTTTTATTAAACGTTTGCGTAATTCTGGCGCAGTTTCATCTGGTCCTATATTTGTTTTCTCTTGAGCTAAAATATCTCCGGCGTCCATTTTGTAGACCATTTTTTGTATTGTCACCCCTGTTTCTGTATCGCCGTTTAAAATAGCGGACTCAACAGGAGAAGCTCCCCGATATTTTGGCAAAAGTGAATAATGAACATTAATTGATCCAAGTTTTGGTATATTTAAAATTTCTTCCGGAATAATTTTCCCGTAAGCGACAACCAGGAAGAAATCTATAATGTTTTGTTCACCACGCATATTTTTCTGCTGAAAAATTGCTCTTCTCGCCTCGTCAGTCTGCGAAAGGGTTCCCAAAACATTACAGATTTCTTTTTCATATAACTTCTCTGGCTGAATGTATGAAATATTATTTTCTATGGCCCAGATTTTCACCGATGGGGGAGTTAGAATCATTTTGCGCCCCTGTTTAGCATCGGGAGAAGTAATAACAAGCGATGGCATATAACCATTTTCTTTTAAAATGTCTAAAGTTAGAGAAGCTACATCCGGCGTTCCCCAGAATATGAAATTTAATTTATCTTTATTCACTTTATAACTTTGTAAACTATTTTGCCAACTCTTCTTTTACATCTTTGGCGTGATCAATAAAAAGTATACCATTCAAGTGATCAGTTTCATGTTGAAAAATTTGCGCAAGCAATCCAGAAGCGCCTCTTTGGAATTTCCTCCCCCTTTCGTCGTAGGCAACTATGGTTGCCTTCTTGGCTCTGAAAGTTTTACCATAAAAGGGACGCACAGAAAGGCATCCTTCCGGCAACCATTCCCTTTCCCGGGAAAGTTTAGAAATTTTTGGATTGATAAAAACAACATCTTTTAATTTTTCTTCTCTTTTTGTTCCGTTCTCTTCATTAAAGTTTTTAGAAAATATTTTACCAGCAACAATAAATATCCTGACTGAATATCCAATCTGCGGTGCCGCTATCGCTACCCCGTCGTTTTGACTTTTTAGTGTGTCCGACATTTCTTTCAATATTTTTTTTATTTTAGGAGTTTTAATTTCACGTATGAGAACCTCCTTTGCATTTTGGCGCAGAACCCTAGCATCTTTTGCTTCTTTTTGAAGAATCTTCTTCATCCCGTTAGAAATAGGAAATGCTTTGCATTTCCGTAGTTATATTACTTTTTGTAAAATTTCTAACCATGGGATTTCTAACGGGATTCATTTTCTTATTTGAGTTCTTTTAAGTATTCCAAAAGCTTGCTTAGCTTCACAGTTTCTTGAGATCTATTAGACATATCGCGCACTATTACAGTGTTATCAAGTGCCTCTTTTTGGCCAAAAATCAATGCGTGAGGAATGGCTAGTCTCTCAGCGCTTGCCAACTGTGAACCGAGACTGTCTTTTGAAAGTGCTTGAGTGGTGGGGATGTGTGCTTTGCGCAGTATCTCAATTATGTTTAGACTTTTCAACCTAGCTTCAGAGCCGAGCTGAATGAAATAAATTTTCGGTTTCTTTAATATACGGGGTGAGAGATTTTTATACCAGGGAGATGTAATTATTCTATCTACTCCAATAGAAATTCCTACAGCCGAGACATCTCTCTTGCTTCCAATTTTGCGAGCTAGATAATCGTAACGTCCTCCGCCGGCAAGCGTCAATGGAGAGTCGCCCTCAGTGCCCGCTTGTTCTATAATCTCAAACACAGTACGAGTGTAATAAGAAAGTCCGCGCACTAGATTCTTGTCTATATTATATGGAATTTTCATTTCTTCTAGATATTCCAATACTTCTTTAAAATGTTTTTTACAAGCAGAACAAAGAAAGCTTATTGAATCTGGGGCCTTCGCATTTATTATGACCGTTTTTTCTTCTTTGGAGTCTAAAATACGAAGTGGGTTTGTTTTTAAGCGTTCCCGGTCAATACTGGGGAGTTGATTAATGTGTTTTCTATAATAACTTGTTAGCTCTTTAATATAATCGCTTCGGCATTCTTTATCACCAATAGAATTTATGCTTATAGAAAGATTTTCTGCTCCAGCTTCTTCCAGAATACTCATGCCCGCCTTTATGACGAGTGCGTCCATGATACTTTTCTCGCTTCCCAAGGAATCTAAATCAAATTGCCAAAATTGCCTATAACGTCCGCGTTGAGGTTTGTCATGTCGGAAAATGGGACCATACTGATAAAACATTACAGGTTGGGGCATGGTATGCATTCCGTGTTCGATGTAGGCGCGCACAAGGGGAGCTGTATGTTCGGGTCGAAGTGCCAAATGGTCCTTGCCCTTTGTCTTCAGTGTGTACATTTCTTTATCTATAATGTCGGTACCGACGCCAATTGAAGAAGTAAAAATTTCTTCGTGCTCCATTATGGGAGTCTCGATGGGTTTGAATCCATAGTACACCGCCACCTCTTGTGCTTTTTCAAAAAATCCCTGGAAGCTGTAATATTCCTCATTCATAATATCCCTCATTCCCTTAGGGGATGTGGGGTCTTTTATTTTGGCGGTTTTTGATATTATTCGGTGTTTTAATTTTTTCATGGTAATTGTAATTCTTTTATAAATTATTCAGCTTGTATAAAAGTGCCCGGCAAAATATCTATCTTTCCTATCGGCCATAAACGCAAAAGCGCTCTTCCTACTAAAAGATTTTCGGGTACTGGACCCCAGAATCTTGAGTCTGAACTGGCAGATCTATTGTCTCCCATGACAAAGTACTCATTGTTTTTTAATTCCAAACGTAGACTACCACTTGAAGTATTTTTTACATAAGGCTGGTCTAGATTAAATCCATCTCTATGTTCTTCATTAACTATAATAACAACGGCATCTTTTATCTCTACTGTTTCATTTGGAAGACCAATTATTCGTTTAATGAAAAATTTTGTTGTGTCTTTTGGGTATCGGAAAACAACAACGTCACCTCTTTGGGGGCTACTTAGTTTGTAAGATATTTCATCGATGATTAGGTATTCCTTGTTTTGGAATGTAGGGACCATAGAAGAACCAGATATAATGAAGGGTTGAACGATGAAAGCACGAACAAAGATAACAACGACTATGGCTATGATTGAAAAACGCACTAACTCCCACGTTAGTTGTCTCTTATTTTTTTCTTCTCCATTTTCTTGCTCTTTTTCTTCTTGCATTATCTGCATTCTAGCACAAAGCATTCTTGACATAGTGGATGAATTGTTCCGTAATGAATCCCGTTAGAGATTATGATAGTTAATTGTTTTAGTAAATGCTAAATTAGTATTATGGTTGAACATATTATTAGTTTTAAAGAAAGGTACGGAAATCTAAAGATTTCCTATCTCTAACGGGATGAAATTAATTGTTGGTCTGGGAAACCCCGGGGAAGAATACGAAAACACGAGACACAATACTGGCTGGATTATGCTTGATTTTATTTTAGGTAAAAAAGCTGAATGGAAACAAAGTTCTGGGACGAAGGCTCTTTTCTATAAAGATTCCTTGTCGGGTAAGTCCGTTGAATACTTTAAACCAATTACTTTTATGAACAACTCTGGAACTGCTGTTTTATATGCTAAAGATAAACACAAGACATCTTTGAAAGACATTGTTGTAATTCATGATGATATTGATTTACCGCTTGGTAAGATGAAAATATCTTTTAATAAAAGCTCGGGTGGGCACAATGGTCTAGAATCAGTTATTAAAAAATTAAAATCAAAGGAATTTTTAAGAATAAGAATTGGAATAGCATCCTCTACTCCGTCCGGTAAAATACGTAAACCAAAGGGGGAGAAGGCTGTGCTTAATTTTCTTCTAGGAGAATTTAAAAAACCAGAACTGGAAAAATTAAAAAAACTCTCTAAAAAAGTAGCCGAAGCGATGGAAATGATATTCTCTGAAGGCTCAAGTAAAGCCATGTCTCTTTACAATTAATAAAGCTATGCCTGCCCGCCCTTGGCGGGAGTTTGTACAATTAGTTTTAAATTTCCTTGACTGCTTCTATGATAATGCTTTTTTCGCTGTTCCGTAGCGAGACTTTGCCAGAAATAGCAATACATTTTTCGGGAACGAGTATATCCATACATTCTTTGAATATAGAAGGGAAAGCCACTGCTTCTATCAAGCCGGTTAGGTCTCTTATTTTCAGAAATGCCATACGCTCGTTGTTTTTAGTGATAACCTGTCTCGATGTTTCAATCATTCCTCCGATGGTAACGGGGATGCCATCTCTCGCCTCTTCTTTTATTTTTTTTATATTCATGTTTCTGCTTTCTAATTTATCGCGTATGCGGTCTAGGGGGTGCCCTGAAATATAAAGTCCCAGTAACTCTTTTTCCCAAAGCAATTTTTCTGCTTGAGTTGCTTCCTTGGCATCTTTGAGTCTGAAAGTTATGGGTTTAACGTTTGTTATACCACCAAAAAGGGAAACCTGATTTTCGTTTTGATTGGCAGATTCGTGATTATATAAAAGCATGTCTTCAAGATTAAATAAAAAAACTCCACGCTCGCCAAATTCATCCATGCTTCCTGATTTAATTAAGGCTTCCATGGATTTTTTATTTAAATTTTTGTGTTTGATTCTGTCTAAAAAATCAGTCATTGATTCGAATTTTCCATTTAATTTCCTCTCTGTTATAATGGCGTCTGATATATCCTTTCCTAGATTTTTAATAGTATAAAGTCCAAACCTTATTTTTTCACTAGTATTTTTCTCTTTATTTCTAATGACAGTAAAGCCACCATAGCTTTCGTTGATATTGGGAGGCAAGACCGGAATTTTCATGTTCTTACACTCTTCGATTATTTCAGAAATTTTTTCTACATCACCGGATTCGGCAGTTAGTATGGCGGCCATATATTCAACAGGATAATTTGCTTTCATATAAGCAGTTTGGTATGCCACTTTCCCATATGATGCTGCATGTGCCTTGTTGAAACCATATGCCTGGAAGGGTTCAAAAAGTTTCCAAAGTTTTTCAGCAAATTCTGGAGTTTGGCCGTTTTCTATAATGCCTTCAGTAAATTTTTCTCTTTGAGCTGCCATTTCGGCTGGGATTTTCTTTCCGACTGCCTTTCTAAATTTATCCGCTTCCTCCCAGTTGTAGCCAGCAAGTTCTATGGCACAAAAAAGAAGGTCATCTTGGTAAACAATCAAGCCGTATGATTCACCTAAAAACTTTTTCATTCTTGGGTCCAGATATTTTATTAAATTTTTATTGTGTTTACGTTTAATATATTCCGGAATTATTTCCATTGGCCCGGGACGATATAAGGCAATCATGGCATTGATGTCATGAATTGAGGTGGGTTTCAGTTCTTTTAAATATCTGGTCATCCCCGAACCATTTAATTGAAAAAGTCCCTCTGTCTGACCTTTAGCTAATAGTGAAAAAGTTTTTTTATCATCAAGCGGAATGTTCTCAATGTCTATATCTATATTGTAAAATTTTTTTACTAAACTCACTGCATCGCTTAAAATTGCCAGATTTCTAATGCCCAGAAAATCAAACTTTAGAAGTCCCGCTCTTTCTGCACTATACATATCATATTGTGTAATTATTTTCCCACCCTTTGGGTCAAATTGAATTGGCATGTATTCGTAAAGGGGCTTGGGGGCAATAACCACTCCAGCTGCGTGGACTGAAATGTGCCGTACACATCCCTCTAATTTCTTTGCTAGGTCTATTATTTTTTTTGTGTCTTTTTCTTTCTCATATGCTTCTTTTAATTCTGGTATCATTTCCATGGCATGGTCTATGGTCATCGGCATTCCCTGTGAACCCGGGGGGATCATTTTTGAAATTCTGTCTCCTACAATGTAAGGATAAGATAGAGCACGAGCTACATCACGCACTGCGCCCCGNGCCATCATTGTGCCAAAAGTTCCAATCTGGGCGACTTTATCTTCTCCATACTTTTTCTTTGCATATTCAATCATTTCATCTCGTCTATTATCTGCAAAATCCATGTCAATATCTGGCGGAGAGGGGCGGAAGGGATTTAGGAATCGTTCAAATGGGAGTTTGTATTCTATGGGGTCAATGTTTGTAATACCTAGAAGATAAGTAACGAATGAACCGGCGACCGAACCTCTGATTGTAGTTAAAACTCCTTTTTCTTTTGCATGGTTAAGAAGGTCGCCAACCACCAAAAAATATGGAGAATAACCTTTGTCGCAAATAATTTTTAGTTCATATTCTACGCGCTCCGAAATTTCTTTTGTTTTCTCTATGTTTAGACGCTTGAAGCCTGCATAAGCAAGTTCGTATAGTTTTTTGTCATAAGACATTCCTCCTTCAACTTTAAAGTCGGGAAAAACCCACTGTTCAAGAGAAAGTTCCAGATTGCACATGTCGGCAATCACCATCGTGTTCGTGACAGCTTCGGGAATATCCTTAAACACTTCGAGGGCTCTCTCTGTGTTGAAAAAAGAAAAATCATCGTTCGAAAATTCAAATTTACTTGCCTCTTTTCCATCGCCCTGTGTGTTGATTTGAAGGAGTGTGTGGTGTGCTTCGTGGTCATCGCTATGTGGGTAATGTGAATCTTGGGTTGCCACAAGTTTTACTTTATGTTTCTTGGCAAGCGTGATAAGCGACTCACGGACCAATTTGTCGTTCTCTACTCCGGGGTGGCATTGAATTTCAATAAAATAATTCTCTTCCGTGAACATGTCTTTGAATTCTTTTATCAACTCGTCTGCTTTATTCATATCACCCCGAAGTACTGCTTGAGATAATTCTCCCCCCAGACATCCAGAGAGCGCAATTAATCCACTTGAATATTGACGAAGAATTTCTCTATCAATTCTTGGTTTGTAATAATAGCCCTCTAGGTTTGCAAGGGTAACAAGACGAATTAGATTTTTATATCCGTCTATATTTTTTGCCAAGAGGGTAAGGTGATAGTAGCGTTTACTGCCCCCCGCTTCTGCGGTTCTATCTTTACGTGAACCTGCGGTCATGTATACTTCTACCCCGATAATGGGTTTAATTCCTGCTGTTTTAGCCAATCTATAGAACTCAATTGCGCCATACATATTGCCGTGGTCAGTTATGGCGAGCGCAGGCATTTCAAATTTCTTAGCGAGTGCAATTAAATCTTCAATCTTAGAAAGCCCGTCTAAAAGGGAGTAATGTGAATGCGTATGTAGATGTATAAATTTTCCATCGGCTATTTTCATGACTTTTTCATTATGATAGCATATTTCCCGTATTTTTATTTTGTGTTAATTAACATTAAAAGCGTGTATAATATACTCTAAATGAATAAAAAAAATAAATCCAATAAAGACAATAAAAAAGTTTTTGAAGGCNATGGCGCCCTAGCGTCATATTTGTCACCTGGAACATTGGGGTTAACTCCAATGGTAGAGTTGCCAAGTTCGCTAAACCCATTCTCAAAAGATAAAATAAGAATTTTTATTAAACTCGTGCAGTTTGTTCCTCTTTGTAATATAAAATCACTTCCCGCCTTCACAATGCTACAAAACATTCCAAGCAAAAAATTATCTAAAATAAAAAATCTTGTAGAATATTCATCGGGCAACACAGTTCTTTCTCTCACAATTTTCGCTAAACATTTTGGAATTCCCAACATGCACGCGATTATTACTCCAGACGTCCCAGAACACAAAAAGCGTTTGCTTCGACTTGTTGGTGCGAATATTTTTATTTCTCATGGTCCACCCAGCCCTGGGGTCTTTGATAAGGAGGGTGGAATTAACGACGCCCGAACCCTCGGAGGAAAAACAGGTTGGTATAATCTTAATCAATATATTAATCCCAGCAATCCCGACGCTGCCAGTGAATATGTTGGCAAAGAACTCTGGCAACAGCTTGGCGACAAACTTTCGATTTTTTTGGCTAGCATAGGTACGGCTGGAACCATTGTGGGCGCTGGTTCTTATTTAAAGACAAAAAAGCCCGATCTAAATATAATTGGTGCAACCATCAAAGAGGGTTCTTCAATACCTGGACCTCGTGGGGAAGTGGCCATACACAAGCTTGGCATAGAGTGGAAAAATGTTGTTGATGAGGTTATAGCCGTCGATACGAAAAGCGCTTACGAAAAAAGTCTGGAACTTATTCGCTTGGGGCTTTTCGTGGGACCCTCTACTGGTATGCAGTTTTCAGCCTTACTTACCAAGCTAAAAGAATATAAAAAGAAAAATAAATTAAAAAAATTCCGAAACAAAAACGGAGAAATAGTATGCTGTTTTCTGGCTTGCGACACAATGTTCCCTTATATTGATGAATACTTTGACGTCTTGCCAGCCGGCTATTTTCCTAAAATAAAGAATTTGTAGTATAATCATAATATGAAAAAAATTCGTGTTGGTATAAATGGTTTCGGTAGAATCGGCAGGGCATTCTTGAAAGTTGCCTGGGACAGACCAGAGCTAGAAATAGTAGTGGCTAATGATCTCGGCGATGTGGAAACCATGGCTTATCTTTTAAAATATGATACGGTTTATAAAAAATGGAAACACGATATTGAAGTCAACGGACACGATATTGTTGTTGATGGAAGAAAAATTAAAATTATTTCTGAAAAAGACCCCAGTAAATTACCTTGGAAAGATATGGATATAGATGTGGTAGTGGAGTCAACGGGACTGTTCACTTCTTACGAAAAAGCAAGTGTGCATTTAAAAGCAGGTGCGAAAAAAGTTGTAATTTCTGCGCCAGCCAAGGAAGACGGTGGGGAAGTAGTGGGTGCCACTATTCTGCTTGGTGTAAATGAAGAAAAGTTTGGAACTTGCGATATTACTTCGAATGCGTCTTGCACCACGAATGCGGCATCACCACTAATTGCGATTTTAGACGAGGCTTTGGGAATTGAAAAAGCTATCTTAAATACTGTTCATGGCTATACTGCCAGCCAATCCCTCGTTGATGGTCCGAGTAAAAAAGATTTAAGAGAGGGAAGAGCCGCAGCAGAGAACATTGTGCCTTCTTCAACAGGAGCTGCTATTGCCGTAACTAAAGCTTTCACTAAATTAGATAAACTTTTTGATGGCATATCTGTTCGAGTACCTGTGGTTGCTGGGTCTATTGTAGATGTAACCTTCATCTCTAAGAAAAATACAAGTGTTGAAGAAGTAAACGAACTTCTTAAAAAAGCGTCAAAGGATCCCAGGTGGAAAGGTATTTTTGCAGTGACAGAAGAAGAACTTGTCTCCAGTGATATCTTGGGAAGCCCCTATGGATCTATTGCTGATTTAAAGATGACGAGAGTGGTGGGGGGGAATTTAGTAAAAGTGCTCGGCTGGTATGACAACGAAATGGGGTATACTTACACCCTAGTTGACCACGTTATCAAAACAGGGAGAACTATTTAATCATGAAAGAAAAGAATAAAGGACTTATATATATTTTTATAAGTATATTTGTAATTATAACAGGTTTTTCTTGGAGCCCAGGAATTGGGCGGATGTTTTGCCAGGGGGATTTTGGAGAATTTTGTGGTTTTCCTTTTTTATTCATATCAATTTTAATTTTCATCTTTACTCTTGCTAGAGGCATCTCCAAATTTTTTAATCCTCCTCCTTCGCTAGCGAGAAAAATCCACCCAATTATTTTTGTAGTATTTATAATTATTGTTGCAGCGATACTTTTTAAGTTTCTTCTTCGATAAGTTTTTTAACCTATTATATATGATATACTAAGGAATATTATTTTTGTAGAAATTTTTATATTTCTCCTTTCATCACACACACGGCTGGGCCGATGAGATAGATGTTTTGGTATGAGCCGTCTTTTTGCTTTTCAAATTCTACGGTGAGGTCTCCGCCGGGTTGTTTGATGTGGCAGATATTTCCTGCCTGCGCCCCGCCTGCGCGGGCAGGAGGCAGGTCTTTTATTAAGCCGAGATGATGCGAAGCGATGGCGACAGAGGTTGCGCCCGTGCCACATGCCCAGGTTTCATCTTCCACTCCGCGCTCGTATGTACGCACATGAAATATCTGGTTTCCTCCTTGACCTTTTATTTCTACGAAGTTTGTGTTTACTCTTTTGGGATCAGAATCAGCCCTTTTTTTTCCTTCTTCAAAAACAGGGAAATTTTTAATATCTTCCACAAACATTATATTGTGCGGAGTAGTGCCCTGACAAATAAAAGGCAAACCATTTCTTTCAGTTATTTCTTCCACGTCTTGCATTTTTAGTTTTATTAAGCCATTTTTTAGTATTTCGGCTTCATGTTCTCCATCTATTGCCAGGAACCTCACTTTTTTAGGATTCTTAATGATTCCCAAAATGCTATTTGCAAAATGAACCATACACCGTCCGCCGTTGCCACACATAGAACCCATGGAACCGTCATTGTTGATAAACACCATTTTAAAGTCATAACCTTTTCCTTCTTCCAAAAGTAGTATTCCATCAGCCCCAACGCCGAAGCGACGATGACACATTAGCTTAATTTTTTCTACATCAGAAATATCAAAAAGCTCATTCCTGTTGTCTATTAGTATAAAATCGTTTCCGGTTCCATGATATTTATAAAACTCCATTTCCACAGTATACTATACTTTATTTAAAACGTGTTATAATATTAAGCATATGAAAATCTTTGTTGGCACAGACCACGCTGGCTTTGGGCTCAAGGAAAAGCTGGTAACTTTTTTAAAAGCTCAAGGGCATGAGGTTATGGATAAGGGCGCCTTTGAATACAACGAGGGAGATGACTATCCCGATTTTGTTATTCCAGTTGCCAGAGAAATTTCGAAAGATCCAGATAATTCTAAAGGCATTATTTTGGGGGCTACTGGTGAAGGAGAAGCTATAACCGCAAATAAATTTCCGCATGTGCGGGCGGTAGTATATTATGGGCAAGGACTCTGTGTGGTAGACGATGAGGCAGATGTAATTATTCGTTCCAGACAGCACAATAATGCAAACGTTTTATCTTTGGCCGCTCGATATTTAACTGAAGAAGATATGATGAATGCCGTTGCCCTTTGGCTTAAGACACCTTACAGCGGAGATGAAAGACATGTTCGCAGACTTGCTAAAATTGATCAAATCAGTCAAGAAAGAATGTAATTCATGAAAAAAAAATCTCGAGAACTAGAGGTAGCCATAGAAGCAGCGCTACAAGCAGGGAAAATTTTAGAAAAATATTTTGAGACGGCAATATTAAAGGAATTTAAAGAAGATTACGGTATAGTAACTTTAGCCGACAAGAAGTCCGAGGAGATAATAAAAAAAATAATTCTAAAGAATTTCCCCAACCATTCTATTTTAGGAGAAGAAACTGGCATGACCGCAAACGGAGAGAAATATATGTGGCATATTGATCCCATAGATGGAACAAGAAATTTCGCAAACGGTATTCCGATTTTTGCCGTTTCTTTAGCGCTTGTCTCTCATGACGAGATATTGCTTGGGGTCGTTTACAATTCAGCCACCAGATCTTTATTTTATGCCGAAAAGGGCAAGGGGGCGTATTTTAATGACAAGAGAATATTCGTTTCAAAAGACAATAAAGAAAACGCCATAATGACTGTTTCTCCCGGAGGAGATAGGCTGAACCGGCAACTTTTCTTAACCTTATATTACTCAATACCGCAGGGAGTCTCAAGATCAATTCGCAATCTAGGATGTACTGCTTTGGAGCTTGCCTACGTTGCCCGAGGAGGGCTTGAAGCAAACATCCAGCTTGGGCTTAGTACTTACGACTTTGCTGGAGGCGCGTTACTGGTTCTGGAAGCTGGAGGAAAAATAACCAAACTTGACGGCTCCCCATGGAAATTTCCCGAAAATAAGTTCATAGCTTCTAATGGAGTTTTTCATGACTTGTTGATTGAGGAAGTTAAAAAACAGAAAGCGAAAGTTGGGCAAAATTAAATTTGTATAAAAATGACTGAAATAATTCCGGCAATCTTGCCGAAAAATTACGAAGAGCTTAAAAACGAAATTGCTTTAGTGCGCAGACTTGTTCCCTTGGTGCAAGTAGATATTTGCGATGGAGTTTTTGTGAAAAATATTACTTGGCCTTTTGCTGGACAGGATTTTGATTCACATTTTAAAAAAATTTTAAACGAAGAAGAAGGAATGCCGTTTTGGGAAGATATTGATTTTGAGCTTGACCTTATGGTCACTGACGCCATAGATAACTTTGACATTTATACTAAACTAGGACCCAAAGGAGTAATTTTCCACCTTGAGGCGGTGGGGAACCTGGAGGACTTTAAAGATTTTCTTGAAGGTATTGATATGTATATTAGAGAGAGTATCCAAATAGGTGTTGCTATAAATCCATCTACCCCCCTGGAACAACTTTTTCCTCTGATTTCCCACGTGGATTTCGTGCAATGTATGGGGAACGATAAACTGGGACACCATGGAATGGAATTAGATGAAAGGGTTTATGAAAAAATTAAAATTCTAAGAGAAAAATATCCCGACCTACCCATCGCAGTTGACATCGGTGTCAATAAAATAACTGCACCACTTTTAGTGGAAGCGGGAGTAAGCAAACTTATTGCCGGTTCGGCTATTTTCGGTAGCGATGATATAATGAATTCCATTGAAGGTTTGAAAAATTTATAAATTACATTATGTCTTTATCGGATACTAAAATCAAAGAGCTTGAACTTAAGGCCAACGATATTCGTCAGTCTATAATTTCAATGTTGCTGGAAGCAAAGAGCGGGCACACGGCAGGTCCCCTTGGCATGGCAGACATTTTTACTCTTTTTTATTTTCACATACTGCGTCATGATCCGAAAAATCCGTCTTGGCCCGAGCGAGACAGAGTGGTGCTCTCGAACGGACACATTTGTCCTCTGCTTTATGCAACCATGGCACACGTCGGGTACTTTCCGATTGAAGAATTACAAACCCTACGCAAATTCGGGTCTCGTCTTCAAGGTCACCCCCATCGTGAGTACATGCCTTGGCTTGAAAACTCCTCTGGTCCACTGGGTTCTGGTCTTTCCCAAGCCGTCGGCATGGCGCTAGCTGATAGAATTGATGCAAAAGACGACGACAGATTTATTTATTGTTTCATGTCTGATGGAGAACTGGATGAAGGGAATTCTTGGGAAGGGATAATGTTGGCGGGTAAAAATAAATTAAGAAATTTAATTGCTGTTGTTGACAGAAACAATATCCAAATAGACGGCTTTACGGAAAACATCATGCCCCTTGAGCCATTGGCCGACAAATGGCGAGCTTTTAATTGGCATGTGATAGAAGCTTCGGGGCACGATTTCAGAGCTCTCGATGAAGCAGTGAAGGAAGCTCAAGCAATATATGAAAAACCGACAGTTATCATCGCCCACACTATTCCTGGAAAGGGGGTGGATTTTATGGAGCGTGATTTTAAATGGCACGGTACTCCACCCGGGATTTCTGACATGCCAGGAGAACCACCCAAGGAAGTTCAAGGAAAAATGGCGCTTGAACAATTAAGAACATTGGGCGGGAAAATTAAAAGCGAGCATCAATAATTCGACAAGCCTGTCATAAATAAAATGTTAAATCCAAAATTAAAATTAAATCCTAAAATTTTTGCTTCCGATGTTGAGCAGGCTGCCATCCGAACTGGTTTCGGAGATGGGCTAGTGTTGGCGGGGGAAGCCGATGAAAATGTGGTAGCGCTTTGCGCGGACTTGACCGAGTCCACTAAGATGCATTTCTTCAAAGAAAAATTCCCTGAAAGATTTGTAGAGGTGGGTGTGGCAGAGCAGAACCTGGTCACTGTAGCTTCCGGCATGGCGTCTATGGGGAAGATCCCCTTCGTCTCAAGTTATGCCATGTTCTCTCCCGGGCGTAATTGGGAACAAATAAGAACAAACATAGCTTACAATGACAGAAAAGTTGTAATTGTGGGTTCGCACGCCGGTATTTCTGTCGGACCTGACGGAGGCACTCATCAGGCGCTTGAAGACATTGCGCTTATGCGAGTAATACCAAACATGGATGTGGTGTCTCCGTGCGATAGTATAGAAGCTAAAAAAGCTACACTTGCTCTAGCAAAAACAAAGAAGCCAGGGTATTTACGTTTAGCTCGAGAAAAAACACCAATCATTACTACAGAGGAAACTCCATATGAAATAGGAAAGGCAGAAATTTATTGGTTGCCTGATGTAGGATTAGCTCAAGTAGGAATCATTGCGACGGGGGGACTGATGCATTGTGCAATTCTTGCAGCCAAGGAATTAGAAGCAGAGGGTGTGAAAACTAAAGTAATGAATGTGCATTCTATAAAACCGATAGATGTAGATGCTGTTGTTGCCCTTGCGAAAGAAACGAGAGCCCTGGTTACAGTGGAGGAACATCAAACAATGGGAGGCATGGGTTCGGCTGTGGCAGAAGTCCTTGCAGGAAATTATCCTACACATATTGAATTTGTCGGAGTGAAAGATAAATTTGGACAATCAGGAAGCCCAGATGAGCTCATTGAGCACTATGGGATGGGGAAGGATGCTATAAAGGAAGCGGTGAAGACCTGCCTGCGCAGGCAGGAAGTTTTAAAGAGAAAGATTTAGGAAACTCTTTTCTTGGCAAACTTTTTATAAAGCACACATAATTTTTTGCTAAAAATTTGCTCTGCTCGGCTCGTCAGCCTGCGCAAGGCTTTCTAAAAAATTCGCCTGCGATGAGTTTCCTAATTTATCTTAGTTGCTTTATAGTTTGCCGGAGCTTTAGCTAAATATTCTTCCAATTTTTCGCGCGAGAGAAGCCCCTTTTGTGCGCCGATTTCTTGAACCACGGACATTGAATTTATCGGTCCCCAAGACAGCGCTTCAAGTGGAGATTT
>C687J35174_10002175_pt1 | contig 27932 bp, 36 predicted proteins | sample RifCSPhighO2_01_FD_35174 | JGI IMG/M metagenome (IMG submission 35174) | reverse complement strand
CAATAAATCTGCGAGGTGACGAGCAGGTAATTATTAGTATTAGTTCAAAAATCTATGGGGTGATATTTGGAGAGAATGTTAAGTTAGCAACTTGACTTAACACTTTCAAAACATTTAAATTCCGTTTTTTCTTTTATAATTAATGATAAGATTCGGACCTGCAGGATTAGGAGGTGTTAAAGACTCTATTTTTAATTTAGAGGATTACCACAAATTAGGATTAAGGACTTGTGAAATAGCATTTACATATGGTGTCTATATAAAAAACAAGGAAGATGCTATAAAAATAGGAAAAACTGCAAAAAAGCTTGATATAAGTTTAAGCATTCATGCCCCTTACTGGATAAACCTTAATTCATCTGAAAAAAAGAAAGTAGAGAAAAGCAAGCAAAGGATTCTAAAATGTTGTGAAATTGGAACATATTTAAATGCTAAGAAAGTGGTCTTTCATCCTGGTTATTATGGAAAAGATAATAAAGAGAAGACATATGAAAGCATCAAAAAGCAGATTTTAGATATGCAGAGAATAATAAAAGAAAAAAAATACACGCCAAAACTTGCTCCTGAAACAACAGGAAAGATAAATGTTTTTGGAAGTATTGATGAAATCAAAAAACTTGTAAAAGAAACAGGATGCAGTTTTTGCATTGATTTTGCGCATATTCTTGCAAGAGAAAAAGATTATAATTTTACAAAAGTTCTAAATGAATTTAGAGAGTATAGAGAAATTCATATACATTTTTCTGGAATAAATTATACTGAAAAAGGCGAAAAAAACCATAAAAAAACTCCTTTGAATGAACTTAAAAAGTTGATATCCAATTTGCCGAAAAACAAAAACATAACAATAATAAATGAAAGCCCTGATCCTGTTGAAGATTCTGTTTTGGGATTAAAAATTTACCGAGGATAAATTGATATCCTTAAATTTGTCACTATGTGTCATTACACTCAGTTATATTTTTCAACACTTTATAATTACACTGTAATGTTATCACCATAAAGTTTATAAATGATTTTTATTTAAATAATTTTACAGAAAACAAGGCTTTTCTGTGCAATTAAATCATAAAATAAATCGAAACTAAAAATGATGACAAAAGGTTTATTGGTTTCTTTTTTAGTATTTGCAAGTATTTTGCTTTCTGCAAATCTTGCAATTGCTAGTGATGTTGGAACAATAGACTCAGTTAAAGTTGAAGGAATAGAAGTTTCTAGTGATGAAGTTAGCATTATTGCTGGTGAAACTATAGACATAAAAGTTCAGTTTACATCAGATGTTAATGCATCAGATATCACAGTAGAAGCAGAACTTGAAGGAGACAAAAAAGATGTTGATGTTGAAACTTCCCCATTTGACGTTGAATCTGGAAAGAGCTACAGAAAAACACTAACACTTAAAGTTCCTTATGAACTTAAGGATAAGCTTAGTGATGACGTGACTCTTAACATAAAGATAAGCGGAGATGGTTACAAAACAACAGACACATACACTCTTAGAGTTCAGAGATCTTCTTACAATTCAGACATAAAGTCAGTAACAGTAAGCCAAAAAGTTGATGCTGGAGAGACATTCCCAGTAGATATTGTTTTGAAAAACATAGGTTACAATGACTTGGATGATTTGTACGTGACTGCTAAAATATCAGCACTTGACATAGAAAAAAGCTCTTATTTTGGTGACTTAGTAGCATTAGAATGCGACGAAGATAGCACTGCAGAGGAAAATTACGGTGTTGATATTAAGAGAAAGTGCAATGAAGACGACACAGACACTGTAAGTGGAAGACTTTATTTGAAAGTCCCTTACAATGTTAAACCTGGAATCTATGCACTTGAGGTTGAAGTTAAAAACGAAGACGCAACTAACAACATTGTTAAGCAGATTGTTATAAGCAATGACATCTCTGAAAATGTGATTGCATCTGCCTCAAAAAAGACAGTCGCAGTTGGTGAAAATACTGAATTCAATGTTTTGATTGTAAACCCAACTGACAAGTTGAAAGTTTACAGAATCATATCAGAATCTTCTTCAGATATTTCTTCAAGTGTTTCTGAATCTGTAGTTGCTGTTCCTGCTGGCTCAAGCAAGACAGTCACAATTACTGCTAAAGCAGATAGTGAAGGAGAATACAACTTCAATGTTAATGTTTTCTCTGGAGACGAATTTGTAAGCACAGTTGCTCTTGCTTTGAAGGCTGAGGGAATATTAAAAAGCAGCAAATCTTTATCAAATCCAATAGTAGTTTTGACAGTTGTCTTAGCAATAATCTTTATAGTATTGCTAGTTGTATTAATTGTCTTAATTGGAAAGAAACCTGAAAAATCAGAAGAATTCGGAGAAAGTTACTACTAATTTTTCTTTTTATTTTTTTATTTTTTTTATTAACTTTCTTCTCTTTTTTTATAGAAAAACATATAATTAAATAAAGAAAGGTAATTGTAAAATTAAAAAATAAAAATGCTAAGAAAATACACAGACTTATCAAATTTTAAAATAACATTTAATCCATTAACCCACCCAGACAGAAGATGGAGGCGAATATTTGAAGATGAATATGCAAGGGTTATTTTTGTTGGTTATAGGTTGCATCATCTTATAGATGATAAGGGAATAGACACTCTAAAGAATGAATCCTTAAAAATAGCAAATGAGATAAGAAATCAAAAAATACAGTTAAACCATAACTCAATTAAAGAAAGATTAGAGGAAATGTACTGTAATATTAACGAGACCTTTGGAAGAAAAGAGGATATTAATGATGAATTTATAGAATACTTACTTTTGTATCTCAAAAAAGAGAAACAATTTAATTATCAGATTAAAAATGAGATATAAACTTTTAGAGCATCAAAGGTTAAAGAATGGAGATTATATACTCACAATAAAACACACTCCTTTATTTATTGACAGAATATTTTTACAGGAAAAAGAAAGTGTAATGAAATATTCCGGTAACAATAAAAACTGGAAAGAGGCATTTATTTATACAAAGTGCGAAGAACCATTAAGAGAAATTCTTTCTGATTTTCACAAAAAATTGACAACATGCAGACAGCATCAAATTGATAGTGAGACACCGACAAATAAGTCATACAAAAAAAGGCATTTCTTGGAAACTGATTTTTGTTCACCTTGATTTAATTTTGTTTGTTATTTTAAATTTCCTTCAGAAATAAAAGGCACGAATATAAAACCAGGCATTTCTTTCAAGACATTAAACTCATTATTTTTTCTCTGAAAAGCCACAATTGTCTGTGAAATTTTATTACCAATAGGCGCAACAAGAATACCTTCTTCTTTCAATTGATTAAGAATAGATTTTGGAACAACAGAAAGAGCAGCACTTATTAAAATCCTGTCAAAGGGTGATTTTTCTTCAAGCCCTTCTGAGCCGTCTAAATTATAAATTTCTATATTTTTATAATCCTTTAAATTTTGCTTTGATTTCTCTGCAAGCTCTTTTATTATTTCAACTCCAAAAACCTGGCTTTTTTTTCCGATTATCTCAGAAATTAAAGCCAAAACATAACCACACCCAGAACCTAACTCAAGAACTCTCTGGTTTTTTCTTAGATTAAGAAGAGACAGCATTACAGCTATTGTATAAGGCTGTGAAATAGTCTGCTTTTTTCCAATTGGTAGAGCTGTATCCTCATATGCATATTTTTTTATATTTTCAGGGACAAAATTCTTTCTTTTAACCTTTTCGAATGCTTTTATAATTTTACTTGAAAAATTCCTCTGCCTTAAGCTGTCCAAAAGCATTTGTCTTTTCATGAAAATTATGATATTTCTAAATATTTAAATTATTAGTAATTGGAAAAAAGTGACGAAGGAAAAACTAAACCAAAGGTATTAAAAGAGTATAACAATCTTTAAAAATTATTAATATATTGAAAAACAATGCTTAACAAACTTAGTGAATTTTATTCTAATTTATCGCGTAAAGACTACAATAATATAGAAAGAGGGAGAAAAGTCCAAGGTGAAGAATATTGGAGAAACTATAAAACTTCCTTGCGTGAAGAATTAGATAGTGCAATAGAAGGATTTGGTTTGTTTTGGTCAGACAATGATGAGAAAAGAATTAGAAGAGACTAAAAAAAGAGTTGTTGATTCTATAATAGAAACTTTATTAAAATATAAAATTATTGATAAATCTAAATTAACAAAAAAATTCAAACTATATTGAGAAAAAGGATGGATTAGTTATCTGTTTTAATTTCAACACATGCAGGAAGAGGTATTTTAATATCTTTAATATCCCCCCTCTTTGTGAAGTTAAAAATTTTGTATCCTTTTAATTCTCCTGTTTTTTCATCATACCCTTCAAATAAATCATCATCTATTTCGTCAAAGTAAGACTCAGTTGGTTTGCCTATTTGAATCTCTAAAATATCTGTTTCAATATCATAATAAATGCTTAAATTTTCTTTTTTCATCTTCTTATTATTTTTCTGGTTATAAATGCTGTAGTTACATAACCTTTGCCATTTAAATACTTAACTCAAACTAAGAGATATCTTTTTTTATTTTTATAATATGTATAATAGTTTTTAATCGTATCATCAAATTTGTTAGGTATTATCAAAGTATTTTTTATATCTTCTAATTTCGAAGCCATATATGAATGTAAATTTATATGCTTCCATCTCTCATTGGATAAATATATTTTTCTTCCTGTTTTGTCAGTAATTTCAAATATCATCTTAAACCCTCAAACTAATAATCTTGCTTATTCCTTCATGCATGCTTACTCCATAAAGATTTGTGGCTTTTGTAATTACTTCGTCATTGTGAGTTATCACAATATACTGCCCTTTTGTCATATGCTTCTGCAAGAGCCCTGAAAGCCTCTCAGAATTTCGTTTGTCTAAGGCAGCGTCAATCTCATCAAGTATGTAAAAAGGATAGGGGCTGTATTCTTGGATTGCGAAGATTAAAGATATAGCAACTATTGTCTGCTCTCCTCCTGAAAGAGACTTCACATCAAAGTATTTTCCATGCCCTGTTTTGACAATAACCTGAACACCTGAACCAGCCTCAAAAGGATCTTTATTATTCTCAAGTTCAAGGAAAACATGCCCTTTAGTGCTTAATTGGGAGAAATTTCTTGAAAAAATCTCGTTAAGCTTTGTGAGGGTTTTTAGAAAAGTCTTTTTCTTTTTAATGTCAATCTCATGGATTATCTTGAGGATACCTTCTTTTTCTTTTTCAATAGTTTCTGCTTTTCCTTTTACCTCATCATAATCTTTTTTTATTGAATCATAAACCTCTAAAGAACGCAGGTTAACGGTTCCGATATTTGAGAGTATCTCTTGAATTTTTATTAGTCTTTCAACAAGCATCTCCCTGTCTTTTGTCCTGATTGGCTCAATATTTGGATATGTAAGCATATCTGTTTCAAGATTTGAAATCTCTGCACCAACTCTTGCCTTCTGTATTTTTATGTTATTTATCTCCTGCTCAATATTATAAGCAGTATTTCTGTTTGTCGAAAGTGTATTTTCAGTCTCCCTGATTTTTTTCTGTAAATTATCTCTTTCTGAAATAAGTCTTTGGAACTTTTTAGTGAGTTCTTCTTCTTGTTCTTTTCTTTCTTCAAGAAGGGTTTCATTTTCTTCAAGCTCTTTTTTAATCTCGGAAACATCTTCTTCTAAATTCTGCTCATTTCTTGATAATTGTTTTAAAGAAATTTTTGAGCGCTCAAACTCACCTTGCTTGAACAAAATTTCTGAATTAACATTTTCGTCGTTTCTTGAGGAAATCTCCTGCAACTCAATTCTAACTGTTTCATACTTTTGTTCTATGTTGGAATTTTCATCAAAATTTTTCTCTAATCTCTTCTCTGTTTTTTCGAGTTCTGAAATCTCTTGTTTTATTTTGTTTGTTTTTTCATGAAGATTTTTTAATTGCTGCTGTTTTTCATTAATGTTTGAAATTTTAATCAAGTCAGATTCTCTATTTGATATTTCAGAATTCAATTCTTCTATTTTCTTAACAAAAGATTCTTTTTTATTGTGGATTTCAATTAATTCTTTTTTAAAACCCCCAATCTGCTCTTTTAGTGAATTTAACCTAGGAAGAGTTTCTTCTTTTATCATATTCATGTGTTTTTCAGTTATTTTATTCTTGCACACAGGGCATGTTTCCATCTTGGATATTTTTTCAATTAATTTGTTTTGCCTATCGATTTCATATTCATTAGCATAAGTCTTTTTCTCAAGCTCTTGATTTTTTTTATTCAAACCATCTAAACTTTCTTTTTTTTCAGAAAGTGAAACTTTTAATTCACGGACTTTATCTGAGTTTGTATTTCTGTCAAAAACCTCTAAAAAAGTTGATTCAATTTGTTTCAGCAAATTTTCTGATTCATATGAATAATTCTGCATGAGAGTTTTTTTATCATGAAGCCTCTCTCTCGCTGATTTTAATTCAGATTTAACAACGTAAAATTTTTTTCTCATCTCTTCAATTTTTTCAAGCTCTTGTTTTTTTAAGCTCAAGTCTTTTTGTTTTTTTGATTCTGAAACAAACCCAGAAGACTTCTGAAGCTCTTTAATTGAAAGCTCGTTATTGTTTATTATCTCTTTAAGCTCTTGTTTCTGCCTTTGTATTTCTGCAAGTCTTTTCTCAGAATTTTCCAGTCTTACACTCAATCCTGCAATTTCTGCCCTTATATTGGCTATTTCCTGATTAAGTTTTTCCTGTTCTATTCCTGTAGATTTTTGTATTGTTGAGTTTATTGAGCTGATTTTTGATTCAAAATCAGTTATAGAACCATTAAAACCAAGTATCAGTTTTTTAATTCCTTCAATCTCCTTAGTTTTTTTAGAAATTTCCAGATTAATTGATTCCTCTTCTTTTTTTTTCTTTGAAAGATCAAAATTAATTATACTTGCTTTGAATCTCTTAAGATCCTGCTCAAGTTTCTTGAATCTAAGAGCCTGCTGTCTTTCTTTTTCAAGATTGTTTAGATAAGCAGTTCTTTCCCTTAATATTGAAACAATCTCGTTAAGCCTGCTCTCTGTTCTCTCAAGTTCTTTCAGGGATTTTTCTTTTCTCATCTCATAAACAGAAATTCCTGAAACTTCCTCAATAACCTTTCTTCTCTCTTCTGTATGCATTCTCACAAAGTTTTGGATTTCACCCTGCAGTATAATATTAAACCCATTTGGGTCTATTCCTGCCTGAGCCAGTAAAAACAAAATTTCTTGGCGGGTTTTTGTTTCATTATTTATTTTGTAAATGCTCTGCCCGTTTTTCCTGACAGCTCTTTTTATTGAAATTTCGTTATTGTCTATTGAAAAAACTCTGTCAGTATTATCAAATATCACCTCAACAAAAGCCTCTTTTGATGGAGGCAGGTTTTTAGTCCCAAGAAAAATAAGATTTTTTGCTTTTGCAGCTCTCATTGACTTAATGCTTAATCTGCCCAAAACAAAACACAAGGCATCTGAGATGTTCGATTTTCCAGAACCATTTGGACCTAAAATTATATTTATGCCTGATGTAAAAGGTATTTCTGTTTTTTTTACAAAACTCTTGAATCCGTGCATCACTAATCTTTTTATATAACTCATTGTAAAGTCACAAAGAGAAATATGAATATGTATTTTTAAAGTTTGAGATAGTGTTAAATCCAATTTAAAACTCACAATTTTTGCAAATATAATTAAATGATAATAATCTCTTGAATCTTATTAACATCTAATAATAAATAAACTTAAAATAGTTGATTATATAATATTCTTCGAATTTCTATTAACTGTTTAGTATTAATAAGAACGAGCAAAGCGAGTTCCAATATTCTTATTAATTAAAGAAATATACATCATTAACAATTTACAGATTAGATTTCCAGCTTTTTCTGCTCTATTTCAGAGCATGCTTTTTTCCATGTGCCCCAAGTCTGCCTGAAAACACCGTCTTCTTTATGTTTTTGAGCATATTTTTCTAAGAATTTGCAGGTTATAGAATCTGAAGAATAGCCAGAACCTATTTCATTCCCATATTTTTCTCTTAAAATATCCATTTCTCTTTCCCTAGAGCATTTTGCAAGAACTGATGCTGCTGAAACTGAAACATGATTTCTGTCTGCTTTATGCTCGCAGTTTACCTCTAAATTTGAGAGATTCTCAATTTTTGTCTTTAAAAAATCCCTCCATTTATTTATGTTTGGAGAAGGGCAATCAATTATAACTCTTATTTTCTTGTATCCTTTGTTTATTTTGTTTATTATTTCTGCTGCTTTTATTGCCTCTAAATCATTAAGATTAATTCCCCTGTAATTTTTAGTGTCTATCTCAGTTGGATAAACTAAAGCAACTTCAAAAATTTCTGACTTTTCCTTTATTATTTTTTCAAAAAAATCTCTTCTTTTTTTTGTTAGTTGTTTGCTGTCCTTTACTCCAATCTTTTTGAACTCTTTTTCTGCATCCTCATCGATTAAACAACCAGCAAGAACCATCGGGCCAATGACAGGACCTCTCCCAGCATCGTCAATACCTAGTGTTAGCATTTTATTTTCTAATCAATTAAGGATTGTTTTTAAAGTTAATTGAAACAAAAATCCCACTAAGAACATAAAATTATAGCAGGGGTGGGAATTTCATGAATAAAGATTTTTACACCTTAGACTCATTTTGAACCACACGATTTCCGGGTTATGGGCCCGACGAGGACTCCAGACTCCTCTACCCTGCTATACTATTTTGTAAGAGATTTAGCTTTTAAAGGTTTCTAATGAATTACTAAGTCCATTATCAAACTTAACATTCTTTTAGATTATCAATTTGATACTGAGAAAATAATAAAATGATGTTGATTGAGATTTATATCTTCCAGGATAAAGCAATATATACAAAAGATATATAAAAAGACAAATAACACATATTAGATGGCTAAATGCGAATTAGAACAAAAGCATCAGTTAAAGGGCTGTTATGGAACATCGGAATGGTCTGAAAATTCTGGTATTTGTGGAAGATGTAAGTTGAAGAATGATTGCGGCAGAATTAGAAAATCAAAGATGAATAATTGAAAACTAATTTTTTATATTACAATACCAAAAAACCACAGCAAAAATGCAAGGGTTGCATGAATCAAAACTAAGATTCCTGTCAAAAAAGCAAAAAATCTGTGATATTTGAATACTAGTTTTCTAAATCTATGCATTGCTACACCAGAACTTATTGTAGCAAACAAAGAAATTATTGTCAATATTCCAAAAAAAACTGTAAGAGGAATTGCAAATATCATTTTATTCTACAATTATCTTTGCTTTCATTGAAGGATGTGGTGATATTGCAGTGGATTGCAAACACATAATATTTATAAGTTAATTCTTTATACTATATTCATGCCCAGTTCGCATAGTGGTATTGCAGTGGATTGCTAAGTAAAAAGAACCAAGGTTCTTCTTACGACATCTCCTTTTTATAAAAGGTATGATTGATAAGAAACCCAAATTCTTATTACGACATCTCCCTTTGGAAAAATCTTAGGAAATGGTTGTAAAAATCCACGCCCTTCGGGGTCTGCAGGTTCGATTCCTGCACTGGGCGGTTGATTCCTGGTTGTGGTGTTGTAGACAAAATATAGAAAGATTTATATATGTAGTCACCTATTATAATTATATGTATATTGAAAAAAGAAAAGAAGGAAAAACAATAAAATACTACCTTGCATATTCATTTAGAGAAGGAAGGAAAGTTCATAAAATAAGAAAGTTTTTAGGGAAGAATATAAATGAAAAAGAAATAGAAGAAAGAAGGAAAAAAGCAGAAGCAATAATTCTTGATGAGATAAAACAATACAAGATAATTAGTGATCCTTTGGAAAAACCTTTATCCAAAGAGGAAATAAAATTTATTGAAAAACTTGAAAAAAAACAAGATCTTAAGATTTTTCATCTTTCTGAGAAACAATGGAGAGTGTTCTCAGAATTATTTACTTATAATACTAATGCTATTGAAGGAAGTGAATTAGATCAAAAAGAAGTTAAGAATATACTTGAAAAAGATAAATGGCCTAAAAAATCTAAGGAAGATATAGCTGAAACATATGGTGTTGATGAAGCAATACAATTTATTAGAAAAACAAAAGAACATATATCTTTAAGTTTAATTCTAGAAATTCATAAAATAGTTTTTAAAAATTCAAAAGAGTTTGCAGGGAAGTTCAGAAAAGAAGGAGAAGAGGTTGTTGTTAGAGATGGATTTGGAAATATTGTTCATTATGGGGCTCCACAATCAAGAGTTGTTTCATTATTAAGAGAATTAATATTATGGTATGATAAAAATAAAAAGAAATATCCTGCACTTGTTCTTGCAACAGTAATTCACAACCAATTTGAAAATATACATCCATTTAGAGACGGGAATGGAAGAGTAGGCAGATTGCTTTTAAATAATATTTTAATTAAGAATGGGCTTCCACCAGTTAACATCAAATTTAGCAATAGAAAAGAGTACTATCTGGCGTTGCAAGATTATAAAAAAAATCATAATATAAGACCTATGATTGATTTATTATTAAAGGAATATAAAACATTAATTAAGTGATATAGGTGACTACATATATGATTTTGTGGTCACCTAAATATTTCCCAAAACTCTAATTGTAATACTTTTTATACACATTTGCACTGGGCGATGATATAAACCGAAAAGTTTATATATTATCAATTGATAATATTATCATCTGATAAATTTGATATATAATGACAAATGAAAACTGAAAATCAATTGAACTGCAACACACAGGATATTATAGTTAGGATGCCAAGGCTTGATACTATTATAATGGTTGAAAAATTCATTAAAGAACACAGCGGAGATTTTAAAAAAACCGAACTATTTAACAAACTTCCAAAAAAGATGATGTGGGGAACATTTAATGTTATTTTAGGATATCTTGTTGAAAACAACAAAATAGGAATTGACAAGAAAGATAATATTATCTATATATGGAATCCTGAACTTGTAAAAAGATTTATGAACAAGAAAAGTTATTGATTTTTATGAGGTTATTTAAACCAGCAGAAAAGATAATATTTGTAGATGAGAAGATTGAGAAGAATTTTAACTCTTTAGGAGAAGAAGACTGGCTAAAAAAAGCCATAAGAAGGGCTATTACAGACTTTAAAGAAAACGCTTTCTGTGGTGAGAGAATAAAAAAAGAGATTATCCCAAAAGTTTATATCCAAAAGTATGGAATTGATAATTTATTATGGTATCCGCTTCCTAATNGCTGGAGATTGGTTTATTCAGTTTTTGCAAATGAAGGTGTTTTAATAGCAATGATTATTGAATATTTTAGTCATCCTGAATATGAAANAAAATTCAAGTATTAAGATTTTCTCAAATTAATCACAATTTATAAATACCTTCCCTCCCTCATACAATCACAATAAACGAACAATTACGCTCTGGAAAAGGAGAATCAGGACAAAGGGTTATATTCTTGCACTGGGCGTAATCTTCAAAAAGAAACATTTAAATAGGTAGTTACCTATTAGGTAACTATGATAACTGAAATACCTCAATATGGATTAAAGGCATATGCCTTATTCTTTTCCAAACATAAGATAAATGAAGAGTTCAAACAGTCAGAATTAGACTGGATAGTATCACAGAGCATGAAAAAGAAAATATTCTCCTTGTTATTGAGAGCTGGGTGGATAAAAAAGAAATCAGATAATACTTACATTTGCGTTAATCCTGAATTAATTATAAATAGTTTATTGGATTTTAAAATTTCTGAAATAATTAAAAGAGCAAGAAAAGAATATGCTTTCACTAATTTGTCTGCTATTGAAATATGGTCTGATTACTCTTATGTTCAAAGAGGAAGGGAAAAATCCCCCTATTTTATCAAGGTATTAAAGAAAGATTTAAAATATTGGAAACAATTTTTTAATGAGAATAACATACCTAATTATATTAATGAAGGCTCAACAATAGGAGAGTATGTCATCTTAATCCCAGTTGATAAGTTAAAATATGATGAAAAAGATGACTTCAAAGTTGAGAGTTTAAAAAATACAATAAAATTGGCAAAATTAAATGAAGTGCATTCATATGCTTGCAAGTATATGGAGAATAAATATGGAATTGCTGCAACTTAGAGAAAAAGAAATATTTGAAACTCTAAAGAAATTAAAGGAATTTGAATTTGTAGTTATCGGAGGATATTCAGTCAATGCATATACTCTTCCAAGATTTTCTGTTGATTGCGATATTGTTATTAAAAGCAAAGACGAATTAAAGGATATTGAAGAAGCCATTAAAAAAATTAATTACAAAAAGGAAGAAACTAACAAAAATAAGGCATTTTACTATGGAAATTTCTGCAGATATGAAAAAGATTTAGGAAAGGGGTTTAGAGTAAGTATTGACATTCTTATTAAAGAAGTTCTTGACAGGCAAACAAACACTGTTTTTTCGTCTGATTGGATTTTTGAAAATTCAGGCATTAGGATTTTAAAAGGGAAAACAATTAATGAAGAATTAAAATTAAGGATAATTAATCCAGATGCATTAATGGTTATGAAGATAATTAACTGCAGAAGCACTGATATAAGAGATGTTTTTATGTTAGCTTCACAAATTAAAGATAAAAAATGGATAAAAGAAGAAATATCAAAGAGATATAATTTTGATGACAGACTTTCAAAGATTAAAGAAAAAATAAATTCAAAACAATTTAAAGATGGGCTACAAGGAATTTACGGCATTATTGACTCTAAAATATTTGAGAAAAATAAAAAGATTATTTTAAGTTTAAGAGAAAAGTAAATTGATTTAAGAAAAACTAGGAAGATTATCAAAAATCTCATTCCTCCACAATCTCACAATCTATAAATACCTCTTCCCACTTCATATAATCACAATAAACGAACAACAAAACTTTTTGGATGCTCTAGATACTGGACGAAAAGGAGAATCAGGACAAAAAGTTATATTCCTGCACTGGGCGATTTAGAAAAGTTTATAAGTAATAAGAGATTATTTATTTTAACATGATTGCTAATGATCTCCGGATCACTAGTCTTTTAAAACTAAAAAAATAAGACCTGCACTTATCACTAAATCTTTAGAAGGAGAAAACACAATTCTTTGTCAGATAACAACTAAGAAAGGGGGAATATTAAAATAGGAGGTGCAATTAAACAGAAAAACTTGTGAAGGAAATATAAGATTTGATTCTAATATTTATTTAGATATGATTTTTACCTTGCACGAAAGTCTTATAATCAATAAAATTGGATGTATAAAAGATGAATCTGTAAAAAAAAGATTGATTCTAAAATTAAAAATATTTTTTGCACATAATATCTCTAATTGCACAGTGGCATTGTTTCTCTGTTATATAAATATATTAATACCTTTGTTTTCAAATATAGATAAAAAATGAAGATATCACTTGAAGAATTAAGCAAAATAGCAGAAAATTTCTTGAATCTGATGAAAAAAGAAGGAATTGAAAAAACCGATGATTTAGAAAAAAGAATAGGAACAACAATTAAATTAGAAAAATCACAGGATTTTATTGTTATTACAACAAGGCCTTCTAATTATGGGACTCTTGCTCATACAATTTCATACCATCGTCCTGACTTAGGTATACCTCTTGAATTAAAGATAAACAATCAATTAGGATATTCTCAGATATTTATTAAACTTGAAAAAAAATTAAGGAATTATAACACTTTTTCCTTAGATAGGTATAATAATTTTATGCAAAATAAACTCATAAAACCTTTACATTTTTTAGAAATTATAGAAGAATTGGAAAAAATTTGTGATATTTGCAAGATCTCTAAATAAAACTGAATTTTATTAAAAATTTGAGTATTACTATAGCATTAAATTATGTTGCTATTAACTAAAATTTGCTGAGTAATAGCCCATTAATTACTGTTGTGAATAAAAAAGACCTGAAATTATATTTTGGAAAGAATGTCAAGTTTTGATGTCTACTTAACAATAAATAATTCACTTAACTGTCACAAACTTGTCTCTTCCGGACTTTTTTGCCTGATATAATGCCTTGTCTGCTCTGTGTTTGAAGATTTTTTTGTTGTCTTTTTTTCTGAATTCTGTAATCCCACCACTTATGCTTAGATTGTATTTCTTAAGCATTTTATCAGAGGCGATTGCTTTTTTTAATCTTGCAGAAAATCTTTTTGTTTTTTCAAGATTTGTCTCTGGAAGCAAAACAATGAATTCCTCTCCTCCAAATCTTGCAACAATGTCAGATTTTCTAACTTGATTTTGCAAAAGTTTAGCAAGCCTTACAAGGATTTCATCTGCTTTAATATGCCCGTAAGTGTCATTTATTTTCTTGAAATAATCTATATCAATTATAATCAAAGACAACTTTTGCTTTCCTCTTTTTGCTTTCTCAATCTCCATATCTAGCATTGTCTCAAAAAATCTTGAGTTATAAAGCCCTGTTTTTTCATCGCGAGTTGCTGCCTCGTATAAAAGAGAAATGGATTCATGCATGTTTTCAAAAAGTTCATTAATTTTTTTTCTAAACTTTGGATCTAGAGCAGATAATTTCTTAGTGGTTTTTCTCTCCATAAAACAATACAAGAAAAATTATTATATAAATGTTTCAGTTTATAAATACTTGAAAATGTAGTTTAGATAATATTTCACTTGCTAATCTCGCTTGTTCTCTTGTAGTTTATATAAAATTTATCAAGTATGTCAGTAATTCTTTTTCTTTCTTCAGAGCTTCCAAGCCCTTTCCAATCGAGAATAGCAAAATCAATTTCCTCTGCTGTTTTGTCAACTGCCTCTATAATCATCTCTTCTTTTAAAGGCAAAGCATACTGAGGGATTATATGAGAAATTGCAAAATTTGAATTTTTCTGAATTCTATTGAAATTCGGGCAATAATGAGGACCGCCTATGCCTATTGCAATTTCATTATAGGGATTTTCCTTGAATCCGTCAATCACATCTTTTATTGCTTCAGCAATCACAAAACCAACTTTATTGTCTCTCCATTCATTTTCTGTTGAACCTATTTCTATGAAAATACAAGGCTTGTTTATCAAAGGCCCGTGATGCGTGCATTCAAGAGTTATTTTATAATCATTTAAATTATATTTTTCTGCGTTTTCATGAAGTTTCTCAAAAATTTGTTTTTGAAAAAAAGCAGAGGTTGGGCATATCTTTCCTTTTTCTCCCCCAAAATCAGCGTTTCTCCAGTTTCCTGGAGCATGTATTGAAACTGTTTTTTCTCTTGCTTCTGACTTGTGCTTTGAGGCAAATATAACAAAGTCATACTTGTTGATTTTTTCTAAATCAAGATTTTCAGTGTATATAATTTCCTTATCAACTAAATAAAAATCAAATCCAGTGCCTTCTTTTTGAAGCGCTGAGAGAACAGGAATTCTCCTGAACTGGCTTAGCTGAGTTGTTATGTTTATGCCTGCTGTATCAAGTTTGCTTGCAATTATTAAATATTTTTGATATGTCATTAATATTAATAGCAAACAGATATTTTAAATTTTTGTGAAGTCTAATAATAACTTAGTTGGCGATATATATTCATTTACATTAATTTTTTAGAGAATGTTAAAAAAGAAATCATTATAAACTATCTTTATTTATTTAAATAATGCAAGAACTCATAAGGTTTTTGATTGGGGTGACCCTTTTGTTATTAGGGATTCCTATTGGAAATCTTCTAGCTAAATACACAAAAGAAGAGTTAAAAGCAGGGCAAAAATGGTTTAAGTTAATTGTTACAATAAGCCTTATTGGGGGGTTAACTGGATTAATAACCAGAAATGATGTTTTGTTGTTCAGCTCTTTTTTTATTGCCATAATTACAAGCAGAAGTTTTATAAGAAGTTATAAATCTTAAATTACTCTATTTTGCATGAGCTAAACCAGCTATTCTTAAATAATTTATCAGGAATTTTGTTTATGTCTTCTCTTTTTCCTTCTATTAAATAAGTGATTGACAGCTTATTTTCCTTTTTATTAATATCAACTCCTATCAACTTGTATTTTTTTGTGTTAGTGGAGATTATATCTCTTATTAATTTTTCTTCAATCAGCGTGTTTGTTGTTATGATAATCTTTTTTTGGTATGAGCCCATACCTCTTTTTTCAAGACTTCTATCAATAAAAATAACAAACCAAATCAAAAAATAAATAGTTGCTGCAATTTCGTATTCACCGATTCCTACGATAAGTCCAAGAACTGCAAATGCCCATATGCTTGCAGCAGTAGTTACTCCAAAAATTTTATCAGTGGTTTTAATCATGGCTCCAGCCCCTAAGAAACCTATTCCTGTAACAATTGCTGAAAGAAGCGGCAAGGGATTGTCAGGAGAAACATTAAGGGCAGTTATTGCAAGAGCGCACGAGCCAACAGATACAAAAGTAAATGTCCCAAAACCTATTGGCTTATGGGCGCTCTGCCTTTCTATGCCAAAAATAAGCGCCAGGATAAATGTTATTATTAGCCTTATTAAAGTAGTTGAAATTAACATTGGAATTTTAAGCATTGATTGGTTTATAAATAATTGTTGTTACGATTTGGTTAGAATTCAAATATGTAAAATAAATGTTAAATCTTAACATAAAAAATATCAAAAGAATTTGAGCTCATTTACATTCGCTTCGTGATTAACAGTTAATATAAATCAAGATATAACAAGTAAATTTTATAGCTTATTCATTATCCCACAAAATTTTAATTTTAATATTCTTTTAGATTAATTAATAAAAATCTGCTAAGTAATGAGCGGGTAATTATATTTGAAAATAAAGTTAAGTTTGATTATGTGTTCAATAAAATAAATACTTTAATAAATCCTTATTTTCTAATTTTCTCATGTTATATTTAGATGAAATTAAAAAACCTTTGAAAAGAGTATTAGAAGCAATGCATAAAGACAGAAGTCTTTTAAATAAATATACAAAATCAACAAGTATACATAATCAAAGGATTACTGCTGAAAATTTGGGAGATTTGGCTGGAAATCATTTATTTGATGACCATCCTGAATGGTTTGGGATAAGCAAAATTGAAGGGCATAAAATTAGGGCTTATTTTCAAATGACAGATTATTTGATTAGAAACACTCATTTTGTTTGTGAGCTACATAAAGAGTTTCCAGATTTAATGGAACAGGAAAGAAAAGAATATGCGCAAAGAATAAAAAAAGAGAAGAATACAAGACAGAAAATAAAGAAACTTAAGAGAAGATAATAAGATGTTATACCTTATAGGACTTGGGTTGAATGCAGAGGGATTTTCTTATGAAGCATATTTGGCTGTTAAAAAATCAAAAAAAATCTACCTGGAGGATTACACTGTCAATTTGCCTTATTCTGTTAAGGAACTTGAAAAAAAACTTAGAAAAAAAATAATTTCAGCTGATAGGGAGTTTGTCGAAGGTTTTAAAGTGCTTGAGGGGGCAAAAAAAACAAATATTGCATTATTGGTTTATGGAAGCCCTTTGACAGCAACAACCCATATTTCTTTAATACAAGAAACAAAAAAAAGAAAAATAAAATGCAAGATTATCAACAGTGCTTCTATTTTAGATGCTGTTGCTGAAACAGGCTTGCAGATATATAAATTCGGAAAAACAGCAAGCATGCCTGCGTGGCAGCCAAGTAAAGGATTTACCCCAGACAGTTTTATTGATGTTATTAAAGAGAATCAGAAAATAAATGCACATACACTGCTGTTAGTTGATATTGGATTAAAATTTCAGAATGCAATTGAACAATTATTAAAATCATGCAAAGACAAGATAAAAATTGAGAAAATTGTTATTTGTTCAAGACTAGGAACAAAAAACAGCAAAGTAGTATATAAAAACATTGATGAATTAAAGACAATAAATAATATAAAAGAACCTTACTGCATAATAATTCCAGGAAAATTGCATTTCATGGAAAGAGAAATATTGGGAAAATGGTAAAATGTTAGAAATTGATGGATTGCTAAAAATAAAAGAAAGAAATTTCCAATCTCAAATTTATGATGGACAATACAACATAAGAGAAAGTACAGGAAATTATATTTATAAGAATGACAGTGGATTTTTAAATTGGATAAAGACACGATGTATTTATCTTAAAAATTATGAAGAGGATTATTTAATGTTTGATGGAGGGTGTTTAACTCAAGTGAAATTTAACCGTTTAATTCTTAATAACAGAATGTTAATGGACAAAGAAAATTTTAATTATGTTGAGGGAATTAAGGTTATTTCCCAGCCATATGATAAAAAACCAAACAAGTTAATACAAAAAATATTCAGCTTTGGATTTAAAGAGATATTTAGTAAAAACGATTAGTTCCAGGATGTATAAAAAACTTTCAGAATATAGATATATGTCAAAACAGAAAAGAATTAAAAGTCAAAATTCTTTTTATTGAAGAAGAAAGATGGTTGAAATAAATTTTTTGTTAATAAGCTGGATGCTTGGAATCTTTGGAATTTTAATGTGTATATTCGGTTCTTTTGTATTTGTCAAAGGCATTATTAATATGAAAATAAGCAGTAAAACATTTCAAGCACTGGTTTTTATGGGAATTACAGCAGTTCTTGTTGTTGTTGATTTTTTGGTTGTTTTTTTTTGTTGGTTAAAGAAAATTGAAACAACCAATAATATATGGATGTTATTTTCTGTTACATATATTATTTTGGTTATAACATGGATTTTTGGGATTTATAGCTTATTAAGAGTAATAACTGGAGAAGATGTTGAGGAGGTTGATGAAAGATAAAAAATGGTTAATGCAGTAATTGTTTTATGGTATATAGTAATATTGATTACTATATCAATTGCGTTTTTGGCGAATTTGTTTTTTATAATTATTTTAGGAAAAATAGCAGAAAACAAAGGATTTAGAAAAAGTCTTTTTATCATTTTTTTTATAAGCATAATTGTTCAGATTTTAGCTGTAATAATATCAATATTCGCATTAAAAAACATCAGTATAACAAATAATATATGGGCTATAATACCAATAGGGTATTTTATTGAGGGAGTCCTTTATGTAATATCTGCAAAAAATTTTTTAAAAAGTGTTAATGAACTTTTAGAAAAAGACAAAAGGGATTAAAAGAAAAGATACATGAGATTGGATTTTAAGGAAGTTATGTCTGGTAAATCATAAATCCTATAGTGAAAGACATAAATAATTAACCAAAACTTGATGTCTTTCCCTTGATAGCAAAGGCGCATATGAGGAATTATCAGCGTCCTTTACTATAACATAAAAACATAATAAAAAAATTTGAGTTTATTTGCATTCGGTTATGATTATATACTAATTATAAAACAAATAATGACATCTATCAAGCCTAATAATTTTCATCTGTTTTTTATATTAATTTTTTTGATACAAAAAATCAACAAAATTTAAATACTAGTTTTTTCTTTTGTTTTACATGGCTATAGAAAGATATAAAAAAATATCTGTAATCGTTTCTTCAATTATAGCTGGAATTATCTATATAGCTATTATTATACAAAATTGACAGGCTTGTTATAGGCTTGTCAGGAATTTATTATGAGTGAGCTGGAAATATACGACACAACCCTTAGGGAAGGAGAGCAGGCAGCTGGTGCTAATTTTAATATTGAAGACAGAATAAAAATATGCAAAATGCTCGATGAATTTGGGGTTGATTATATTGAGTTGGGCTGGCCTGTTGCTTCTAAAGAAATTTTTGACTCATTTAAAAAGTGCGTTCCTATTGTGAAACGAGCAAAAATAGTTGCTTTTGGCTCAACATCAATAAACAAAGATATCGAAAGTGATGAAAACCTTAACTCTTTAATTAATTGCAGGGCAAAGATTGCCTGCATATTCGGCAAAAGCCATCTTGAGCATGTTGAAAAACAACTGAGAATAAGCCCAGAGGAAAATTTAAAGAGAATTTCAGAAAGCATAAAATTTCTTAAAAAAAATAATATAAGGGTTTTTTACGATGCAGAGCATTATTTTGATTCTGTTAAGCAAAACAAGGATTATGCAATTAAAACTTTGGTAAGTGCTCTTGAATCAGGAGCTGAGAGGATAATTTTGTGTGATACAAATGGTGGAGTTCTTCCAAATGAAGCAGAGCAAATTGTTAGAGAAACAAAAAAAGAATTAGAATCAAAAGGCTTCAAACCTGAATTAGGACTGCATTTTCATGATGATTCTGGCTTAGCTCTTGCAAATACATTATCTTGTTTAGAATATGCAAAACAAGTTCAGGGAACAATAAATGGCATAGGAGAGAGGATTGGCAATTTAAATTTCTCTGAGTTTCTTCCTGTTTATATGAAAAAAATGAAAAAAATGAAAAAAATGAACCTTAAAAAATTAAAAGAAATTAACGAAGATGTTTTCAGGCTCGGAGGAATGGATGTTCCTGAAAGCAGGGCTTTTGTCGGAGAAACAGCATTTGCGCACAAAGGAGGAGTCCATACTGATGCCACATCAAAAGGAGCAAGTTATGAGCATGAAAATCCAGAGGATTTTGGAAACAAAAGAGTAATACTCTTAAACACTTTAGGAGGGAGAAGTTGCGTGATAAGTGTTGCCAAGGACTTTGGTTATGAGCTAAATAAAAATAATCCTGAATTAAATGAAAAAATAAAGAATTTATTTGAAGAATTAAGAAGTATGGAAAAAAATGGGTATAAAATAGGGGCGATAAAAGCAGAGCAATTTCTGTTGATTGAGAAATATTTTGGAAATCTAAAAAAGTTTCTTGAAATTGAAGAGTGGAATGTAAATACAAGTTACACCAATAAAAAAGAAGAAAGTGAATTTAGCATGGGATATAAAATTAACAAAGATCTTGAGGAAGAATCTCTTGTTGTAGAAGGGGGTCCTGTAGATGCTGTGTACAAAACAATCGTAAAGGCGCTAAGGAAAAAATATCCTGAAATACAAAATTTAAAGCTCGTTGATTTTCATGTTAGCATAGCAAAGAGCAATCGAGAGGAAAGCTCTGTAAGAACACTCATAGTTTTTGATGATGGTGAAGAATTTGAAACAGTCGGTGTTGATACTAATATTATTCAATCAGCAATTGAAGCAATGGTAAAGGGGTTCAGGTATTATTTGAACAGAAATTATAAAAATAATTAAGATAATAATTATTTTAAGTAAATCCTAAAACTTAACCTAATTATTATTAGCGGTTTTCAATAAGATATTAAGTTAGTAACTTGACTTGACAAATTAAACAAGTTTAAAAAATACAAAATATTCTTTAATATAAGAAAATGTACAATCCACAGGAAATAGAAAAAGAGATATTAGTTTTTTGGAAGAAAAACAAGATTTATGAAAAATCCAAAAAAAAGAACTCCAAAGGCAAGAAATTCTATATGATGGATGGCCCGCCTTATGCAACAGGACATATACATATAGGGCATGCGCTAAATAAAACCTTGAAAGATATTTCAATGAGGCAGAAAAGACTGCAGGGATTTGATGTCTTTGACAAGGCTGGATATGATACTCATGGGGTGCCAATTGAATATCAGGTTGAAAAAGAAATAGGGAGCAAAAACAAAAAAGACATTGAAAAATTCGGAGTTAAAAAATTCATTGATAAATGCAAGGAGTTCGCTACAAAATTCATCGAAATTATGAATCAGGAATTCGAGGATTTAGGGGTTTGGATGGATTTTGAAAATGCTTACTTGACTTTGGAGGATAATTATATAGAAAGCATATGGGATACTTTTAAAATAGCTGATGAAAAGGGTTTGTTGTATTTAGGAAGATATCCTGTGCATGTATGCCCAAGATGTGAGACAGTTCTTGCTTACAATGAAATTGAATATGGAAAACAAGAAGATCTTTCTGTATATGTTAAATTCCCTGTAAAAAATGAGAGAAATAAATTTCTTATCATATTCACAACAACTCCTTGGACTCTGCCAGGGAATACTGGAATAATGATTCATCCTGATTTTGATTATTCTGAAATTAGATTGAACAATGGTGAAACATGGATAATTGCAAAAGAAAAAATAAAAGACTTGATGTCATATACAGAAACAGAGTATGAAATTAAAAAAACATTCAAAGGAAAGCAAATAGAAGGTTTAGAGTATAAAAATCCACTTGCAAAAAATTTAAATCTGAAAATCAAGAATGGCTACAAGGTTGTTCTATCTTCAAGATATGTTAATTTAGAAGAAGGAACAGGATTGGTTCATTGCGCTCCTGGACATGGCAAAGAAGATTATGAAGTTGGAAAAGAATATAATCTAGACATGCCTTCTCCTGTAGGTATAGATGGTGTTTTAAATGAAGAAGCAGGAAAATACAGTGGAAAAAAAGCAAGAGTGGTTGATTCTGAGATAATTGAAGATTTGGAAAAAAATGGTTTTTTAGTACATAAACACAAATATACTCATGATTATCCTTTATGCTGGAGATGCAAAAGTTCTTTGTTGATGATTTCTTTGCCGCAGTGGTTTTTCAAAATACAAAACATTCACAAAAAAATACTAAAATCAAACCAAGAAATTAATTGGATTCCCAAATACATGGGATTAAGAATGAAGGCTTGGCTTGAAGGAATTTCAGATTGGCCAATATCCAGGAGCAGATATTGGGGTACACCATTGCCAATATGGGTTTGTGATAAATGCGAAAAAAAAGAAGTAATAGGCTCAATCAAAGAATTAGAAAAAAAGTCAGGAAAAAAATCTAAAGGAGTTCATAAGCCAGAAATAGACGAGATAACCTGGAAATGTGATTGTGGTGGAAAAATGAATAGGGTAACAGAGGTTCTTGATGTTTGGTTTGATTCTGGAGTTTCAAGCTGGGCTGTCTTGGATTGTCATAAAAAAGAAAAACTTTTCAAAAAATTCTGGCCTGCAGATATAAATATAGAAGGCAAAGACCAGATAAGAGGATGGTGGAATTCAGAAATAATATTGTCAGAAATAAAATTCAGCAAAAAACCCTTTGAAAGTATTGTAGTTCATGGTATGGTTTTAGATTTGGGAAAAAAGAAGATGTCAAAATCTTTAGGAAACATAATTTCTTCTCAAGAAATAATTGATAGAAATGGAAGGGATCATCTTAGGTTTTATCTTGCAAAAACCTCCAAAGGAGAGGATTTTTGTTTTGATGAAAGGGAATTCATAGAAATACAAAAAATATTTATTACTTTATTGAACATAAACCAATTCATAAAACAAACTGAAAAAAGAAAATCTATTCTTAAGGTAGAAGACAAATGGATTTTATCAAGGCTTAATTCATTGATAAATGAAGCCACAGAAAGTTACAATAAGTTCAGGCCATATGAAGCAATCCAGAAAATTGAAAAATTTCTTGTTGAGGACTTAAGCAGAACCTACATAAAGATTATAAGAGATAGGGCAGATGAAACCAAAAAAAATTTAGAAGGGGTTTATATTACCTTGTTAAAACTTCTTGCTCCTGTTTGCCCATTTATAACAGAAAATATCTGGCAGGGATTAAGAAAAGATAAGATTGTAAAAGAAGAATCAGTTCATCTTTCATCATGGCCAAGACATGATAAGAAAAAAATAAACAAAAAACTCGAAGAGGATTTCAGTGATGTATTGCGGATAATTGAAAAAGGACTTGCTGAAAGAGATAAAATTAAAATAGGATTAAAATGGCCGTTAGCAAGTGCAAAAATTAGCTGTGATAAAGGTTTAAGCAAAGAGTTATTAGAAATAATTAAAAGGCAATTAAATGTTAAAAAAATTGAAATGAAAAAAAGCAAACAAATTTCTGTTAAACTTGACACTAAAACAACGCCTGAACTCGAAGAAGAGGGTTATGCGAGGGAGATTTCAAGACAGGTTCAGGCATTCAGGAAAAAACTTGGATTAGATAAAAAAGAAATGATTAAACTAATTATTATCACTGACGACAGTTTTAGAAATGTGCTGGAAAAAAAGAGAAAATTCATAAAAGAAAGAACAAATTCAAAAGAATTGGAAATTGTCACAACCAGCATGGAAAGATTTAAAAACAAAACTGACTTTAAAATTAAAGATAAAGGAGGAAAATTAGTTATTGTTCAGTAATTCAAGGAAATAACTACCTAACAGTAACTTTTTATATTCACTCTTTTATTATAACAATATTTAAAAATAAAACTTCACAACCAAAAAACAATAACATGATAGTAAAAGACGAATTCCTAAGCAGATTAAGGAAAATTTTTGATTTAAACCTTTATGAGGTTAAAGTATGGGCTGCTCTTCTCTCAAGAGGAACTTCAACAGCTGGAGAATTAAGCACTATAAGTGATGTTCCGAGGTCAAGAACATACGACATTTTAGAGAGTTTAGAAAAAAAAGGATTTATTGTCATGAAGCTTGGAAAACCTATAAGGTTTGTTGCATTAAAGCCAGAAGAGGTTGTGGAAAGAGTAAAGAAAAATCTTGTAAGAGATGCTAAAGAAAAGACACAAAGGCTTGAAACATTAAAAGGTGATGAAGTTTTAGAGGAGCTTAACACATTATTTACTAAAGGAATAAAATTTGCAGAGCCATCTGATATGTCAGGCAGTTTAAGAGGAAGACAAAACCTTTATAATCATCTTGACATGATGATAAGGGACGCTGAAAAAACAATAACAATTGTAACAACAGCAGAAGGGCTTAATAGAAAATTTGAAGCGTTGATGCCAAGTCTTGAGAAAGTGAAAAAAAGAGGAGTTAAAATAAGAATTGCTGCTCCTATTAATAATAACAATATAAAAATAGCAAGAGAGCTGAAAAAAGTCAGCGAAGTTAGAGATTTGGAAAAAATGAAGGCGAGATTTATAATTATTGACTCTAATCAGCTAATGTTTATGCTTCTTGATGATGAGAAATTCCATCCTAACTATGATATTGGTGTATGGATAAACACAGAATTTTTCGCACAGGCTTTAGAGCAGTTGTTTGAGTTGGCATGGAATGATATGAATGTTGTGAAATAAAAAATGGATAAATGCGCATAAAAAATAAGATGAAGGAACGAAGTTAGTATTTAATACAGGACAAAACTCTCAGACCAAATTCTTGAAATGGAGAATATAAGTTTCCATTATTCTATTATAATAGTGGTTAGGTATTGCAAACTTAAAATAAACAAAATAATTTATAATATTAATTAATCTCGCCACTTAAATAATAACTGTGTTTTTAAATTTTTCTTTATTTTCTTTTTTCATTTTAAATTTTAACTCAACAATTCAAATTCTCCACAAAACTTATATACCACTTTATACTTGATAATATACAGAAGAGTGGGATTAAAAGAAGTTTTGATTAGAACAAGGAGTAACTGCTTCATTGATGGTTTATTAGACGGGCCTATGAGCCAAATTTACAGAATTCTTGGTGACAGTGATAAAGAATATGACAGATTGAATTTTATGAAAGATTATATGCTTTTTTGTGACAAATCAAAAGCATACAATAGGATAATATATGGGGCTGGAGAGATAATTTCCCTGATTCCTGCAGTAGGAATTATGTTTATTGCGTCTTTTGTAGAAGATATAAAAAATATGCAAAAAAGATTAAAAACATCTGAAGAAGAATAATTTTACAATTTACTCATAGATTTTCCTAATAAGAAAAGGTGCAAATTGGTAGAGTATAAGCGTCCTTAACTATAAAGAACATAAATCTTTATATATTATCTTAAAAATAGAAAAATATGTTTTTCAGAAATAAGAACCAATTTGAGTCAGCATTATATTATAAGGAAATACCTGAAGAATTTAAAGGAAAAACTGAATTTATTAAAGCAGTGAGTGTTAGAATCGAGGATTGTATGTATGGGGAATGGGATAAAAAAATCGATAAAAAAGATATAATTCAAACTTATAAAGAAAGGGCTGTTTCTGAATTAGAAAAAAAGGTTCTAAGCAAATTAAGAAAGTCTGAGGGAGATTTGATAATTCTCAAGGAACCTGAGTTTAAAATTGAGTCATTCAGAACAAACGAAGATAGTAATTGTACAAGAGAGATTGCTTTACGCTATACTTATTCTGTAAATGGCTCTCTTTATAAGACAAAAAAATAAATTAAAGACACAAATATTTATTAATTATAATCTTTTTAAAAAAATAATATTAGATGAGATAATATAAGATTAACAATCTCTTAATTAAATTCAAAATTAGTATTAATGTAATGAATCTCAAAGATAAATTCAAGGAAAATATTAAAGCATTTAGTGATGGCATACTCAGTGGTCCTATGAGTGTTGTATATGAATTTTTAGGATATGAAGAAAAATCCTATGAGAAATAATTTGGAAGCAGATATCATGTCCCACAATTTAGATGCCCAAAAAATTTTAATGAATGCTTGTATCAAATTGGTGAGGGAATTACAGCAATGCCTACTGTTTTCTTAGACATCATGCTAAATTAATTAAACAACCTCTCCAATTAAATAATGTGGCATTATTTTTTTTACCCTGACATTCAGAATTTTTCCAAGAATTTTTTCTTTTGAAAGAACTACGAAAAGCTTATAATTTTCATCTCTTGCTAAATAAGTTCCAGGATATAAACTGTTTTTTTTATCAACTATAACCCTAACATCTTTGTTTATCCAGTGCTTTTGAATTTCATTGCAAATGCTTAAGTGAAGTTCTGAAAGTTTTTTGGCTCTTTCTATTTTTATTGTTGAAGAAATTTGCTTCATTTTTTCAGCATATGTGTTTGGGCGAGGATGAAATTTGCTTATGTTCAAAATTTCAGGCCTTATTTCTTTGATTAAATCCATGGTTTCTTGAAAATCTTTTTCAGTTTCTGTAGGAAAACCGACAATTATATCTGTTGATATTGTTATTCCTGGGATTTGTTTTCTGAATTCATTTATTATCTTTAAGACTTGTTTTTTTGTATAATGCCTTTTCATTGCCTTAAGAATTTTATCACTTCCTGACTGAATTGGAACATGCAGAAACTTGAATATTTTTTTATCTCTGTAAATTTCTATAAGTTCTGGTAGGATTTTTAATAAGTTGTCTGGGTTCATCATACCAATTCTCACAAAAAAATTTCCTTTAATGTTAGTTATCTCCTTTAATAAATCAGGAAGAAGATACTTTCCTTGCTCATTTCCATAGTTGGCATTGTCCTGGCTTGTGAGCCATATTTCTTTGCATCCAGAACCAATATCATTTTTTATTGACTTGATAATCTGCTGCTCTGGGTATGAAAATAATTTTCCTTTTGCAAGTTTAACAATGCAGTAAGAACAATTTCCAAGGCATCCTTCTGAAATCTGCGTTATACCAATAAACTTATCTCTTGGAATCTTTGGAAGATTTAACTTTATTTCATTTTTATTATCAAGATATTTACCAAGAGAATAGCTATCATTGACAATTTCTCTTATAAGACTAACAATATTTCTTGAATGATTAACTCCAATTAAAAACAAGCTAATACCTATTTTATTTTTTAATGATTTGTCTATAAATTTAGGCATGCAACCTGCAAGAATTACCTTTTTTTTCTTATCCAGCAAATCCTGAACTCGCCTCCTTATTTTCTCATGGGTCGGCTGTTTCACAATGCAGGAATTAATGACAATCAAATCTGCAAAATCAAGATTAGAGGTTATATTCAAGCCAGCCTGCTTTACAAGCCCTTTCATGATTTCTGTTGAATTGTGACTTGCTGAACAACCATAACTCTCAAAATAAATTTCCAGCATAAAAACTTAAAAGAAACCCTGTTTAAAAATTTAAAGTGATAGTCGTAAATAATGTTAAGTTTAGTGGATTTAACAAAAACAAAACTTATTTAAATGTATATTTCTTATAATATATAATAAAAAGGAGGTATGTAAAATGGCTAAAAAGCAGTCAAAGGTGTTGAACTTTATTGCATGGCTTACTGGAGTAATTGTTTCTCTTT
>C687J35174_10002173_pt1 | contig 27939 bp, 25 predicted proteins | sample RifCSPhighO2_01_FD_35174 | JGI IMG/M metagenome (IMG submission 35174) | reverse complement strand
ATTTTGGGATTTATCGAAAGGGCCCGGTCGTAGGCACGTTTGGCATTACCAAGTTCATAGGTGGTGCCGCCGAAAAAATAGTCCCCTATTTCCATCAACATNTNTCCGTCTTTTCCTAAAAAAAATGCCGGATAGGNCACGCGGTAGTGCGTCCAGGAAAATTCTGCGATGGTATTGCCCCAGAGCGCNAGCGNTATCATTAAAAAAAGAATGCAAAAAGAGAATCGTTTCATTGTTCCCATGGTAGCACCNCGCGCCNTTTTTGCAAATCAAACTTTAACGCGAGAGAAAAATTTTGTTTCGCTGATTCGTAGCGGCTCTTCCAGTATGCCGCTAACCTATTTTTGTAATAATAAAAAGCGGCATAGCGCGCTCCAAAAATAGCTCCAACTAAAAACATGGCCTCTAAAACTGCCAAGATAATTATATTTTTCTTTATTTATAGTCCTTCCATAATAACACCCGAGTCTTAGCGGTAAATTTATTTATAAGAATTTAGTGAAACAAGTTTTTCTAACCGTTTTTTTGCCTCTTTAGAAATTTTTTCCTCCCAATTGCCNGCAAGTTTTTTATTTTCTGGCCTAAGAGAAGTGAAAAAACCTGATGATTGAATAAGATATGTTTCTTTATCTTCATTGGGGACTAAACTTTCCGAAACACTAAACTCAAGGTTAATCGTATCACCCGGTATTGTATGAACATACGCTCCTTCTCGGTTCTTAAGATCGCTTGAAACATCTTTGTGCAATCTACCNTGTTCTGCCATGGTTAAAGGCACTGTTTCTTCTTGGTAATTTTTATCATTCAAAGACTCAATTTTTTGAGATATTCCGGCAAAACCAAGAGAATGTCTTTTGGATGACTTTATTTTTAGTTCAAGTTTACCTTCAGGGCTGATACCCTCTCTCGGGATTTCAATGATTTCCGTATTGTATTTCCACGCACGCGGTTCAGTAACTCCTACCCTTTCAAAAACTCCATCTCTGTCTTTATATTCAATCACAAATGAACAGCCCGACTGCGCCCCAATAAAAAGAGGGCTGGACGCCGTGGCAACGGCAATTCCGCCCCANTTTCCGGCTATCCAAGAAGCAACCAGCAATACGGCCATGACCCCAGCACGCGCCAAGTCAAGGCGNCTGATAAGTGAGCGAAAACTAAACTGCGACCCGCCAACCCANTCTTCTTCAAATCCTAATTTCCAGTCACGAAGAAATGANGAAAGTAAAAGATGAGGAGTTTCCTTAGGNTTTAGACCGTTAAAAGAAAAATAAAAATCCTCTTTTTTTTGAAATTTAATTCCATCTTCCCCTTCTGTATCGCTTTTAAATATTCTATCCAAATTAAAATGTACCGCTACGTCTTTTTTATCGGCATTTCTTACCCGTGAAGGAAAAATAATGCTTTTTAGAAAGTCAGTTTTGGGAAGAACGTAATATTTTTTAAATTCAGAGTCTACAATAACTTCCGTATTTTTAGGGTGCAAAACTCTTTTTAACCGGAGAAATTTAAAAAAACTCTCTTCCGGCTCTATTTCCTGAATCTGGAAAAGCAACTTTCCATTGTGCGGTTTTANAGGAGAAGTAATTTTGTAAAGATCCGAACCCACGCGGCCATCTTCGTACATAGCTTTTGCTGTTTCGTACGTGGGCCAATAGCTTTTTGGTCTTCCAAAAAGAATGTCATTTTCCAGTTTGTATTTTTTTCCGTCAAAGTAAGCCAAAAAAGGGCAGGAAAGAGGTGGTGGTGGTTCAGGTTCAGGGGGAGTGGGAACATCCGCATTCGCACTATCTGGCCCCCACAGGGGCCAGGAACTGGCATCTTTTGAAAACTTTTTTCCTTTGACCAGGTTGTTAATACTGATGAACGCCCAGCCAAAAAACAAAAGAAGCACCAATAGCAGAGCCTTGATTATGAATTCAAGAGAATTGAAAGTTTTTTTCATAATCTCATAATCCTCCAATTCTTAGATAGAGTAAAGGAGACTTATCCACAAGTATTTCACACTATTTATTTTGAGGTTGCCCAACCGCCAATTGACAAAATACGGTCTCTCCGGGACAAAAATTTAATTCTTCCCGCACTCTTTTGTAATCGTGAGTCCTCCAAAGCACACATCCCAAACCCCAGAGCTGCGCCTGCGAGATGAACGTTTTGCCCGACATACCCCTTTTGATAACGGGACTGTTGCCGAATGCCCTTTAAGCCGAAAACAAGGATACCGAGTCGCTCACGCGACAGACCGTCTTCGGTGTTCTTGCTTTTGGTTTAAGTTTTTCTCTCTTTCCATGGAGTTTGCATAGGTGGTTTGGTTAAAAATTAAGCTGTTTATGCTCTCATTTTAACATTTTTCCCTGCAAGAATCTCTGTGGAAAAGTGGAGGGAAAGTATTGCATTCGGCAACAGTCCCTACGTATAACTGTTCTCCAAATAACTTTTCCGGGACTTCATCAAGCCGTAGAGTGACGTCTTTTATAAAATTTCTAATGGTGCTGTCTTGGAAAAACGGATTCCCAACCATATCAAAAAATCCGCAAGATGTTTTCCCTGCTGTTTTATCCGAAGAAATTCCACACCAGGATTGTTAATCATAGAGATTTAGTTGGCGGGGGCGAAACACTTTTTAATAATACGAATAACCTCCTTTACTTCCTCTTCAGCAAGCCGATAATTTGTGGGCAAACAGAGCACTTCGTTCGCCAGTTTCTCCGCATTGGGAAAATCGCCTTTTTTGTGGCCGAGGTATTGAAACGCTTCAAAATACGGCAGGGGAACATTATATTGTATTCTTGCGTCAAAGCCCTGTTTCTTCAGTAAGAGCCGTAACTCGTCCCGTTTCTTGCTTAAAATAGGGAAACGATAGCCATTGATAAAGTATTCGGATGGATTTGAAGGGAGGACCAAATCCCCCACTCTTTTAAGAAGCTCTGAATATAAAAAATAGTTTTGACGGGTTTTTTCGGTCACACGTTGAACCGACCGCAGTTTGGTATCCAGAATCGCCGCCTGGAAAGGACTTAGGTGAGAGGCGGTGCCTATTATTGGATGATTTATTCCAAACTCTTGGTAGCGCGGAGAGCCGTACGTTCGAAACAGAGATATTTTTCTCGCCAGCTCGGCATTTTTGGTTATAATCGCACCGCCATCCCCGCAACCTCCAAATACCTTGGTTGGGTTGAAACTCAAACAAGCCAGGTCTCCATAGTATCCAATTGACCCTCCCTTATATTTTGAGCCAAAAGCATGGGCTGCGTCTTCAACTACCATAAGCGCTTTGCTGTCTGCCAGTTGCCGTATGGCTTCCATATCAGCCATCCTGCCATTAAGGTGAACGGCAATTATAGCCTTGGTTTTTGGCGTTACAGCCGATTCTACTTTTTGAGGGTCAATGTTGAAACTGGCCGATTCAATATCTATAAATACCGGTTTTGCCCCGATCCAAGCAACAGCCCCGGCTGTGGAGACAAAACTTATCGCCGGAACAATGACCTCATCTCCCGGCTTTACATCGCAGGCCTTTAGCGCAAGAATAAGAGCGTCGGTACCGCTCGCCACTCCCAGGACATGCGGTATTTCAAGATAATCCGATAACTTTTTTTCAAGATCTCGTACGATTTGATTCTCCCATGGAAAATCTTTACTTTTAAGAATATTCCAGAAAGAAAGAAGAATTTTAAATTGAGAGAATAAGTCTTTCAAATGAAGATTTTATTTATAGGCGGATCGCGTTTTGTCGGGCCGCTGGTAATAGAAGAATTGCTCGAGCGCGGCCACGAGGTTACGGTTTTTAACCGTGGCCTGTTACGCCAATCCTATCCGAAAGAAGTAACATTTGTAAAGGGCAACCGAAACCGCGGATTTCCATTCAAAGAACGTTTTGACTCGGTGATTGATACCTGCGCTTATAGGGAGAAGCAGACGGAGCGGGTTATCAGGGAGCTAAAATTTGATTTCTTGGTTCATATAAGTACCGCCGCCGTGTATAAAAAAACGGAAACTTTCCCGCTTATCGAAGAATCGCCTCTTGGAGACTGGCCGGTTTGGGGCGATTACAATAAGGGGAAAGTGGAATGCGAAAAAACTCTTGCGGTAAGCGGTTTGCCCTATGCGACCATAAGACCGGTTTATATCTTGGGACCCAAAAATTACCTCGCGCGGGAAAGCTTTATCTATTCAAAAATAAAAAACGGCCTTCCAACCATATTACCCGGTAATGGAAGAGCGCTGATTCAATTTATTTTTGCCGATGAAGTAGCCGAGACAATAGTTTTGATTGCGGAAAATAAAAACGAAGGAGCTTTTAATATCGCCGGCAACGACACAATAACTTTAAAAGGTCTTGTGGAAGAAATGTCAAAAATTGTTGGCAAAGAACCAATAATAAAATATAATCTAAGTGCCGACAGCGAAAAGTTCAACGAAGTCGAATTCCCCTTTGCCAACGAAAATTTTGCCGTAAGCAATGAGAAAATAAAGCGGTTGGGCATTAAATTTGTACCGCTTCTCGAAGGATTAAGAAGGGATTATAAAAATTACTATCGGCATGTTATCTGATTTTTTTAAAACCTTACGNATGCTCCACCGTATTCAGCACGATCGCGCCTCCTACCGCGAACTCATAGAGCTTTTATATAACGAAACTTCGCCCGAAGATAGCAATTTTTTGCGCTACAATTACGCTCCGCATATAGTAAAAATCATCACATACGGACATGCTCAAAAAACGCAGCCGGCTTTTAGCGTTATCATCCCTACATACAATCGGTGCGACCTGCTTTTAAATACCCTAAATGCCATAGCAGGCCAAAAAAGTATCTCCCAGAACAAACCCGAAGTGATAGTGGTTGATAATTACTCGGAAGACAAAACCGAAGAGGGGGTGGCGAAGTTCGCGAACTTTCAGGAGGCGTTACATGTTATCTATATCAAGCTAAAAAAAAATTACGGAGGGGATTTTGCGAGAAACATCGGCGTACTGCACTCCCGAGGAAGCCTGCTTGTTTTTACGGATGACGATTGTATTGTTCCTCCGAATTGGCTTTCGGAATTCAAGCGGGAACTTGACGCCGATCCGAAGATTGCGGGAGTTGGCGGATTTAAGATTCCGAGATCCACAAGAGAACGTCTTGATATATATCACAGGTTTGTGATGTGGAGACACTTTCTTTTACCGCACGAAAGAACCAAAAGCCCATCCATTTTTTATAACCGATGTGGCAGTCTCAACGCCAATGTGTGCTATCGGAAAAGCATTTTTGAAAAAATTGGCGGATTTAACGTATATTTCCGGCATATCGGCTCAAGAGAGTTAAAAGTTCGTTTGCATAGGTCAGGGGCAATACTTCTGTATGAACCGCGAATGGTGGAGCACTTCGCCTACTTTTCCTTTGCTGATTACGTACGCAAGTTGCTTATTCAAGGATGGGATCGTTATTTACTGCATGTACTGCATCCAGAGGTCGAACTCAGCTCTTCATTTGGGCATTTATTGAAGCGATCGGGCCGAGATATCCTTGTTGTTTTTTCCGGNCGGAATACCATGCCGTTTTTCAACGGATCGCTTCCGGACAAGATAGGTTTTTCTTTTATTTCCATAATAACTAGTTTGTTTTTGTGGTCTGGAAAATACTGGATTCCACTGAAAATACTTGTCCCAAAAAACCGTGGCGACGACAACCTTCTCCCAATCGAGGAGTAACAGACCGAAGCGATTAAGATTTTTAGTGNCGGGATATTTTATAAAGTCTCTGGCAAAAAGCACCCGTGGATGTCTGCNAACTTCATTCCACATCTCATACATGGGCTCCGTGAAATGGATANCGTCGAAAATAACAAGTGAATACGTAGTCAATTTCGGCAAAAGAAGCAAAAAGATTTTAAGGTTAAACTCTTTGTCGTGTAGGGCGTCGATAAAAACGAANTCATAAAGTCCTCCTTCTTGGAACGGTCGCGAACGTATACCATCTAGCGCGTCTCCCTCAAGCATTGTCCACTGCGTCTTTGAGAGCGCGACAAGATTGCGGACCGTGTAATTAATATATTCTTTGCATCCTTCAGTCATCGTCAGCTTTTTATCTTCTTGGGACTGGTCCGAAAGAATACTGGCCAATGAATGCAGATCTGATGCCCTGAAACCGGATCCGAGTAAAAGAAGGTCCTTCATCGTAACTAACAACTACAAAAGATTTTGGAAAATGAATTTTAGCTTACGAAATAGCGTCATTTTTTTTATGCTTTCCATAGTTTCAATTCTGGTTTCTTCGACACAAGCGTCAAAAATGTAATATAATATCTGTTTGGGCGGGGGTTCTTTTAGGGCCAAGAAGTTCTCTATTGCCGCTTTGGCTCGTAGCGAGCATCTTCCGTCATTGAACGCAAAAACCTTTCTGGTTATTTCTTCGCGCTCTGCAGCAAATTTATCCGGAGAAGCAAGCGCATGTTCGAGAGCTTTCTCCAATTCACTTGGGTTTTTTACGCAAAAAGCAACCTTATTTTTTAATTGTTGTTCAATACTGCCGGAATACGTTTGCGGCACGAGGATTTTATTTTTGTGGTGACGAAATCGGATGCGATGGTCTTCCAGAAATTCCTTGCTAAAAAAATCCGCTATAACGAGCGGCTTTTTTGCCAAAAGCGCTTCCAAAAGAGCGCTTGAGTTGTCTCCTAACACCACATCCGCGATTTTATAAAGCGGGAGACTATCCGTAGTGTCGTCAAATACTGTAAACCCTTTTTCCCGAAGTGAAGTAATTTTTTGGGGTTCGTCGCAAATGGTGCGATGATGTAATTTTATAATAACGTTAAACCTCTTTTTTATTGAACTCAACGGGTAGACCAGTTCATCAAGGAAAGATAGCTCGCCGTGCGTGGGAACGTAAAAAATTGTTTTTTTTGAAGAATCAAGTTGGGCTCTTGTTTTATTTATGAAATTCCGGTCCAGGGTATCGTTAAACCAATCGTCAAATCTTGTATTGCCAACAATCGTATAATGCGTATAAAATTTGTAAAGTTCGGCCGACCTTTCTCCATAAAGAAGTAGCGAATTGAGTTTTGACTGCAGAGGGTGGAATTTCCAAAGGTCCTTCCCCGCGCCGTACTCAACCCTTATCTTGCGAATACTGCTTCTCTCCGGACGCACACAACAATAGGTAAATGTTAAGCCAACTAAGGCATCATAACGAGAAAAAAAACGCTTGAGCATCTCTCCCGACGCGTGGCGTTTCCCGCCTAAAATACGGAAGTATACACCTTTCTCACGCAAAAGACCGACCGTCGCTCTAAGCCCGCGTCCAGCAATTTCTTCTCTGGGTGAGTCATGAACGATAAATTCTGCCTCATATTTAAACTGGGCGTATATGTTTTTCAAGGCATAGAACTGAAAGGGATAGAAAATAATAAATCCGATCTTTGCGTGCGGATTAGGATTCTGCGGATAGCATTGCGGCTTGTGCGGGGTAAAAAACATGGAATTTATACAAACGATTTTACATCAAGTGCGGAGACATTTTTTGTTCGGCACCAATCACTTCGTGCACATGGTCAATCTCCGCGAACGGCACTGACCCGACATTCACCGCGCGAAGAGACCATCCCCGTTCGCGACGTATCGCATTTACAACGTCATACCCGAACAAATTCTCCCTTCCAGATTGTATAATCTTCCCTGCCTTTTTAAAAAATACTTCCGAATAACCAGGTGAGAAAACGTATATTCCCGTAAACGTACCTGTAGCGGCATCGCGAATAATATCCTTCCCAATCGCCGTAACTCTCCCCCCGACATCGGCTACAACCAGTGTGTCAGAACCACCGGTGATCTCTCCGACATACAGCGCCGCTCCGCTAAGATCAGTTTCATCACGAGCCATCTCGATTATGTGTGGGTGAAAAACAATGTCGGAGTCGAGCGCGATACACTTCTCACTCGACGCAAAGTTTTTTGCCAAATACCAGGAATGCAGTTTGTTTGTTTTTGCATAGTCGGTATTTTCTATGAATGTAACTTTCAAAGAAGGAAACTCGTTTGCCACATACTCTTTAATCATATAACCCCGATAGCCAACAACAATCATGACATCATCCAAGCCTGCTCGCATAAGAGCCGTGAGTTGATAGTATAAGATCGGCTTACCCTTAAGCGTTACGAGGCATTTAGGACGAGTGCTCGTTAGTGGCAAAAGCCTACTTCCAATTCCGGCGGCAAGAATCAACACTTTGCATTGAGATTTCGGTATCATACGATACATATACGTTAGCGTAACATACATATTATTTTATATGAAATTCGGCATTATACCAATTGAAGGGCCGAGGCTCACGCAAAAGCTACAGGGAAAAAAGAACTTCGAAGAGCGACAAATCTTGAGTTAATGGCCAGTACAAAAGTGCCGGTACGATTCGTGGAACATCCCGAACGGAGCCTGAAGGTCGCCTATCCATCAGACTTAAAACTTGCCACGGGCACTCTTTGGACAGCGAACTTAAAAAAGAGGCAGGCATAAGAAACCCAACAAACAATCGAACTATTTTCTGATAACCCACGTAGAATACGCATAGGGGTACCCCCGCGCATCAACGCCTTTTACCTTCCCAAAACCCGGATATGAATCTACGATGGTAAGACCGTAATTCCCGGATATCATTTTCTTCAATTTTTTCCGCGCAAGGCGATTATAGTGATAGCGCTCAACCAGATGAATATCATGATCGGCAATATCATCTTCGCTGAAAAAATTTATTACCAGCATATCGCGCGCAACCCGGAGCGCGCTCTGAAAGGCATCGGTAAGCACGGCTGGCGAGAGGTGTTCAAAGACGTGGGTCACAAGCACAATATCGTTGGACGCGTCGGGTAGCGATAAAGAACATACATTGCCGGTCGAGAACACCGCTTCGGGATATAGACGGTTCGCGTTCGCTATATTTTTTTCTGAAATATCGATGCCGCTATAGCAAATGAACCCTGAAAGTCCGCTTTTTTTAAATCCTTCGAAGTAGTTACCAGAGCCACAACCGATATCGAGTACTGATGGTTTTTTTAATGTGCGCCGTCCAAGACGCATCGCCTTAAAAGAACTCACCAGCGCTAGTGCGCTCCCAAATGCATCCTGTAGAAAGGGGGCTTTAGTGTGAATATATTTGATGTTTTCGAGATAGAACGACGTAAGGGGCCGGCATATTTTTTCCTCTAGATCAAACTCTGCGTCCGGATTGTGCGAGGTTAGGTACTTTAAAATAAGCTCCCGCGTAAAAAAATGTTGGCAGTGAAAAAAAGGGTGAAAATCACCTTTTCTAAGATAGGTGGCAAGAAAGGACGACGGATGTCGGTTCCACATGTATTTTAAATTTTCCGCCTCAACTTCAACCGTAGTAATTTTTTTGTTGCTATCTTTCATGGCTATCATGGCTATTTTCCACTGAAACCAAATGCATATGGATACCTTAGACCAGCCAACTAAAAATTTCAATGAGTACACGTACGAATTTCAAATACCGGAAGGCCCTGGTTGAAATACCAGGGAAATTATAACACCCTTGAAAAAATATCGAATGTATGCGAAAAAGGGATATGCAAAACTCTCAAAAAGAGAAGATGAAATTCGGCATTGTGCCAATCGAGGGAGTAAAGTATTATGCTCAAGCACTGGAGGAGGTGCAGTTTGCAGAAGAGCTTGGATTTGACTCGGCGTTCATTCAGGAGCGGCATCTCGTACAGGATCACTTTTGGGCTTCCCCTCTCATTGCTGCTTCTGCCATGCTCGCGGGAACTTCACGCATAAAAGTTGGTACAGGTATTCTCATATCACCCTTCCACCACCCCGTGCACCTCGCAGAAGATATTGCTATCCTTGATATTACCTCTTGCGGACGTTTTATTTTTGGAACCGCCATCGGGTACAAGCCGGATGAATTTGATTTGTATGGCATTGACCCCTCAAGCCGTGGTGCCAGATTTGAGGAGAGTATGCACATCGTGAAGCGGCTTTGGACAGAGGGAAAAATTGATTTTCACGGAAAGTTTTATACCATAAAAACTGATGCCTTTGAACCGCGGCCACACACAAAACCGCACCCGCCGCTTTGGATAGGAGGCCAGGGACCGTTGATGCTAAAACGCGCGGCGCTTTTCGCTGACGCGTGGATCCCGGGTGTCAGCATTGCTCTCGACCAGCTTCTCCCGCTAAAGGAAGCCTTTCTCAAGCATCGTAAAGAAGCCGGGATCAAGATACCGGATGAGTGGCCGCTTAATCGCGAAGTTGTTATTGCCGAAACCCGAACGGGCGCGTGGGAACTTGCTGAAAAATATTTACTGCCGTTTTACCAAAAGACGTATGTCGGCAACTGGAAGCACCGTTACATCACCGCAGATATGGTGAAAGACTTGCAGCAGCTCGCCAAAGACCGATTCATTATCGGTTCTCCGGATGATGTTGTAAGCGAGATCCGCCGATATAAGGATGTATATGGAACAAATTATGTGATCTGTCGATTCTTTTTTGGTAACATTCCGCATGAAACTATAATGAAAGAATTAGAGCTTTTTGCCAAAACAGTTATGCCGACTTTCGGATAAAGAAATATTGGTACAGCATATATTTGTTAATTTTTCTAATAAGACATCAAGTCGCTACGCAAGATCTTACCACATATTATGGACATCTTTAGAAACATTAAACGAGTGATGGTATTCGGAGCCCACGGAGACGACGAGATCATCGGCTCCGGTGCTACGCTCTATGGATTTTCCAAAAAAGGGGTGGAAATTACCGCTGTTACTTTTACCAACCGAGAAACAGCGTATGCGCGCATTGAAGATAAAGACAAGGCGGTGCTGCGCGCCAAAGAAGAAATGGCCACAGCAAACGTAATCCTGGGGATTAAAAAGCGGGTGATATTAGGATTGCCGAACCAAGGAGTGGTCAACGACCGTGAAACCTTCCAAACCTGCACGAAACTGATCCGGGAATACCGACCCGAGATGATATTTACACATGCCCACGCTGACCAGCATCGTGATCATCGCGCCGTTTCCGAACTTGTAGACGAGGCTCGTTCAAAGGCAGAGGAGAACTTATCGCCAGACTGGGGAACGCCGCATCGGACTTACGCAGTCCTCTACTTTGAAATTTTTGATCTATTCGCCAAGCCGCACATCATCGTCCCAGTCGAAGACTCATGGCTCGAAAAAAAACTTGAGGCAATGCGCTCTCAGACAAGCCAACTTGAGGTGTTGAAAGGCATTGAGTACCACATTAGNGGACTAGCAATGGTTCGAGGAACTGCGATTGGGTCAAAGTACGGCGAGGCATTCCNAATAAGCGACTTCCACCCATCTCGAGCTCAAATGTAATCATATAAAAAATGAGTTTCCCAACCACCCAGCGTTATTCGTCCGAACTATTAAAAAATATGTGGGAACTCTCCCATATTTTTTTTCACATGCCAATAAATAAAACCAAATGGTACGCCTGGCGCCATATACACACACTCCCCCAATCGATCGCCCGGCATTGGCAACTGCGTGAACTCCGCTTTCAATTGCGTCAAGCATATTCAAACGTTCCTTTTTACCGGCAACTACTCGACAAAAAAGGAGTTCATCCTGATGATGTCCGTTCTTTCGATGACATCCAAAAACTACCGATCATCAATAAGGGGCTCATGCGAAAAGTTCCCGTATCAGAACTCGTAAATAAAACGCTCCCGCTCTGGGCATATAATTGGACAGAAACATCCGGCTCAACGGGCGAACCCTTCCGGTTTCCGACAAGCAGGCCTTTTTATTTTTACAAACACTTTGGCTGTCCCAAGCGCATTGCCCGCTATTATCGATTGCTGTCAGTCGGTGCGATACATACCCGTACACGTACCGCTGATGTGTATGTTGACCGTTTTTTGTTATGGCGCGGTTTTTCGTTCGGCCATATTTCCAGAAAATTCCGCTTCGCAGATATCCGGACAGTCAATCGACCGCGCGGAAGGCATTTTCTCCATGTTCCAGTCTCGGACGTCCGGGAACATCCAACAGCCGTGATTGAGAAACTGACGAAATTTCAGCCAGATGTTGTATCGGGACGTGTAACCACGCTCATAGAACTCGCGCAAAGAATGAATGAATTTGGGACGGCACCGCTCAATATCCCATTCATTACTTCAGTCGGAGAAATGACAACTGAAGCACAAAAAAATTATCTTGCAAAAGCCTTCGGCGCGGAAGTATATGATCGGTACGGGCTTGAGGAGCTTGGAGATGTTGCCATCGAATGTCGTGAGCACAACGGCATGCATATTCATGAAGAATCTGATATTGTAGAAATTGTTGACGATAGAGATAGCCCCGTATCGCCGGGCGCGCCAGGACGTGTTGTTGTCACGAATCTCTGTAATTATTCCGTACCGTTCATTCGATACGATACTGGAGATCGCGGGAAGATACTGCCGGGAAAATGCCCTTGTGGAATCCCGGCACGACGCCTGATAATCTATGGACGGCTTGGAGCATTTCTTGAAGTCGGCGGCAAAAAATACCAGTTCCCGGAGTTTGCGGCAATTGTCGCAAGCTTCAGCGATATCATCCTCCGAAGCCAAGTGGTAAAGTTGCCTGATAACACGATTGAGCTTCGAATCATTCCAGCACGCAAGGTTTCGGAAAAAGATATTCAGCTGATTACTGAAACTTTCAAAAAACAACTTAGCCTTACGCCTCGAATAATACTCGTTGAAAAAATTCCATTTAATGCCTCCGGCAAAACACAATTTTTAAGGGATGAAGGCCGGCCCATATAATATGAAACTTCGCAAATCAAGGAAAAAAATTAGATACGGAATAATCGGATGCGGCAACGTTGCAAAAAGCCATGCTGTAGCGATTATAAAAAATCAATCAAGCGCTCTTGGCGCGGTTTTTGACATTGATCCGGCGCGCGCCAAAAACTTCGCTTCACGCTATCATTGCAAAGCAGAAGCTAGTTTGACGTCTCTCCTCGCCGACGCGAGCATTGATGCAGTTGTGGTCTGCACACCGCACGATACGCATAAAGAACTCGCCTTAAAGATTCTTGCAAGCGGAAAATATTGCGTCTGCGAAAAACCACTATGTCTGACTGAAAGCGACTGCCGAGACATCATCCGGGCAGATCAAGCAAAAAAAGTCATTACTGTATTCCAAGTACGTTTTCATAAGCCAATCCAGCTACTCCTCGAGCGCGTGAGGAGCGGAGCGCTCGGCAAAATTTATTTTTGCTCGCTCACAATAAGAAAAAACCGCGGCAAAAAATACTTTTCGGATTGGCACGGAAATAGGAAAAAAACCGGAGGCATGCTTGCAAACCATGGCGTTCATGGCCTCGACCTCATGCTCGAGATTTGCAAAGAACCGTTATGTATAAAAAGTATTGATAGAAACATTCGGGCATTCAGCCCAATTGAGGATGCTTTTATTGCACAGGTCGTATTTGCGAACGGCGCAATCGGCAATATAGAAGTACTAACTTGCAGCGGAAACGAACGACCGGAAAATTCCATTCTCATTATTGGAAGTAAGGGAAGCATGAAAGTCGGCGGAAAAGTTTTTGACCGCATTGAATATATATATGACAAAACCGACAATTCCCTCCGGTGCCCGCAAAACAGAGATAGCGCAGGCCATATAAAAATTATTGCCGCAACTACCGATTATATTCTCCATAAGAAGAAACACACCAACCTTCCCTTTGCGGAAGACGGGCTTCGTGCATCTCGTTTTGTTGAACAGCTATACAAAAAAACTTGGCGGTAATGACGACACGTATTATCAGCACTTAAACCTTCACGAAAGTTGTTTAATAAAAAATGAGCAATTCTTTTTTCTCACATATCAAAAAAAGGGCAGCGTTTGAGCTTTGGATGCAAATTCATCAATCGCCTTCCGCATTAATGCGCGTATGGCAGTTGTGGCGTACACAGCGTATCGTTGCTATAGCGTATACGCACGTGCCTATGTATCGAAAGCTCATGGATGACACGGGTATTGTTCCTGCGGGTATCAGAAAATTTTCTGACATTCAAAAACTGCCCGTCATCAACAAACAGTTTTTGCAAAAACAGCAATGGGAAGATAGCACGCACTCTATTTTGCGAAACTTTCAAAATTCTTACCGAATGGCACTAACATCCGGCTCTACCGGTGAACCTTTTTCTTTTCCTCAAAGCACGAATGCTTTTTTACACCCTGGGTATTCGGCAAAACCCCTGCGGGCCAATCCTTTGCTTTTCCGTTTTCTTTTTTGGCAAGGGCACTCATTTGAAGATATATATGAAAAAATGCGAGTTGCTGGAATAAGAATTTATAATCTTCCATGTGTGAAAAATTATTTGTATATTCCGGTACGAATGCTTCACGACGATGACAACGGATTGCTTGAAAAAATAACCTATTTCCGCCCGGATATCCTTGAAGGACGTACATCTGTTCTTGTTGAATTTGCGAGACTCCTTGAAGAACATGGGGAAAAAATGAAACTTCCTTTTATCATTACCCACGGAGAAACTATCAACAATGCCCAGCTGGAGTATTTCGAGAAAATGCTCGGAAGTAAGCCTTATTCCAGGTACAGCCTTGAAGAAGTTCCTGATGTTGCAATAGACTGCGCTCTGCACACTGGTCTCCACGTCCACGAAGAAAGCCTGCTTCTTGAAATATTGGACAACGCGGACAAACCGGTTGCGCCAGGTGTTCCCGGACGGCTAGTCATCACGCATTTCGAAAACGAAATTATGCCTTTCATTCGCTACGACACAGGTGATGTTGGCATGATAGTGCCCGGAATATGCCCCTGTGGCATCCGTGCACGCCGCATAAAAATACATACCAGAAAACAGGGGGGCTTCGTAGCTATCGGCAATAAAAAATATCATATCTCGGAATTTGAAGCTTTTTTCGACGAGTTTGCCGATTTTGTTTTGCAGTTCCAAATAGTAAAGCGAAACGAAAAAATAATAGAAATCCGCATTCTGCCGACCCTACGCTATTCACGTATTCACGAAGAAGAACTGAAGAACAAGTTTCGTGAATATTTTAAAACTGACACAATAATTCGACTTGTGAAAAGCATCCGCTACGAAGGAGAGGAAAAAGCTAGATTTATTATTGATGAAACAGCATTCTCCCGTTAATCAAACACCTTCTATTTTAATAATATCATCGTAAGACTAACAAAAAACACCGCCAGTGGCGGTGTTTTCAAGTAACTAAAAGGTTACTTCATAAGACGATCAAGCTCCTTTTTTGCATTATCGTACTCGCGCATAAGAAAAGCGTTTTTTATCTCCAAGGCATCCACCATTTTTATAAAACTGTTCAAATATTGCTTTGCCTCATTCGTGTTTCCTTTCGCAAGATATGCGGTACTTAATGCCCGCAGACACCATGCATGCGCGGAGGAAATACTTGTTGCATCTATTTTTTTTGCACTGGCGATTGCCTTATCATAATCGCGAAATACTGTGTAGTCCTCTGCCATATAACAGTCGAATTCCGCCGGTGCGTTCGTCTTCTTTCTCGTTGTCTCTGCCTCTTTTTCGAAAACAGAACGTTCCCCTTTTGAAGCAAGGGTGTAGAGAAGAATGACATCAGCTGGTGCGTTTTCGGCAGAATAATGTGTAGCAATAGCGAGCCGAGAATACTTCTCTGCGTTGACGTAATCCTTGGAATAAAGGTTTAATTCGGCCCAAAGAAAATTTATGGAGTATAATTGGGCGGCTGTGAGTCCCTCAGTGGTATTTAACACAGGCCTTAACAACGTGCGCACTTCTTCGGGTTTATTCTGACGGTTAAAGTAATCAAGTGCTACAGCATAGCGAGCCCAGCTGGCATTCGGAGCATTAGCGGTGATTATCTGTTGAAATTTCTCGTTAGATTGATCGTAGCGTTTTAAGCTTTTATAAATAAAACCAAGATTTTCAATAACATTCCAATATCCGGAATGCTGATCGGACAGGCCAAGCAAAAGAGCTTTCTCATAATTCTCTGCGGCTTTTTTATAACTCCCCCCCGAGTAGCCGTCATTTTTACCTTGCGAATCTGGATATTCAACTGCTCCTAAATATGCATATGTTTGTGGATTCTTTGCATCAAGTTTCAGTGATTGTTCAAAGTTTTCTTTTGCTTCTTTAAAGTTGCCTACATTAAAAAATCTCTTCCCTTGCTGGAAATAATAAGTGGCAGACTTGTCAGGCTGAGGCTCCGAAGGGTTCGAATTTCGCATAACCACCCACAATAAACTAAAAACCGCAACGCATGCTATGGCGGCGATAAACAGCCATACGCCCCTTCCTCCCAAGGAGTGCTTTGGAACAAATGAGGGAGTTATTGATGGCATGCCCCCATTGCCCCCGCCATAATTTTCTGTACTTGCCATAAAAATTTTTATAAATGCTTTTTTGTTTTGAGAACGCAAGCTCTCAAAAAGCATCCATATTTAAAAAATGTCAAATATATCTTATATAAAAGTATAACCTTTAACCTTATTACTGTAAAGAAGATATTATTCACACCTATCAGATCTGTAAAGACATGCCAAAACCATAGATAAATCGCGCATCATGCTTCTTTTTACCAGCTTATATCACAAGACTTTGGTACTATGAAGACTTTCCCTTAGCGACGCTTCGCCTGAATGAATAAGTATCGGTGTCTTGCCGCTTATCTGTGGCAATATAGTATCAACTACTTCCAGAGTAACAGACATATTTCCCCGAACAACCGACTCGAGATACTCTTGTATTTGTTTTTTATATGATGAGGAGCGTGATGACGCGGCACTGCAAGACACATAGCGCACCAATAAATTGTTGTGTTCCCGCATTTCCAACTGAAACTGATCAACATAAGAAGAAAACTTTTCCCCAAAATAATGGAGGATGTTATGGATTGGAAAAGCAGTACCGTCTTTAAACTCCAGTAAATCAGCAGTCCGCCCTTCAAATTGAATAACTCCTCCCCTGCCGCACGAACACGCATATTTCAAAAATTTTCCTCTGTCTCCGATTTGATAACGGATAAAGGGCATGCATTCGTTTTCTAAAGAGGTTACAGCAAGATTCCCAATTTCACCCTCTGGTACCAATCGCCCTTTTGCGTCTATCACTTCCACGTATGTCATCCACGGGGCGACGTGATATGCGTAGTCCTTGCACTGAAGCGCTATTAACGAACACTCCTGCGAGCCATAAATTCCATAGATCGGACACCCGAAAAAGTTTTCAAGAAGTTCCCTTTGGTACGAGGGCAAACCTTCGCCATAAAAACGAATGCTCTCGATTTCTAAACGAACATCATCGTTGGCCAGATGGTAAGCAAGTCGTCGCAGATACGATGGTGTTGAAATTATGCTTCGGGGACAAATCCGTTGAATGCCGGGATAAAATTCTTTTTTACGCCACGCGTTGTCTTCCAGATTGTGACCAACAACATGGAAACCAAGGCCATGCAAATGCTTAAGGGAATGAAGACCAATAACAAGGGATGGCCCTTTAAATTCAGAGGCATATGAAAGCTCGTAGAAACGGGAATAGCGGCGAACAAAAAGCGTACGAGCATCCTGAAAAAAAGAAAAGGGCTCTGCGGTAGAACCTGATGTTGCCGCTTTAACAAACCGCCACGAAGGCAGAGTGTCATCAACGAGATCACGAATATCAGCCTTTTTAAAAGCCCTGCGCGTAGTCGACGGAATCATACTGCTATCCTGAAGGACTAAGAGATCATTATGACTTGCGCTCAATTGATTACTCCAATATGGAACATGCATTCGTGCCTGACGTATTAAGCGCGTAAGCCTTTTTAATTGGAGTTTTTCCCATTGTCGTTGAGAAAAAAAGCCGTCTGCTTCGGAAAGAGCCCAGCGATAAAGCGTTTCCTCTACATTGATTGCAAGATCAGTGCCCAGTTGCCACGCGCGTGTCCGGCTTTGCAAAAACGAAGGCCTCATGAGAATGGCCACAGCAATTCTACTTTTTAAATCAGAAATCCACGAAACCATAAAAATATGCGCCCTCCTCCTGCTTATCGTGATAGGATTTGTTGCGTCATTTTTTTATCCTAATAACGAGTTGAATTCGATTAATACTCTACTTAACACGGCACACTACTAAAGAAATTCCTAAAAAACAATATCAGAAGGCGCTGACATCTTATTGAGAATCGGTTGTATTTTACCTCCTTCCATGTGCTTCATTTCAGAGGCATATTTCACGGTAATAAAAACCGCCGCACCAAAAAGACTCTGTAGTCTTTCAGAAAGTAGTGCCTCATCAGTCGCAGAGAATTTTGCAGACGGAACAATGAGTACTTCAACCGCCGAAGGGGTTTTTTGAACAATCTGATACTGAAAAATTCGTTCAGTAAAATCATTAAAAACTTCCGCAATTTCAAAATGATGAATCTTTCTTTTTGGTAACTCCAAAAATGCCCCTTCACGCCCACCAAGCCGCAGACGGCGCCCGGGCAATCCGCATGGACAGCGACTATTAATAATCGTACCAACATCGCCAGTGTCGTAGCGGATGAAGGGCATAACGAAATTAAAGAGATCAGTAATAATGATTCGCCCCCTCTGCCCTGAAGGAACGCTAACTCCTTTCTCATCCACTATCTCAACAATAAACGATTCGTTGTATATGTGGAAACCATCGTGATGGCTGCATTCGGCGGCAATGGCCCCGAGTTCTTCAAGCCCGTACCGGTCAAAAATAGCGCAATGGAACTGATTTTGGATACTTTGGCGCTCGGCGCTATTAAGTGTCTCTCCGTATGATACAGCAAGCGGAAACCGTAATGACGAAAGGCGCTCGTCGTTTTTTGCGGCCTGGCTTAATTCAAACAGGATTGATGGATAACTTTCTACAACTTCAGGGCAAAATTTGAGAAGGCTCACCGCCACAGCCTTAGGATCTTTCATAAATTCTGCAACCGAGATAAATAACCGCGCCGAGTGAGAGAAGGGTGACATTCTGATACGCGCTATCCTCATCGTATTTTGAACTTTTGATAAAGGTACTCCTGTCCGGACAAAAAAACGATACCCAGCAAAATCATAAAATTCGGATGCTAGAAACTGCCTTCCAATGAAGCGAAGCGGCTCTCCGCTCGATCCGGATGTTTTCTGCAATGAAAATTTGCTGCTTTTATAAATGCTCGATAAAAACCTGTCCTCTCCCGCTTCTAAAAATAACCGTTTTTGAATGATAGGCAAAGTCGAGATATCTTTCAAAGAAACTAACTCAGGCGACAGCCCTCGTGAAAACCAAAGCGCTTCATAAAAAGGGACAGTTCGATACGCATGACGAATTATTTTTTTTAGATAATAATTTTGCCAATGATAAGCAATGCCGTCTGGTAACGTTTGAACATTTTTCCATACAAAAAAAAATGCTTTCTTGTACAGCGTATGTACCTGATTCCTCATATACATATAGCAGGAGTGCCTCCTTTAATTATGTATTATAATTTATCCCACATTTTACCGTATTACACAACAATCACTTACCTTGGGGTGACCACTGATAAAATTCCGCGATGAATTACTTTCTTTATAGCACCAGAAGTGTATTTTATGCAAAGCTTTTTAGAAGGTGTTTTGTTTTTTCAGTTTTATCGCGAACAATTGCCAAGCAAACTTTATTCTGCTAGAGTAAAACCATGCACCAACCAACACTTCGAGAGATGATATTTTATGCGTGGAAAAACTCTGATTTTTATCGTCAGTTTTGGCAAACACACAACTTCAACCCAGAAAAGGATTTCCACGATATCAGCGATTTAAAAAAAATTCCTGTACTGACTAAGACCGACCTGCTTGCAGCAACGATGTCGGAGAGATCGATACTGAATTCTAATGATGGCTATTATTTTACAGACATCTCAAGCGGAACCGGAGGTAAGCCTTTGGTTATTTTAAAACAGTATCACTCCATGCCGCTCTACTTTGACTATATTTTGGATCTGGTAAAAATTTCCCGAATATCTTTTCTTGCGCTCCGCCCGACAAGTTCTGCCACCGCATTCCTTGGGGCAGGCATCGCGGGACAATTTCTTCCGCGTGGATCAATTATCTCCCTGGGAGATGTAAATGATTTCATCTATTCGGCAACAATCGCGCTAAATATTGAAGCCAACTTTCTTGTCCTCCGCCCCGCAACCGCAATATCATTCGCGGCATCGCTTGAAAAGCAAGGTTATTCCCCCTCCAAAATCAAATTTTTATACCTTTCAGGTGAGCCGATTACTCTAGCAGCAATTTCATTCTTAAGAAAGGTCTATTCCAATGCCACGATTATCTATACATATGCGATGACCGAAGGACCAGCGTCAATGGGGATAAGGTCTTCTTTGTGCACGACACTCGAAGACTTGAGTCCAAATGCATATCATCTTAATATTCGCGACTTTTTTTTCGAGACCTCCGATAAGGCCTTGCTTGTAACCTCACTTCACGAACTGCCCACACCTCTTATTCGTTTCAAAAATGGAGATCAGACTATAATCAAAGATAACTTTCAGTGTTCGTGCGGATTCCCGGCAGGCAAAATTGCCATTATCGGGCCTCGGTCAGGCGAAGATTCGTATAAAATCGGTAATTTCTTTTTTCAAGCCAGTGAGATACATAAGGCACTAGCAAAACTTAACGAATTTTTTACTGAGAACTTTGAACTTCAGGTAGAACAAATTGCGGAAAAGGACCAACTTGTGCTCACTCTCGACTTTACCCTTCAGACAATCAACAACCCAACTCCATTTTTGACTGACGCTATTCGAGAAGTTCTTGAACGCGAGGTCCGAATATCCCGATCCCAGACGCTCGGCGACGCAATCGGAAAAGGTTATGTTATGCCAATAAACATACGCTTTAGCTCCTCTCTTTCGACCAGTCGTATTCTTCCACCACAAGAATTCATGAAGCATTTTCTGTAGCGAATTAGTTAACGAAGAAAAACATTTATGGCAAAATAGTTTACAGATTTTTTAATCTGAATTGAAAGGTACTAAGTGAGCATCCTTGACAACTAAGCCCGGTGAAAAGAATGATGGACACGGCAAAAATTATCGGAATAACTCCCGCTTGATTCACCCGAGGCGGAAGGTGGGTAGAAACGCCCCCGTACACGCGATTTCCCCGAACGCTCTTTGTGTATGATACGGGAATGGTCTGCTGGGCTTCTGTAATATAGACGACTCCCACAAACAAAAACCAGCCGCAGAGCGACTGGCCGTTTTTTATTTTTTTGTGCTTCGTTAATAAATTTCAGTGTTCAATACACTTCCTGATAGCCTGATAAAGAAATCCTTCAGCATCCGGAATATTGTTTTCAGTGGTAACATGGAAACGATTAAGTGAGGTCGGAACATACCGATCTGAAATTTCGACCATCCCCCAGCGCAAAAACTGGTTGAGAGGCCCAATAAGCGCTTCGTGCGTTTTGCCTAGCGCTTGCTGAAGTACATCCTGCGGAATATCCCGAAACGTAAGGGGTTCTTTTGGCCAACGGTCAAAAATTTCTTGCTCCATTGTTCCAAAAGGAAATTCGAGAAGCTCGTGGTATGAGATTCCCGTCACCCTTTCACCAACCCGATTCCAAAACAAAGGATTTCCGTCAGCATCCTTCTTGCCAACCATCCGCCCCCAAAGAGAAGTGGGGCTATTTTTCGTTATGTCTGTAAACCAAAAATAATTCACCGCCGCAGCAAGCAGTTTGAAAACTCCCGCACTCCGACAGTCAGGACGGATGAGCCACCCACCGCTATACGCGTAGTCTCTATCGTTTTTGATGATGAGACTATCGTTCTCAATCACGAAATAAACAAAATCTTTCAGCTTTGCCATCCACGCTACCGCGATAAGATCCTCACCTGCCCCCGCGCGAATTCCGGTCAAAAAGAAACTTCTTCCTAGATTGTCCCGCACCAACCGCTCATCGCGGGGGTAAAGAACTTCATCGTGTGAATTTTCTCTGTAGAACTCTAAAACCTCTGGAACATCTTCGGTGTTCAGAAGCAAGGCATCAATCATAGGATCCTCCCTTTGGGTGGTGGTTATAGTGTTGGTCGTTATTGACTCTGTACCAGATTCTTAAAATATCAGGAGTCGTCCTCATAAAAAAGAAGAATCACTCCAACCTGGTTACGAGAGCCTCCCAAATAATGCCAGCACCAAATGCGACAAAACCGATCCATTGGCCACGCTGAAGCCTCTTGGAATTATTTGCCGAAGCAAGCGCCATTAAAATTGAAGCGGAGGAGGTATTCCCAAAATGATCGATTGTAATTACCACCCGGTCGGATGAGATATTCATCTCCTGCATGCACGCTTCTATAATCCTGCGATTGGCCTGGTGTGGAATAATAATATCCAGATCTTGCGGACGAAGACCGCACTGTTGTGCTGCTCCTGTCAGGGCCTCCCTCATCATCGGAACCGCAGATTCCAAAAGCTTCGGACCATTCATGCGACAGTGCTCGTTCATTGGAACTTGAATCCAGTCATGACCATCCGGATTCATGCCACCAACCCACCCAACGGGAGATTTTCCAGGATCAATGATAGCGGCACCCGCACCATCACCAAAAATTACAGACGGCCAATCGCCAGCTAACCGCGACACAAACGGAGTCACTCGCTCAGTAGCTACAATGGCTGTTGGGCTTGATAAAGAAAGAGCAAGTCTCAGGATTGTCGCACTTCCCGCACATGCGGCGTTCACGTCAAAACCGGGGCCACGATACCCAAGCCGCCGTGCAACACGCGCCACCGTCGGCGGCACCCACTGCTCGCCTGAATTTGTCGAACAAATAAGATGTTGAATTGCCTCAATAGAGATATCAGCTGACTGACATGCCTGCAAAACAGCTTCAGCTCCAAGCTCGCTCACTGATTCATCGATAGCAATTCGCCTGGAACAGATTCCTGTTTTGCGCTCAACAACGTCCGGTGGCAATATTAAAGCAAGTTCTTCGTTTGTTACCTCAAGCCTTGGAAGCGCCAGTCCGGTAGCCAAAAGTTTCGTAGTCTGTTCCTTTCGCCATTTTAAACAACTCACACTATACTAGCAATTTAAAATTTTAAAGTCAAATAAAAGATATCAAACAGTGTTATTCATAAAATTTTTTATAGTTTTACATACAACATCAACATCATTCAGTGACATTGCGTCATTAAGGGGCAGGGTCAGAATCTCCGAAGACACTCTCTTGGCAATAGGAAAGTCCCTGCTCACCCAATCGGCGTTGTATGCTGATAAATCGGGGAGCAGTACCGGATAATGAATCTTCGGCAAAAGTTGCGGCTTGTGCTTGAAAGTTTTTTGTAAGTGGTCAAAAAGCTGATTTCGTTTTTTAGTGCGAATTACATAGCGATACCAAATCCGTTTTGTATCAGCTTCTTTATTTGGCGGCAAGACAATATCTCCCACTCCCGAAAGTTTTTCATTAAAATGTTCGGCCAGTATGCGCCTGTATTCCAGCCAAAAACTTAGAAAAGGCAACTTTGCAATAAGAGCGGCCGCATGAACTTCGTCCATTTTTGCGCTAACGCCGACAGTCGGGTGGTCGTAATAAAAAACTTTTGCACCGTAAAATCGCATTCTATCAATAGAATCTTTTAACTGGTTTTCACGAACAACTATCGCCCCGCCGTTACCGGGAGCACAGAACTGTTTGGTTGGAGAAAAACTGAAGCATGAGATATCGCCAAAAGTACCCGCGTCTTGCCACTGTCCGCTCCTATATATTTTTGCACAAAAAACTTGAGCGGCATCTTCGATAAGTGAAAGCCCGTGCCTCCGCGCGATGTCCAATATTTTTAAAATGGTAACGGCTGGCTGGCCGTATAAATGCGCAAAAATAATAGCTTTAGTTTTTGAAGTAATTTTTTCCTCTATCTTTTCGGGATGTATCGCAAAAGTATCATCTTCTATGTCAACAAAAACCGGTCTCGAGTTGACCCAGCTAACACTAAATGCAAGCGAAACACACCCAAAAGCAGGAATAATAACCTCATCTCCAGGACCTACATTCAGCGCCTTCATCGCGATAATAAGCGCATCCGTGCCGCTTCCCGTGCCAAATACAGGCAATCCTCCCAGCCTTCGTGACAATGAATTTTCAAATTCACTGACCTGAGAATGATTTACGAAGCTGTATTGAGCCAGTTCATCTATAATACGCCCGACTGCGCGCTTAACAGCAAACTCTTGTCTTACCGCTATTAAATTTCTCTTTACAAGCGGGAGATTTAAAATATTCCTAATCATATTTATATTGTTATTGCCAATAGTCTTCGTAACTGCAATATGTTATTTATAGCATTTTATTTTATAAATGAAAGAGCTCTTTAACTATCAGATTCATCTATCTACGAATCCGCAACACCATGAAATGCAAAAAACATACACCCAAGCAAAAGGAATAAAAAAACAGCCCCTCGTAGAACTTTGAGAGACTGCACACCCGATTCGAGTGTAAAATTACTTAAGCTTGTCCACTTTAACATTCGCGTTATAAAGACCATCCCAGCTGGTGCCCTCTATATGGCTGGAAGAAATCACATTAAGGGAAAGCCTTAGATAGTCATTGTTAAGGGACAAAACACCATCCGAAGTCAGCGTTCCGGAGATCGGCAACTCCCTATTGGCATATCGCGCTGTTGAATACACAAAGACACTGCCTTTGACCTTGCCGTCATTGATAGACTTAATCGTCAGGTAGAACTTGCCACTTAATCCGCTATACTGCCAATCGCCCGTCCACTCGCCCACAAGAGACTGTGAATCGAAAGCGATTGCAGGAGACAAGGCAAGAACAAACACCAGCAAACAAAGAACGAAAAGAACAGTAAAAATGCGCATTTTTATACCTCCAGTGTTGCGAAGTTTGTCTTTTACTGCTGTTTATAGTATAGAATAAATAATAAGTTTTGTCAACTATAAAATTGACAGCTATATTTATTTATGCTATAATTGATATGTCGACAAAGTTGTGTAGTTGTTTAAAAACACCCTAACCCGCCCCACAAACAAGAGGACTCCGCAATGAAAAGAATCGTGCCGTTCCTTCTTTCTCTTTTGCTTGCCGTTGCGTTTCTAATACTGGAAGCTGGACAGGTTTTCAGCACCAACCTTCTTGATGGACCGTGGGGAGGCAAGTGGACCTCCACCTGCAGAACACCCGGGGACAACGCGTCTGTGAAGCTGCTGATCCAGGTTGACCCCAGTACCCGGGTAGCTACAGTCATCATGTTTCAGGACGTAGCGCCGCCAGCACCGTCTTTCTCTTCGATGGCAGTGGGTAAGGTTGAGGGGGACAAGATCATCATCGATTCCGTTTCAAGCGGCATTCCTAACGGGGGTTCCGAGATGTCCTTCTGGCTCGAAGGCCCTATGCTACTAAAAGGTGCCTACAAGAACGCGGACGACTGCGGAACGTTCGAGCTCCGACGGGACTCAAATAAAAGAGCCTGACAAGCAACCATCACGCCGCCATGTCTTCTGAACGAAGATGTGGCGGCATGATGGTTTTTTTTATTTATAAAAGGGAATGTATAAAATCTGCCACCAATAATTCGCTCCTTTGACGATACATGAGAGAAGACTGATGCATAGTTGGTCAATAACTGAACTACGCGGTGGCAAGCCCCCGCGTAGTTCAGTTATCTAGATAAAATTTTGAAGGCTAGATATGACTTAGCAAAACCCCGGGAATTGTCCCGGGGATTGCTGTGTGCTTTCCTCGTATTAATTACCTTCGGCCTGATTCTCCGTCGTGCTTTCGGTGGTTGTTCCGGTCTTTTTTTTAAGAGCTTCTTCAGTATAAACATTCCGGGCGTTCCACAGTAGCCAGCCTGAAGCACCGGCATCTTCAGCCGCTTTTATCTGGGCCTTCACTTTTGCCGCGTCATATACGATTCCACGCGATGTATCGGCCCCAAGGTCAAAGTCTTGCAGCCACGGCCTCATGCGCGCAACACTGCGCGGGGTTGACGTTGCATTGGCACCCGCCGGAGTTGTGGAAGCCGTTGTTGTTCCCAACCTTGCCCCCGCGTGAAGATTTGCAAATGTTGTTGTCGATATTTTTCCGGCAAGAAAATCCTGGGCGAATACAAGCGAGCGATACACGACGTCATATGGCTGATTTGAGACGACCTGGGAAACATTTTTTGACCTGTAGGGATATGATATTTTTGGAAGACTGCGCGAAGGATCTGCCGGCATGGTGAACCCCGCGTAGTAATGACTCGGATAGAGCATGAAAGAAACATAGTCGAAATTGCTTCCCACATCCTCCATCCGCTGTCCTATGCCGAGGTCGTTTGCCTGTGTTGCAACATACCCAAACAAATCGGCTGATAAAATAATATCTGGTTTGTAATCTTTTAGGTTTTTATTCATGAATTCGAAGAAGGATTTTAGAACCGTATATTTCGGCGTCTTCGGGTCATACGCGGGATAAATGATGCTCTTTACATCTCCGTCTGACGGAAAGCGGATGTAGTCAAACTGCAGTTCGTCAAACCCAAGGTCAATGACAGACATTGCGAATGCCGCGAGATATTCTCTTGCCGCGGGGCTTGCGGGGTCCATCCAAAGCCGCCCAGCGCTATCTTTCCAAAAGGCCCCGGTGTTGCGGTTTTTGACATAGTACTCCGGATGTTCTTTGGTTTGAGAGGAGTCCGGAAATACTGCCATGCGGGCGATGGTCCAAACACCTTGCGCTTTCAGCTCGTCAATAAGCGGTTTTAGATTTGATGTAACTTGGGAACCTTTTGCTTCTTTTACATCTATGACAACACCGTTCAATTCTGTTGTTTTTAAAAGGTCCTCGATATCCCCCCGAAGCCTCCTGGCGGCCACCCCTTGGTCATTTGCGACGTCTGCCGTCATATAGACACCCTTCACATACTGGGAGTTGAGAAGGGCGTCCGCAATAAGCTCTTCTCTTGTTTTGGGTTTCGGCTCTTCATTTTCCGCAAGCGGTGTTGTTGTGCCAAAATTCATGCCCTGCGTAAGAGAACTCCACCTGCCCATATAAAATGTCGGAACGCTTTTTGAGCTGTACAACCAAAAAGCCCCGATGATACCGAGCGAAAGAATGCTTGCGGCAATGTATTTTTTCATGCGTTAGTTTTTACAGATTGTTAAATTATACACCCTACTCACTATGCGGTCAGGGAGAATCGAACTCCCACCTATTGCTTGGGAAGCAATCGTTCTACCATTAAACTATGACCGCGCTTAGCGCGGTCTAACCTCGCTTAGCGAGGTGACCGCGTTGCTCTGTGCTTCGCTCATATTCCAGACGGCTAAAGCTTTTCCTCCGCGTGCTCCTCGGCCTGTCCAACAAACTCGTTGATGATTTCCTCGCTTTGCTTTATCTCGCGCACAGGAGAAGAAAAATACAGCCGCTGTCCCCGCTTCCCCTCATAGAGGTCCTGGAGGAACGATATGATGTCCTGAAAGGGCTTGTGAATATAAAAGTGTTCAAGAATGACGGCGATGAGCGTTACAGCAAAAAGAAAAACGAAAGCGGTATTGAAAAAACCCTGCTGGCGGTCATTCTCTCCGCTGATGAAAAAAACTATCCGCTGGGAAAAGATATACCGAACATCGGCAAGCTCATTTAACGAGTCAAGAATAGTATTTCGTTTTTCATCAAGCTGGCTCAAAAAAACCGCTCTCGCACCGGCATCGGTGACGNGCGTTTCTCCCGCAAAATCCGGGTGCGCAAGTATATCTGAAATATACTCGCCCGTCCTTTTCTCCACNCTGNTTACCGCACCCNCCTCTTTCTCGAGCAGNTCTTCCTCCTGTGTATTTTTCAGAATATTTATCAGGAACGGCCTGTTTACGCCCAAATACTGGGATTTATACTTCTTCCAGAAGACATTCAACTTGTCGGCAGTATTTTGAACGTCA
>C687J35174_10002165_pt1 | contig 27987 bp, 27 predicted proteins | sample RifCSPhighO2_01_FD_35174 | JGI IMG/M metagenome (IMG submission 35174) | reverse complement strand
CCCCTCATCGCGGGTCGAAGACCCGCTCTACAAATTATTATGGCTGATTCACCTCTCGATCTACTGGCAGGACCCGACGCAGCTGAAACTCCCGAAGCAGGAGGGAAGAAGCCTGCGCGAAAAAAGAAAGTGAAGCGCACGGTTCCCATTGCACGCGTCTGCATCCATGCCGGTGAAAACAACACCATCGTCACCTTTACAGATCCGCAAGGAAACGTGCTGGCGGGAGCCAGCTGCGGCAGCGCAGGGTTCAAAGGAACCAGGAAATCGACGCCGTACGCAGCCAAAGTCGCAGCCGAGACCGCCGCCCTCAAAGCCAAGATCTACGGCGTCGAAACCATCAATGTAGAAGTGAGGGGCCTCGGACCCGGACGCGAACAGGCCATCCGCGGTCTGCAAGGAGCAGGACTCAACTTGGACGCGATTATCGATGTCACTCCCATCGCGCATGGTGGATGTAGGCCTGCAGGACGACGACGTGTGTAATGGACAACTGACAATGAACAATTGACAATTTTTTCTCTCATGAATATCTCTCTTCTCACCTCGGGCAACTCTCAGCACTCACACAAGTGCGCGCAAAGCGCGTTGTCAGTTGTCCATTGTCCATTTTCAATTCTATGAAGTATACCGGTCCCAAAGCACGGAAAGTTCGTCGTCACGGCGTGAACATCTACTACGCCGACAAGTACGACAAGGTCTTGCAGCGAAAACCCTACGGTCCCGGCAAAGGGCCGAAATCGCAACAGAGCAGGCTTTCGGAATACGGTCAGCAGCTCAAGGAGAAACAGAAAGCGCGCGACATGTTCGGCCTTTCCGAGAAACAATTCAGCAACCTCTACGCCGTCGCTTCCCGCATGACGGGACAAACGGGTGATATCCTCAAGCGTTTCCTGGAGGAACGTTTGGACAATGTCATCTTCCGTGCAGGTCTTTCCATGACGCGCATGCAGTCCCGCCAAATGGTGGGACATGGACTCTTTACGGTGGATGGCGTGCGCGTCACACGTCCTTCGTACAGGGTTCGCGTCGGCCAAGTCATCACCGTGCGCGCACAGAGCAGGAGTTCCCCCGTCTTCCCGCCCATCGTCACTGCGCATGACAAATACATGCCGCCATCCTGGCTGAAAGTGGATACTGCGAACTTGAAGATAGAAGTCTCGGGAGAGCCCGACCAAAAAGACATGGACCAGTCCATCGACATGCGACAGATCATTGAGTTCTACTCACGTAATTAATCTTTAAAAAGATCGACCGTCCGCCTAGGCGGACGGATCGATCTCTACGAACAATTTCAATCATTCTTTTCTCTCCTCTTGTATGCACATCATTCAGGAAGAAATCGGACTCCCGCAGTTCTCGGTCACTCCCGTGAAAAAAGGGGATACCTCGCACGTGATCTTCACAATTGCGCCGCTTCCACCGGGATATGCAACGACGCTGGGCAACGGGTTGCGCCGCGTTTTGCTCAGCAGCTTGCCGGGTGCAGCGGTCACTTCCATCCGCATCCACGGTGTGCAGCACGAGTACACCACCATCAAAGGCGTGCGCGAATCGGTGATGGACGTCTCACTCAACTTGAAGTTGCTGCGGATCCGCAAGCACGGCAAAGAACCCGAAGTGATCACGTTGGAAGCGAAGGGCCCCAAGAAAGTGACGGCCGCGGACTTAAAAATTTCTTCGGACATGGAGGTCATGAATCCGGATCTGGAGATCCTTAATTTGGAGAAAGGCGCGTCCATCGACATGCAGATCACCATCGAAAAAGGCGTGGGCTACGTATCCGCATCCGAACGTAACAAGAAGCAGAACGAACCGGGACTCATCTATGTCGACGCCATCTACGGTCCCGTCATCCGCGTCCGCTACGATGTGGAGGCTGCCCGCGTGGGTCAGCGAACGGACCTGGAAAAGCTCACCATGGATGTGCAGACGAACGGATCGCTCTCCGCAGAGGAAGCCATGCAGTTCGCATCGCAATTGCTCCAGAGCTACTTCGGCTACTTCGGCAGCGACAAGAAAGCCGTGGAGCCGGAATTCGTGGCGGATTTCTCCCGCGCCGTTCCCGAACAAGTGGATGACGCCGCGCATGCGCCGGTAAAGGAGAGCTACACCCCCATCGAGATCCTCAACTTTTCGCCTCGTACGCTCAATGCCCTCATCAATGCGGGCGTGGGCAGCATCGAACAGCTGACGAAATGCAGCGAAGCCACCCTCAGCAACTTCCGCGGCTTTGGCGCCAAAGCGTTGGATGAAGTGAAGAAAACGCTTGGGGACCGAGGACTGAAATTGGCAGACGATAACCTCGAAAGTTAGCCTGCGGGCAAGTTTGCTGGTTTGCTCGTTTGCTGGATTTTCGCCCCCAAAGGATTGTAATTTCCTCTTAATCGCTGCACACTCTTACCTCCCAAAACGAGCAAACCAAGTAACAAGCAAACTAGCAAACGAATCTCTGACCGCCATCTGAATTAGATCATCATGCGCCACCGTCACTCGAAATTACGGCTCCGCCAAAAACCCGCTCACGCGAGGCTCCTCAAGCGGAACTTGGTGACGTCACTCCTGCTCTACGAAACCATTCGCACGACGAAGAAACGCGCCGAAGTGATGCAGCCGATTGTCGACCGCATCATCAATCGCGCGAAGAAGAACGAACCGCGCGAGGCCATCCGCTACGTGAACTTGTACGTTGCGGACAAGAACGCCTGCAAAAAAGTGATGGAAGTGTTCATCAAGCGCTACGCAAATCGCACATCGGGGCTCACGCGCATGGTGCCTGCGGGCGCTCGTAAAGGAGATGGTGCAAAATTAGTTGATCTGATGTTTGTGGAGGGAGCTGAAGTCACCGTTGCACCAAAAACTCCGAAGAAGCCTGCTGCTCCCAAGAAAAAATAATGAAGACCTCACACGTTCCCGCACCGGCACCTCTCTGGCATCTCGTGGATGCCGAAGGACAGACGCTGGGTCGTCTTGCCGCCCGCGTGGCAACGGTGCTGCGTGGCAAACACCGCGCAAGTTTCTCTCCGCATCTGCTCTGTGGCGATCATGTCGTCATCGTGAATGCTTCCAAGCTTGCGTTCCAACCCAGTAAGTTCCGCCGGAAGACGTACATCGACCATACCGGCTACCCCGGAGGACTCTCCCGCACACCGCTCAAAAAAATGATGGAAGAAAAGCCGGAGCAAGTGATCATCCGCGCCGTGCGCGGCATGCTCCCGTACAATCGTCTCAAGCCTCTCATGCTCAAACGCTTGCACGTCTATAAAGATGATAAGCATGCGTATGCCGCACAGAAGCCTGTTTCCCTTACCCTGCCTTAATTGTGACTCCCCAGTACCACTACAGTGCCGGCAAACGAAAAACCTCCATCGCCCGCGTCAAACTCACGCCCGGCGGTTCCGGAGAAGTGCTTGTGAATGGCAAGAAGATCAAAGACTACTTCCATGGCATCCAGATAGAGAATGCGGTGGCACCGCTGGTGCTGACAGGTCAGAAAAGTTCTTACACGGTCGAAGCGATGATCCAAGGTGGCGGCAAATCCTCCCAAAGTGATGCGCTGCGCCATGGTATCAGTCGATGCTTGCTGCTCATCAACCCCGACCATCGCCATGACTTAAAACGCGCAGGGTTCCTCCGCCGCGACGCGCGCATCAAGGAACGAAAGAAGCCGGGTCTCAAGCGCGCGAGACGTGCGCCGCAATTCTCGAAACGTTAAAAAGGTCAGGTAAGTCCGGTAGGTATGGTAGGTCAGGTAGGTTTTTCGGCTGCATCAAAATTGCCCCTACCTTACATACCTTACTTACCATACCTACCTTACAATCCGATCAAGCTTGTTACGCCTCGACCGTGATGGCCATTTTGACGTAGTACAAACTCTTCCCATCCTCGGTGTCGAGAATGAATTTGGCGTCGAGTTCACTGAGTTGCATGATGGTCTGGCACATTTTCAAGAGCATCTGCGGAGGCAAACTGATGCCCGATTCCAGACACGTGGCACAGAGTCCTGCGGCATCCTTGGAGCGAAGGTACGGTTCGCCGTAATCCACAATGACGGAGTACAGACTCTCCTGCACGTTCACGACGAAGCGCTCAATGTATGGCTCCAAGTCATCGACGGGGATCTCGTGCACTTCCGGAAGAGCCTCCAAGATGTCCAGGTCACTGTGGATGGCATGAGCGATACAAGCGTCGATTGTCATAGTGTGTTTGGGTGTGTTTGAGAAATCCTATTATGATAGCAAAAATAGCCGAATTATTCAAGTGTTTTAATGTGAATCCTACTTCACCTGTGTTTGCTATTTCGACAAGTTCTTCAGCATTGCCACAACGGTCTTTTCGAGTACAGGAAGCCCTTTTTCTATTGTGTCCCAGATTGTTGTGAGGTCGATTTCAGAGTAATCATGAACGATAATATTGCGCATGCCAATGATTTGCTTCCATGGGATTTCTGCGTATTGCCCCTTCATGGATGAAGGGAGCTTTGCTGCCGCTTCCCCTACAATGGAAAACTGGCGAATAACGGCATCTTGCGTCTTTTCATCTTTAAAAAACAGATCCCTGCTTTCTTTGGTATAGGCTCTGATCTTTCCAATTGCAGAGACAATGTCGTGGAGATAGACGCCATAATCTTTCTTTGCCGCCTTCATAAAGAACGGGCTTCGGCAAAAATGCGATCTCGCAGCATCGGTTTGATGGAACGTGCCGGAACCACATCAACCTTTCGCTTGAGAGCATCCTCCAGATCAATCTTCAGTCCGGAGAGATCAAAAAGACTCATCCCTTCCGGCAGATCAATAAGAAGATCGACGTCACTTGTTTTGCGCTGCTCACCACGCGCGAAAGATCCGAAAATGCGCACATTGCTCACGCCATATTCTTGTGTGATTTTAAGAACGATGGGGCGCAGCTTCGCTATCGTGGACGGGCTCATCCTTTTTGCCTTTGTTGATCGTTTCGTGCGCATGAGATGAGATCTCATTTTACCATATTGAGATCAAGGGCGCATCAAAGGGCTTCCTGGGGACTAGACCAGAAGTGAGTTGATTTTTCTTGTGAGAAGGGCGGAAAGAACAGAAACTCTGGTCTGGTATTCTCGAATATTGTAGCGAAACATCACTTCGGAAAGGAATTGTGGAAGAGAATTTCGGGGAATACCTCGGTAGATGTGCCATGACAGAGGCTTCAGGTGCCCCCAAATGCCTTCCTGCGTATTCGTGTGCACGAAGGTTGCTTGGCTGTTTGTGAACTCTCGCGCATGGCAGACAGTCATGTGATTGGAGAGCCCGAGATATCCAAGCCATTCATCGGTGAAGACAAGTCCGTTGGGATCGCTGTGGCGCTCCACGAGAGGAATGAGTGTGTCTCCTCTACGATCCGGAACAACTTGCAGCAAGCATTGCTTGAGCTGCCTGGAAACACCGCCGAGAACCCACTGCGTTGTGGAAATCGTTTCATCCCACTCTGATGCCCCGGCAAATACGTGGGTTCCAAGCTCTTTACGAGCAGACGGAATGTTCTGTTCAATTTTTGCGCCGTCTTTCGATTCACCTCCATCGTACGGGCAAGATCTGCTGCAGATTCTCCTGCACGCTTGCAGAAGCACCGAGTTGCATGATCCCACTGTGCATCGCTTAGGTGGCTGCCGCTTTTGAATGTCCGTGTTCGCTGCGTGAAAATCTTCCTGCAGAGCAGGCACTGATATCGCTGTCTTCGACGAGCATCATTGCCAAACTTTCGAACATCGCTGATACCGCAGAAGCGGCAAAAAATAGTTGGTGCAGGCATTTTGGAGAGAAGAAGGCTTGTACAAGCCCATTCTCACATATTCATCAACTCATTTCTGGTCTGCTCCCGCTTCCTGTTTTCTTAAAAGCTCTTCACATTCAACACCGGTTCCGCGAAGACATCCGGATCGCCTACGAATCCGCCGGAACCGCTTTGAACTGATCCTGCTGCAATAAGGGCATTGCGCACGGCGGCAACTCCTGCCGCATCCGTCGGCTTGCCGCTCACTGCGATGTACAGAGCGGCAGCGCCTGCTGCATGCGGACTGGCCATACTGGTGCCGCTAATGGTGGCGTAGGAGGAGCCTTTCCATGTCGAGCGGATACAGACGCCGGGAGCGGCAATGTCCACGACGGCGCCGAAGTTGCTGAAGTTCGCAAACGAATCATCGACATCCGATCGGCACGTTGCCGGCGCTCCGCCACCCGGCAGACCGTTGAAATCCGCGATGGCGGACACGGCGAGAACATCCGGGTGATTGGCAGGGGAGAAAGTGGCCGCATCTTTGGCGGAATTTCCCGCAGCCACCACAACGGTGACGCCGGCTGCAACGGCGCGGCTGATGGCCAAGTCCATGGCTGCGCTCACGCACTCGCAACCCAAGCTCATGTTTGCGACTTCGATGCTCGCGGCATTGGCAGTGACGTAGTCGATGCCGGCAACGACATCGGACAGCAACCCCGATCCGTTTCTGTCCAACACTTTCACGGACCAAATGCGCGCCCCCGGGGCTACGCCCACGACGCCGACGGTGTTGTCTTTTGCGGCAGCCGTTCCTGCGACATGCGTGCCGTGCCCGTTGCGGTCATCCGAACTCAGTTCACGCGTGAATCGCACTTGTTTGAACACATTCAAATCCGGGTGGCTCTTCTGCACGCCCGTATCAATGATGGCGATATCGGCGTTCACGCGCTCATCCACACCATTGATCATTGCCGTGGGGCTCACATCTGCGTCGATGCGATCAATGCCCGTCGGAAGTGTTTGTGGAGGAGAGGTATGTGAAAATGCGTAGACCACTCTGTCCGGTTCCACCAGTGCAACATCGGGATCATTCCTCAGCGCCAACACCGTTGCATCACTCAGCTTGCCTGCAAATCCTTTGATGGAAGTGAACTGCAGCTGCGTATTTCTGACACCGAATTTTTTCATGGTTGCCTCCATGCCACCTGCGCTCATTTCCTTATTTTTGAAGAGCACGATGAATCGTCCCGCTGCGGATTCCTCCGCGACGGGCAAGGTATCGACATAGTCCATCGGCAGTTCATCCGCGTGCACGACACTCAGCACCGTGCAGAGCGAAGAGAGGGCGGCAATGGTCCGGACAAAATATGAGGAGCGCATACAAAGGTGAAGAAAAATAGTGAAGACGTTTAGTGTAGCGGAAGATTGTGCGCAAAGGAATTGTTCGCAAGGCAAGAGGTACCATGGGATAATAGCGCAGTACGAAGCGATAAATATTTCCTCTGAACAACAAAAGTGTGCGACAGCCAAATGCTTGTAACATTCGTCGAAGCATTGATACCATTCCCCCCTTTTTCTGTGTGGTTATTGCATCATGGAAGCATCACTTCATCTCCGGGAACGGTTCACTCGCGCCTACGAGGAGTATGCCGGAGGCATCAGAAGATTTTGCATGCAGCAGGGGGCGGAGCCCGCGGATGCCGAAGAATTTGTGCAGGAAGCGTTTCTCCGCACATGGGAGTACCTCTCGTCCGGCAAAGAAGTGATCCACTTAAAAACATTTTTGTTCCAAGTGGCGCAGCACGTCATGTTCGACGAAGCGCGACGCAGGCAGCGGAAGAAAGAACTGTCCTTGGATGCATTGCAAGAAGCGGGGTTTGACCCCGGTCACGATGACACGGCGACGATGCAGAAACGCTTGGAAGCAAAGACCATCCTGACGAAAACGGATGTGGAAAAAGAGTACAAAATACTCGTCATGCGCTACCTCCACGGATTTCCCGTGCATCACATCGCATCCATCGTCGGGCAAACCCCCAATACTGTTGCAGTCCGATTGCATCGAGCTGTCAAACGGCTGTCACGCGTGTCAATACCCGGTTTGCATTTACTTGCCGTTAAATCGTCAGCAGAAGCTCCGAAAAAAACGATCAACTGAATAAACATCAGATATTCTCAAGAAGGCAAGTGATGTTTTGTAATGCTTTTCCTGTAGGGGGCGTCTAAGGGGAACTTATTTTTTCTCCAGCACTTCTTATGCCTACTGTGCATCGGTCCTCACGGGCCAGGACACACAAGAAAAAGAAACAGCAGAAGTTTCTATCCCTCTCCCTTCGGAGCGTCCTCTCGGCAAGCGTTATCGCTGTGATGATTCTGTGGGTGAATGGCACGGCTTCCGCAAACCAGTTCAGCGCTATTACAACGGTCGCGAACACCATTGTTTCGGCCATTTTGAGCCCGAGCTCTCTCTTCACGACGACTGTGAGTCAAACCTCCGTCGGTCCCGTGAACCAGAGTGCCACGTACAACGGCTCTGCCGGAACAACCTCTGGCGTTTCCGGAACTCTCGATGCAAGCAACACAGCAGCGGTGAATCAATTGGAGACGGCCGTCGGTTCCACGAACCAGGACGGTTCCATTGATGGCACGGCTCTGTCCGATGTCCTTGTGGATGTCGCTGCGGATTCCACCGTCACGGCCACGGTCGGTCAGACGGCCACAGGTCCCGCGAACCAAGATGCCACGGGCACGAGCGACGGTTCCACGGATGTCGCAAGCACCCTGGGTGTCGATTCGACGAATGACCTTGTCGTCGACCAGGAGGCGGACACGGGGCTCATCAATCAAGCCGGTAACATCGCAGCCCTCGCGGGTTCGGATGTCGACCAGGTGCTTGATGCAGGTTCCACGGGAACGTCCACGGTCGCCCAGGCTTCCACGGGCGGTCCGGCAAACCAGGATGTCACGAACGTGACGGTTCTGGAGACGGTTCTCAACGCAGTGCAAAACATTCTCACATTCAACATCGTCACGATCGATCAGGATTGCGTCGGCACCTGCAACCAGACAGCCGATGTGGACGTGGATGCACTCACGCTCGCGGAACAAACCCTCACGGGTGACGCCACGGCGGTGAACACGCTCACGCAGAGCAATACGGGCGGATCCACGAATCAAGGCATGGGCAACGACTCCTCGGTGAGCTCTCTACTCTCCGCACTGCAAGACATCCTGACGGGCAATACCGTCGGTGTGACGCAGACGGGCACGGGCGGACCTGCAAACCAGGATATGGCTTTGGACGGAACGGCTGCCGCAGCGATGGGTCAAACCGTCGACGGCAATGCCGTGACGGTGGATGAGCTCACGCAGTCCACTGTGGGCGGTGCTTCGAACCAAGATCTCGCCAATGCCGGTTCGGCAGTCGATGTGATCCTCGCCGGGCAGGCGGGTTCCGCACTGAACACGGTGCTTGCCAGCCAGGACAATGGCGACGGCAGCACGAACCAGAACATGGATCTCGGCTTTGACGCCGCCATCGGAGGACTCCAGGTGATCGATGGTGACGCAGTGGCCGTAAGCGACCTCACGCAAGCCAATGTCGGCGGCGCGGGAAACCAGAACGGCGCAAATGATCTTCTCGCCAGCGACACCATCGTCGCAGGCCAGGAACTGCTCGCCGGCAACACTATCGATGCAAGCCAAGACAACGGTGCAGGAGACTCGAACATGGACATCGCTTCGGATGTTTCTTCCCTCACGGAAGGCACCCAGGTTGTTTCCGGTCCGGCTCTTGCTGTCACGACGGCCGTCCAGGCCAATGTCGGCGGCAATGCGAACCAAGATTTTGCAAATGCAGGCATTGCGTCGGATGTGATCGTTGCGAGCCAAGCGCTCGGATCCGCCAATGACGTGGATGTCGACCAAGACAACGGCGATGGCAACGGCAACTTTACAGCGGGTGTCGCCGCTCTTGCGGGCGTCGCGGGTGTGCAGGCGGTGGAAGGAACAGCTGCCTCCGTGAACCTCATCGGTCAGGCTGTCGTTGGTGGCGATGGCAACCAAACACTCGACAACGCTTCCCTCGCTGCGGACGTCATCGTCGCGGGCCAGGGAATGGATGCCACGAACAGCGTGGACGTCGACCAGGACAACGGCACGGGTAACGGCAACTTCGAAGCCGGCGTGGACGTGGTGGCGGATGCAGACGGTGTGCAGGCGATCGAAGGCACAGCGGTCTCGGTGAATGCACTGGGACAGGCAGTTGTCGGCGGTGCAGGCAACCAGGGTCTCGCAAATGATTCCACAGCAGCGAACGTCATCGTTGGCGCGCAAGACTTGCTTGCGGGCAGCGATGTCGACGTTTCACAAAGCAATGATTCCGGCAACGGCAACTTCGATGCGGGAGTCGGCGCAGTGGCCGATGCGGACGGCGTGCAAGCCATCGGCGGCACGGCTGTCTCCACAACCCTCGCGGGTCAGGCGGTCGTCGGCGGTTCTGCAAATCAAGACATGGATCTGTCCTCTGTCGCTGCCGACACGATCGTCGGCGGACAGGGTGTGACGGCAGGACATGCGATCGATATTGATCAGAATAACGCTTCCGGCAATGCGAACTTCGGCTCGGACATCCTCGCGGATGCGGATGCCGATGGTACGCAGGTCATCACGGGTCCGGCAGTCGCTTCCACGACGGCCGTCCAGGCCGGTATCGGCGGTGACGTGAACCAAGATATGGATAACTCGACCACAGCGGCCGATGTCATCGTCGCGGGCCAGGAAATCCTCGCCGGCAGCGAAGTGGACTCAGACCAGACGAATGGGAGCGGCAATGCAAACATGGATGCCGGCGTCACGATCCTTTCCGATGCAGATGGCGAACAGGTGGTTGTCGGTTCGGCGATTGCGGCTAACGATCTCTCCCAAGTGGGAGTCGGTGGCAGCGCCAACCAGACCATGGCAAACGATTCCACGGCTGCGGATGTCATCCTTGCGGGACAAGCGGTCTTCGGCGGCAGTGCCGTCGAGATGGACCAAGTGAACGCGGATGGCAACGCAAACATGGACATGGATCTTCTCGCCGACGCAGACGCGGACGGCGTGCAGGTTGCGGTGGGTACGGCCGTCTCCGCCAGCGAGCTCGACCAGACGAATGTCGGTGGAGACGCGAACCAAACCATGGATCATGACAGCGACGTCGCGTCCGTCACGGCTCTGGACCAAGCGGCTGTTGCTGTGAACGAAGCGAGCCTCTCGGAAGATAACGGTGCAGGCAGCGCAAACATGGACATGGTTGCGGCCATGGATAGCGACGCAAACGCCACGCAAGTGGGCACGTCCGTCGCCTTGGACAGCGCCACGTTGGAGCAGGCGAACGTCGGAGGCCAGGCAAACCAGAACCTCACCAGCAACACGCCTTCCACGGCGGTCACGACCGGTGAGCAGGCAGTTGTCGCTGCGAACGGTGCGGAGATGAATCAAGACAACGACGGCGGTTCCGCAAACATGCTCGCAGACGCGGACTTGGACAGCGGGGCAACCGGTGCACAAGTGTTGACTTCCGTTGCCGCAGATGTGGTGACGGCGGATCAATCCAACGTCGGAGGCCAGGCAAACCAAACCGCGGACTTGGACAGCGCATCCACGGCGGTCACGTTGGGTGACCAGACAATCGTGGGCGCGAACGGCGCACTCGTGAACCAGGACAATGATGACGGCAACGGCAACCTCACGGCACTCCTGGACATGGATGCGGACGCCGCGGGTGAGCAAGTCGTCACGTCGGTTGCCACCGGCACGACGGATGTCGACCAGACGAATGCAAGCGGCAATGCCAACCAGGGCGCCGCCAGCGACGGCACGTCCACGGCGGTGGGTGCCGGAAACCAGGAAATCACAGCTCTCAATGACGCCGATATCGACCAGGACACGGACACGACGCTGGGTGCAGGGGCACAAGCTGCGGATATCACGACCGAAGCGGACGCCACGGGTGGTCAGACAGTCGTCTCCGCTTCAGGCAACGACCAGGATCTCGATCAGACGAACGGCAGTGGCCAAGCGAACCAGGACGGCAGCAACACGGCTGACGCTCTCTCGCTTGCAGAAGCCAACCAAGAGATTGCGGCTGTGAATGACATCGACCTCGATCAAGACATCGATCTCACCGCAGGTGCCGGTGCACAATCCACGACGATCATCGCCGATGCAGATGCATCCGGCACACAGACAACGGTCGCTGCCTCCGACAACGAGCAGGATCTGGATCAAGTGAACGCGGGAGGCTCTGCAAACCAGACGGGCAGCAATGACGGCTCCGCCGTTGCAGTTGCCGATGCGGGCTCGTCACAGACCATCACAGCTTTGAACGACATCGACGTCGATCAAGATTTGGATGCCACGAGCGCCGCAGGCGCACAGTCCGCTCTCATCACGCCGACGGCCACGGCCACGGGTGATCAGACGACGGTGGCGGCTTCCGGTAACGATCAGGGTCTCACGCAAGCAAACGACGGTGGTGCTGCGAACCAGGACGGTAGCAACACAGGGGCTGCCACGACGGTTGCGGATGCAGACCAGGACATCTCCGCTACGAACACGGTGAACCTCATCCAAGATGCGGATGCCACGAACGCCGCAGTCGCACAAGCTGCCATCGTCTCGCCGACTTCGACTGCAGGCGGCAGCCAGACGGTGGGTGGAACATCCGGCAACACGCAAGATGTGAACCAAGCAGTGGATGACGGCTCCGGCAACCAGACCGGTTCGAACGATGGCGAAGCGACAACGGTCGCCTCGGGCGAACAGGATGTCGACGCTTCCACGACCACGAACATTCTTCAAGACTGTGACGTGAGCTTCGGCGCTTGCGCACAGTTCGTCGACCTCGCTCCGGGATCGGACGCATCTGCGACGCAAACACTGGAGGCAGGTTCCACGAACGATCAGACGGTGAACCAGGCAGTGGAAGATGGAACGGGTAACCAGGATGCTTCCAACACCGGTTCCGCCACCACGATCGCAGATGCGGATCAAGATACTTCCTCTTCCACAGACACGACGGTCGTCCAGACCTGCACGCTGACGGGTGGTGCATGCGCCCAGTACACGGGCGGCACGCCAACGTCGTCCACCACGGCTGAACAGGAGATCACGGCAACGTCTGCCAATGACTCCGAGATCAACCAAGATCTGGACAGCGATGCTTCCGGAAACCAAGATGCGGATTCCGACACCAGCGCCCTCACGGACATCTCCGCTGTGCAGAACGCTCTCTCGGACACGAACACGAGCGTGACGCAGACTTCGGGTGCCGGCGGCAACCAGGCAGCCACGGTCAATGGTTCTTCGAACACGACCTCCACCATGACACTCACCGGAGGTTCCTCGAACACAACCACGATCAATCAGAACCAGTAGGCACGGACAGAAGTCCGAATAAAGGGAGGAGCGCACAGCTCCTCCTTTTTGTATGGATCCTTTCGTCGGTGGAAATAAAGAGTACGCTCCCCGCATGACCGGACGTACAAGTCATCACGTTCGAAGGTATACGGCACGAACAAAAGCTCTCGGACTGTCTCCAGCCCAGACGCTTCCCCGCGCTTGTCGCGGGGTTGCGCGTGGGCTTCCCACAATCTTTCCCCATTTCTCCCTATGAAGCGCTCCATCGCTTCTCTTGCGGCACTCGGGATGCTTCTCCCGACGCTCGCCGTGGCCGCGGCTCCGATTCTCTTCCACGTCGATCTCTGCGATCGCACGGTGAAGATAAACGGCCGCGCCTTCCTGCCATTCGTGCAGGATTCGGTCTTGTGCGACGGCGAAGATGACAGCTTCACGCTGCCATTTTCCGTGCGCCGGCTCTGTGCGGACAAGATCACCGTCTTTGACGGCGACGACGACGTGACGAGCCAGTACACGGATCTATATTGCGCTCCTGTTGAGTGAGGACGCACGCTCGCCCCGCTCTCGCGGGGTTTGCATCCACCCATCGGCATCATTCCATAAAGAGAGAGGCCGCAAAACCTCTCTTTTTTTGAACATTTTCTTTTTAATTGAATTCTGATTACATTGGTCGACGAGTTTTTTCTTTTCTTGTGGTAAGTCTTTCCTTACGAGCTCCTTTGGGAAAGAACCGAAGCAACACCAAACACCAAGAGACCGTCCAAGGGATCAAGTTTCTAATTTCGTGCTTGGTACCTTGGTTCTTTCATTGATGTTTGGTGCTGCTTTCGTTCTTATCAACAGGTTGCCGAACGAAGCTCCTCGATCAAAATCACGCATACAGACTGCGATCTTTAGGAAGCAAAACTCAAAGGATCAAAAAAAGCCGCCCTCGTGGGCGGCTGGAAGGATCAATCTTAATTCTGTTCTTCTTCCGCAGGAACATTTTTGCCAACTTCCAATGCATCTTCTGGGAGTCCGTAATGGAGGAGGCATTTCTTCAGGAAGGATTCGTAATCACTGCGAAGATACATATTTTTCTCCGCCATTTGTGCATACGTTTTCTCCTCCTTCGTTCCCTTGGCAAGTTCCGCTTTGGATTTCAGAAGTGTGCGTGCATCCACGGATGCCTGCACGGCGCAACTGCGATACATCACCGCCGGACGGATCTGGAACCAGTAGAAGAAAAATATGACCAGCAGGAGAACGATCAATCCTTTGCGGGTGCGGAGGGTGCGACCAATGCGTGCGAGCATAGTGAAGAGGGGTAAAGAAGGACCCGCTTGGAAACTGCGCGGGTGACAGACGGTACCGTGTGCAACTATGATATGTCAATAACACTGGACATTTGTCTACTGATCAAAAAACGGCATTTCGACAGATATAGGCTTTTAGCCCTGATTTAAGCCATTTATCGTTTTTGACATGAACATGATTTTGTATTTATAATGCCGTCATGGTTCGCTGGAGTTTCATCATTCTCTCAGCTGTTTTTTCCCTATCGTGGGTGCAGCCGGCATTCGCACAGTACGTTTCCCTTCAGGAATTTGCACTACATGATTTTGATAAGGATATTTTGAAAAAATTGGGATTCGAAATCGGCGTTGTGGTGTATTACAGCGAAATGGCGTCCATCAATTCCGAACAAATCACGGAACGCAAGCACCACGAACGCATCGGCTGCAATCCTTTTCTCGTGATGAAGGAAGGGCAAGTGCTAGAAAAGGGATACAACTGCCGATCCTTTTTTTGCGCTGGATATTTGAAAGGGCCCAAGCAATGCATAAATGAAGCCGGTGAACCCATGGGCGGCGTTGTGGAAATCAATCGACGCTTGAGCTTGATGGAGATACCGATTGTCGATACTTTTTTTGAGACGTTCGTCGAGGAAGAGAAAACCGATGCCATGCGGTTGCGCATGAAGGAACTTGATTCCGTGCGTTGCAGACCATTCTACCTTCGCATGTTCGATATCCTCGTGGGGGAAGGCTACGCCTGCGATGAAGTGGGAGCATTTCCGTATTTTTCACCTGCAAATGTCTGTACAGATGATTGGCGAGATGCCAAGGATACATTTACTTGTCGCATTCCAGAACGCACCGATGAATTCGGTATTCGTTTGACTGCCATTGAACTGCGCGGCGAAGGAACCGCAAGCAGCGCACTGTCGGAATGGGCTTCCGTTTCATCGGAATCGAGTTCTTCTTCCGGCATGGGTGTCATCACCTTCTTTCCCGATGTCATCGCAGGACAATATGGTTTCACCGCCATCATGGATCTCCTGCGTCGCGGCGTCATTCAAGGGTACGACGACGGACTCTTTCGTCCCAAGGCGACGGTGAACCGGGCGGAATTCGTGAAGATGCTGATGGCGGGTTTGCACCCGGAGGAAGCGCAAAGGGAAACCGATTGTTTTCCGGATGTGACGGATCAATGGTTCAGCGGATACGTCTGCGCCGCGAAACGTTTGGGGTGGGTGTCCGGGTACCGGGACGGCATGTACCGTCCGGAACAAACCATCCGTCGTGACGAGGGTCTCAAGATCGTTGTTGCTTCACTGGGACATGCGCTCGATAGCGCCGCTCCGCTGCCGCCGGATGTGGCGGATGAAACATGGTTCACGCCGTATGCGCGGAAAGCGATGGAACTCCGTTTGATTTTGGAACCCACATTCCGTCCCATGCTCCTGGCCACACGCGCCGACGCAGCGGTCTGGATGTACCGAGCACTCCAGGCGCTGGGGGCAGCGCAGAGTTCCCTTTCAACGACTTCCGAAAACTCTTCTATAAATCCGTAAGGATTACATACAAGTGTCAATGTCAGATCCCCGGGAAGCGACTGCGTCAAGATAAGAGATTTTGGCTTATGATTGCCAAAAATTGAAAATGCCGACGAAGAGAATTGATCATACTCCGTGATTGACACAATCTTCCAAACACGAGATCCTCACCCCCTTCATTCCGTTTTTTTCTTGCTCGCTTCCCCTCGTTCGTATGACTGCTCGCTTCTTCTCCCGTTTTGACGTCATCATCGCATTCGTATTTTTCCTTCTTACAACGTGGATTCTCGGCGGCGCAACTCTTTCCGCGTTTGCAGCCGGGGAAACATGCAACGGACTCGCAGCGACCATCGTGGGAACCGCAGGCAACGATAACTTGAACGGCACTTCGGGCGATGACGTCATCGTTGGCCTGGGCGGCAATGACGGCATCAACGGCAACGGCGGCAACGACACGATCTGCGGCAATGAAGGCAACGATGACATCAACGGCGACAATGGTGACGACTACATCGAAGGCGGCGACGGTGAAGATGATATCAAAGGCGACAACGACGAAGACACGATCTTTGGCGGTGCGGGCAATGATGAGCTCGACGGCGGCAATGAAGATGACACGCTCTGCGGCGACGCAGGCAATGACAAGCTCGAAGGCAAAAATCACAACGATATCCTCTGTGGCGGCGACGGCGATGACACGCTGGAGGGTGGTACCGGCGATGACAAACTGGATGGCGGAGCAGGGACGGACACTCTAAAAGGAGAAATCGGTTCTGCCGATGCTTGCCATCAAGGTGAAACCAATTCCGGCTGTGAATCAACCAGCGGCTCTCCGTTGGCCGACTGCCCCGCGAGCGGCGGCGGAAGCAGCACATCCAGCGTGAGTTCCTCTTCTTCCTCAGATTCCTCCAGCAGCGAAGGCGGCAGTTCCGCATCATCCGAATCTTCCAGCAGTTCCTCCAGCGTCGTGTCCTCCTCTTCCTCCTCCGACGGGACGCCCACATGCAGAGGACAGGTGGCAACGATCTACGTTCAGGAAGGCGTGATCGTTGGCGGCGACGATAATGGTGATGCGTATGAAGGAGCGTTGGAAGGCAGTTCAGGAAATGATGTCATTGTTGGAACTTCCGGTGTGGACAACATCGATGGGGAAGTGGGAGACGATGTTATTTGCGGCCTGGGAGGCAATGATGATGTGGAAGGCGGATTGGGCGATGATGAAATCGATGGCGGTGAAGGCGATGACACACTCAACGGTGAATTGGACAATGACACGGTCTGCGGCGGAGCCGGCGATGACACGCTGCTCGGCAGCTTGGGCGATGACACGCTCTGTGGCGATGCCGGCAATGATGTCCTGGATGGCGACATTGGCGATGACAAGCTGGATGGCGGAGCGGACACGGATGAATTGGACGGCGGGCTCGGCACCGATGCGTGCCACCAGGGCGAATCAAACTCGGGATGCGAATCCACCAGCGCCTCTCCGCTCGCGGAGTGCCCCGCTACCGGCAGCAGCTCCTCCTCCACGGCAGGCTCAGATGGCTCTTCCAGCACCGGCGGTTCCGATGGTTCCGCCTCCAGCAGTTCTTCCGAGAATGGCGGAGGAGGTTCCGAGGGTTCCAGTGTTTCTTCCTCGGGAGATTCCAGTTCCACGGGTGATAACGGAGGGGGCGGTGAAGACGGTGGAGGGGGCGGCAGCCTTGATTTGACGGGAACCAATGGCGAAGGAGGACACCGAGGACACCGGTTGAACGTCGTCCTGGGCGTCGTCAACGCACTGGTGGCATGGAACTTGCAAGATCAGGTCAATCGTTTCAATGGAATTCCCACGGGAGGGTTCGGCGGCGTGGCTCCGGGAGCCTTTGGCGGTCGACCGGGTTCGGCTCTGACGGATGAAGAACAGAATGTCATCTGCAGTCTTAAAAAGGCGCTTCCAAGCGTCATATCGAGCATCATGATGGATTGGATCGTGGCATATCTGTCGAATCTGGTGAACGGCAATGTTGCGCTGATCATCGACGAACTCTCGGACCCCGATGCATGTAAGAATGACCCGGTGACGCCCCTTGCTCAGAAATCCACCCCCAAGCCTTTTGCCATTTCCGGAGACGGATACCCCGTTTCTTCCAACGAGATTTTCAACACGTGCCTGCGCGGCGAGCGTCTGACGGTGGCGGAGGTGCGCTACAATCCGGAAAATCCGGATCATCTCTCCTGCGGTGACTTTACGCACGAGAAAGGTGTGTGGTACCACCCGGACTATCACGTGTATTTCACCTGGGACAAGACCACGAAAAAGCTTGGGGTTCCGGACGGATTCTACGCGTACGCGTTGCCGTATAACGTCGTTCAAAAATAACCCAATATTGTCGTAGGGGCTTGGCGTGGTTCGATATCGCTCACCACAAGCGCCAAGCCCCTACGACGTAATCGTCTTACCGTGCGCTCACAGCCGTGCCGGCGTGGTTTTGAATGAATCGAATGGGGTGCACGGTGAATCGTTCTACATTCTTACCGGAGGGAATTGCAGATGGCCAGTAGGGAGTGTGCACGGTCTTTCCTTCTTGTTTGCGGTCTATCTGCAGGTGCAGGTGCGGGGCAGTCGTGTTCCCTGTCATGCCGACATATCCTACGATTTGTCCCGGTTTCACCGTGTCTCCTTCTTTCACGTTCAGGCGGCTGAAATGTCCATAGATGGAGTAGAACGTTTCTCCATTCGTGCGGTGCTCCACGACAACAAACAGCCCCAAGCCTTTGCCGGTATCGATGCGATGCACTTTCCCTCCCGCAACGCTCCCGACGGGCGTACCCAATGCCAGCTTGATGTCCACGCCCGGGTGCACGGCGCTGAATTCCGATGCGTCCAGATCATATTTCCCAAAATAACGCGTGGAATACACAAGTTTTGCAGTGATGTCCGGCACGTGCTCTGCGCGCGCAAGCAGAAGCGTCTGCATGGGCTGTGTCAGAACATCCAAATCGTAGGCAGGCACGTTCACAAAATCCGCGCGATTCATTTCCTGAAATGTTCTGCCCCATTCTGCCGGCGTTTCCATGATGCCCCAGTTTGGGACTTTGGTGACAGGGAATACCGCATGCTCAAACGATGGAAACGCATCACTCTTCGGCATGATCGCTTCCGCAGGGAGACTCACGACTGCCCGTGGAACGATGATTGTTTCCGCGGGTGCCGCGGATTTCATTTGCTCCGTTTGATTTGTAAGCCGAGGGGATCCTGCAAGCGGTTGCGACGGGTCCGCGGACTCGATCTTTTTTGAGAGCAGAACAGGCTCCTTTTTCCGCACAGTCGAAACAAGAGGCTTCTGCTGCATCCTTATTTTTCGTTCCATGCTGTTTCGCGGCCGCATGTGCGAGAGGATCATGGCGGTCTTCGGTTCGGCATCACTCAGGCCAATGCTGACACCAAAAATGATGCCAAACGATCCTGCAATGAGGATCCTGCCATGCGATTCCCACACGCGATGCAGGAGCCAGGTCAGGCGCTGGAGGTATGTGTGTATGTGTTGGAACATTTCATATTATTATACAATAAAATAGATTTATTGTAAATAACACTCTCAGCTCACGGAAGCGCTAGAATTGGCATTGAGCCCTTACCCAAGCCATTCCTATGAAGCATATCCTCCTCACGTTCAGTAGCCTCGCTTTTCTCATCGGTGTATCTCCTTTTGGACCTCTTCCTCGGCTCTGCGGCGAACCTTTCACATCGCATGGTGTCGGATTCATTTGGGATGATNTTCCGCTGCGTGTCTGTATTTTATAAGGATTCCGCGCTCACGGAAAATCCTTGANAATTCTGTCACAATTTTCTTTGTNACACGTCATTGATGGTGACTATCCTCTTAAAGACCTCTGAACATTATCGAAAGATATCGTTCATGCCTTGAGAGGGTAGCCGTATCCGAGCACGAAAGGAAAACCTACGGTTTTCCTCTCGTGGACTCTCCTTTCCCTCAAATGTATCGCTCCAGCGCGGCAGAGCCGCGCTTCGCGATTATTTTTTAATATAAGTGGAGCCGACGACCGGAATTGAACCGGTGACCCACGGTTTACGATACCGTTGCTCTACCAGCTGAGCTACGTCGGCATACCTAAGAAAAAATGATCGATCCAGCCAGCTGCCTGCCCGTCCGAAGTTCCGCAGGAGCGGAACGAAGGCGGGAGCTACGTCGGCTTGAGAGCGTCAGTTTAAGGCTTTCCTTTGCCAGGGACAAGGCTCTTCTGGGCTGATATAATCGTCCTCTCATGCACGAAGCAGCTCTCACTTGGTCCTGGCTTAATGTTCTTACAAAAGAGCGCCAAGATGCCATCTTGGGAGTTTTTGGATCCCTGGAAGAAGGGCTCAAGCACCTCAATGCGGAATTGTTAAAAGGCTTGGGTTGCCGCCAGGAAACAATCGAAAAAACATTGGTGCGCTTCGAGGAATTTGATGTCCAGGCATATGCCGCACAATTGGAAAAAGCGGGCATCCGTTTCCTCTCGCTTGCGGATGCATCCTATCCGGAGAAGCTCCGGGAGATAGGGGATCCGCCTCCGTTCCTGTATTTCAAAGGTGATCTCACGATTTTGAACCAGCCGTGCATCGCCATGGTCGGCACGCGGGCTATGAGTGCAATGGGGCAGCGTGTGACGGAACTATTTGTGCCGGCATTGGTGCGCGCAGGACTCACGACCGTGAGCGGCTTGGCACTCGGGGTCGACGCAATGGTTGCAAAGGAAACACTGGATGCCGGAGGTCGAACCGTGGCAGCGCTTGGGCATGGACTCTCCAGCATCTATCCGCAGAGCAATGCGCGCTTGGCGGAAGAAATTCTTCAGAAAGGTGGCTTGCTGGTCTCTGAATTCCCTTTGGATGCAACGCCGGATAAGTATACGTTCCCGTCTCGCAATCGCATTATTGCAGGATTATCCTTGGGAACCATCGTCTTGGAAGCCCCGCGCGAGAGCGGATCCATCATCACTGCGGAACTTGCCTTGGATTACGGCCGCGATGTGTTCGCTGTTCCCGGTCCGGTCTTTGATGCGAATTACGAAGGCTGCAATGAACTCATTGCAAAAGGACATGCCAAGCTCGTGTCTTCTGCCGATGATGTCCTGCGTGAACTCGGTGTGATTGCTCCCAAAGCAGAAGCTTCGAAAAGTCTGTACGCACCGCAAAATAAAGACGAAGAAGCGCTGCTCACTGTCCTTACAACCATGCCGCAAAAAGTGGATGATCTCATTGCGCGTGCCAAATTGCAGCCCGGCACCGTCACTGCAACGCTCACGATGTTGGAGCTTGCCGGAGCAGCAAGGAATGTGGGGCAGGGACAGTGGATACGGATATAATCCTTGATGAATGACCAAATCCCAATGACCAATGTCATTCCGGTCATTGGTCATTGCGTCATTGGTCATTTTCTTATGTAGATCTCTATTCTCCGCTTTTCATAAGGCTACAATCACCCAAACCCTTCCCCCTTCTCCTATGGTCGCCCCTCTCGGGAAACTTCTGTCAGAAACATGGTCTTTTGTTCAGGCACATGCCAAAACCATCCTCATTGGAGCCGTTGTCTTCGGGCTCGTGCTCGGTGGCATTCAGTTCGCCTTTGCCGGCGTGCTCGGTTACCAAGCCGAAGGGGTGATGCAAAATATGGGGATCAATACCGAACGCATGGAAGATCTGGCGGAACGCATGGAAGCGGGGGATGAAGCTGCACTGGGAGAGATGATGGGTGAGTTGGAAGGCCTGCAGACAATGACAAAAGGGCAAGCAGCAGGATTTTTCTTTGGATTCTTGAAGAACATGGGTCCCGGCATTTTGCTTCTGTGGATCATCAGTCTTGCCGTGTATGTTCTCTCATCAACATTCTATTTCCTCATTGCCTTGAAAAAAGGAAAAGACATAGGAGCCCTGTTCCAAAACAGCGTCCAACTTTTTCTGCCCATGCTTGGGCTGCACTTGTGGGTCTTCCTGCGCACGTTCGCGTGGATTCCCGTCATCGGTGTGATCACGTTAATCATTTTGGGTCCGCGATTCGTTCTCAGCCCCGTCCTGCTGGTGCAAGAGGAAAAAGGCGTGTTTGAGAGTGCACGGATCAGCTACAAAAAGACGTCCGGGTACTGGGGAAAGATTTTTGGCAACATGTTCGTTGCCGGCTTGTTCATAGGTCTCATTTCGATGGCGCTCTCCATGGCTCTGTTTATAACGGGTCCTCTGGCTTTGCTCCTCATACCTATCCTTTCGCAAGTCATGTGCGCATTCCTCATCGTCTTCATGACAAAGCTCTCTTTGGGAATCTTGCAGAGTGGAAAGTAATGCAGGTCACATGATATGAATGACCATAGACCAATGACCAATGTGAATCCATTCTGGTCATTGGTCGTTGCGTCATTGGTCATTTTTCAGATGCAATCTTTACTATCTCCCGGAACTCCTCCGGTTTCAGCGAGGCTCCTCCAACCAGTCCTCCGTCGATGTTCGGCTGTGCCAAGAGTTCTTTGACATTCGATGCCTTCATGGATCCGCCGTAGAGGAGTCGGATGTGATCGCGAAGATCTTTGGGCAGCAACGATCGGATGAATGCATGCATTTCCTCCGCATCCGCACTTGTGGCTGCGGGCCTGTTCGGATCGCCTCGGGAGATTGCCCACACGGGTTCATACGCAATGATGCAGTCGTTCGTGAGCTTGAGTGGTTTCACCTGTCTCTCAATCACTGCTTTGCTTTTGCCTGCATCACGCTCGGTTTCCGTCTCGCCGATGCAGATGATGGGAATCAGTGCATGTGTGATTGCAGCCGCCGCTTGTTCCGCGACAAAAGCATCCGATTCCAGATGGAATGCGCGTCGATCGGAATGACCGCAGAGGACATATCGGCATCCCAGCGCCTGTACCATCTGCATGCTCACATCACCCGTGAATGCGCCTGTCTGCTCCGGCCGGCCGGATTGTGCACCTGTTGTCAGTCCTGCTTTTGCGCAGGCTTGAAGATCCAGATGTGTGGGGAAAACAACGACTTCGATCTTTTCTTGTGGTCGGTACGGCGAATCCTTTGCATCCCAACCTTTGGGTGGGGGATTCATCTTCCAGTTCGCTGCGATCAAATATTTTCTCATAGGTTGATGAGCAGAGTGAATATCCGGAAGGTTATATTGCTAAATTGTCATATTGTTCGCAAGCGAGACTTTATCATTCTGTCATAAACAATATAGCAATTTAACAATATAACAATTTATCGGTACTCTATTTCCATGAAACAGCTAAAAAGAGTCGTTCTGGCCACCGATCATGCTGGTTTCATGCTGAAAGAAGCGGTGAAAAAGCATTTGATTGCAAAGGGTATCGACGTGATTGATGAAGGAGCGTTCTCGGAAGAACCCGTGGATTATCCGGAGATTATTCGACGCGGTTGTGCCGTCGTCCTGGAGCAAAACATCCCCGGCATTGTGTTTGGCGGCAGCGGCATCGGCGAGAGCATTGCTGCGAACAAAGTGCATGGCATACGCGCGGCGCGTTGCTGTTCACAGGAAGACGCCAAACTCTGTCGCGCACATAATGATGCGAATGTTATGAGCTTGGGTGGGCGTGTGCTCAAGGAAAAGGAAGCACTCGCGATGGTGGATGTGTTTCTCACAACGGAGTTTGAAGGCGGACGGCACTTGAAACGCATTCAAGATTTGGAACCATGAAGATACTTATCACTGCATCCATCTTGGCGGCAGACTTGGGACATCTCCAAGAGGAGATCGAATCCGTGGAAAAAGCGGGAGCGGATTGGATTCAAGTGGATGTGATGGACGGGCATTTTGTGCCGAACGTCAGTTTTGATGCATCGGATCTCAAAGGCATCCGGACAAAACTTCCCTTGGATATTCATCTGATGGTGACGAACCCTGCAGAACGCATTGATGCATTTGTGAACCTGGGTGCAAAGCACATCACGTTCCATGCGGAGGCTGTCCCGAAGGAAAAAGATCAGATCGCTCTTGTGAAAATGATCCGTGATAAAGGCTGCACCGCAGGCATCGCCATCAACCCCGAGACGCATCAGGATGCCATCCACACGATGGATCTCGACATGGTCCTGTGTATGACGGTGCATCCCGGGTTCAGCGGCCAAAAATTTATTGCCGATGTTCTTCCAAAGATGAAAGAAATCCGGCAGCAGCACCCCGATGTCATGATACAAGTGGACGGCGGCATTGACGAAAAAACTGCTCCGCTCTGCATAGCCGCCGGTGCGACCAATCTTGTATCAGCCAGTGCAATCTTCCAGGCGAAGGACAGAGCGAAGATGATTGCAAAGCTTCGAGAGACTTAAAAAATTGTTATATTGTTACATTGTTATATTGCTCGCAAGCGATGCTGGATCAGTTTGTCATTTTTCTATTAACAATAGAACAATATAACAATATAACACTCAGCATGAGAAAGATTGCACTTCTCTTCACAGTATTTTTATTTTTCTCAGCCTGCACATCTGAGTCCGTATCGGGAACTCCCATCAAGTTGATTTCTCCCGAGGGAACCGTGCACACCTTCTCCGTGGAAATAGCCGACGATGCTGAAGAGCGGGCGCAGGGGCTTATGCACCGGGAATCGATTGCTGAGGATGCAGGTATGCTTTTCCTTTTTGAAGAGCCGCAAGTGCTCTCCTTCTGGATGAAAAATACGTTGATCCCGCTCGATATTCTCTTCTTCGATGAAAATGGTTCTTTCGTCTCCTCTGCAACCATGGTTCCCTGCGAAAAGGATCCTTGTCCGCTTACATCATCAAAAATACCTGCCAGTGCGGCGCTGGAAGTTCGTGCGGGAACGGCGAAAAAACTCGGCGTGACGAAAGGCTGGCAGTACGCGGACCCCAGGATGAAGCGGTGATTATCTGCGCCCTTTTTTTGCAGTTTGCTGCGGTTGTTTGTTTTGATAAACGCTCTTTAAAAATTTAAATGCGGCAGGATCTCTTTGTGTAACAAGTGCTGGCGGATATTTGTCATTCTTTCCGAAAGAAAACTGCGAAAGCATTGCCCAGTATTCATTAATGTCGTGCATTTGGCGTGACAAATCGCGATCAGCATCCCATGCCATTCGGCCATTCTGATGGCAGCGCTTCCATTCTTCGTGCTGTTCTGGGCTGAAGCCTAAGTTCATTATGGCATGGGCAAATTCATGGTAACAAACATTCTGCCCATAAAAGCGATTACCGGGGAGATTCAGCAAATTTGCTTCACATACTGCAGTAACGACTTGCCCTTTTACGGCACCTAGCCCTCGAACTCTGTCATATGGTTCTCCGCTGAGAGAAATTTTCCCTTGCCACTGTCTGAATTCGGGGAGTGTTGTAATGGAATCTGTCTTCGGAACAATAGCAATTTGAGCGACGTTTCCAGCTTCTTCAGAGCCTTCTGGAGAAAGGCGTGCAATAATTTCTGGATCCGCTTCCTTTAGCATCATTTCAACTGCATTTACTGCGTTTTTTATCGCTTGCTTGTGAACAGTCTGCGGTGCTTTAACGAGTATGCCTTGTGAGGTTATCTCACTTTGAGTGTAGTAATTTTTTTGCCAATCTACAGCTTCAACTGGCCATTCTTTTTTTTCTTTGGAAGCGCCTTTTGCTGGAGCCTTCCTTTCTGCTGCTCTACTGGCATTTGCTGCACCTACTCCAAAAGCCAATAATCCTGCCGCTCCCACCCGAATCATTTGGCGGCGGCTCATTTCAACATTATCCAAAAAAGGAGGTGCCTGCTTATCTGCAGCATTCTCTTGGAGTTCTCCTTCCATGGGATGGGATTCTTCATCCATAGAACAAAATGTTACATTACATTCAAAGGGCTGTCAATTATTCTGTACACATTACCTATTTCTTGCGGCGTCTTCGCATCCAACCCAGACCCGCCGCCGCACCGGCCGCCATCGCGACGACGGCTGCGGGACCGGTGTCATCCAATGGTCGATCCAAGGGAATGGGAATGACGGAAGCAACGGGGGGTTCTCTGTAGAGGGGAGGACCTTGCGGAGTCGGCAATGGGAACTCGGGCATGCCGGGCAGGAGCGGCAGCGGAATAATGTCCGAAGGCGGCTCGGCGGCAAAACTTTCCCTGCGGCACATACTGTTGCAGCCATCACCGTTTTGGCGGTTGGCGTCATCGCACTGTTCGGAAGAATCCAGCACGTTGTCGCCGCAGCGCGCGTTGGAACAATTGGTGCGACAGCGGTTGGGCAATTGATCACTGTTTGCATCGCCGTTGTCACACTCTTCTCCCGAGTCGACGGTTCCATTGCCGCAGAAGAGCGAGAAGAAGCGGCAGTCCTCTCCACAGCGGTACGGAAGATTCCTGTCGTGGAGCGAGGGTTCGCACTGCTCACCTTGCATCTTCTGGAGGACGCCGTCGCCGCAGCGGCCAAGTTCCAGCAAGCATTTGGAGGAGCAGCCATCGAAGTCGCGGCTGTTGCCGTCGTCACATTCTTCACCTCTGGTCATTGCGCCGTCACCGCAACGCGGTTGTACGCCGGGTTCCAACGCGCACCGTCCGGAGCAGCCGTCGCCGTCGCGCAGGTTGCCATCATCACAGCTTTCCCCGGCGGTCTTCACGCCATCGCCGCAGAGGTTATTCACGAACTGACAACTTGGGGAGCAGCCGTCGGCGGCGCTCGCGTTGCCATCATCACACTGCTCTCCTGCCTGCACTCTGCCGTCGCCACAACCCGGCCGCTCGTTCTGGCATCCCGCCGCGCATCCATCGCCGTCGAAGTTGTTGCCATCGTCGCAATCTTCTCCCGCGGTCACCACAAAGTCACCGCAGCGCGGCGTTGTCGTGACGGTACAGAAGTTGCACCCGTCGCCTGTAAACACGTTGCCGTCATCGCACTGTTCACCTGCCTGCAGAATGGCATCGCCACAGCGGCCGGTTTCCCTCTGACACGTGAAGGAGCAGCCATCCAGATCGCGCACATTGCCATCATCACACGCTTCCCCGGCAGTCACGATGTTGTCACCGCAGCGCGGGTTTGTCGTAATCAGTCTGCAACGGTTATCGCAACCGTCACGGTCGAACAAGTTTCCATCGTCGCACTGTTCGCCGGCATCCAACCGACCGTCTCCGCAGCGCGGTGTTGTCACCGTGCGGCAACCGGAAGAACAGCTGTCATTATCGCGTATGTTGCCATCGTCGCACTGTTCACCCGCGTCGATCCTGCCGTCGCCACAGACGGGACGGGAGCTGACACTGGAGGATCGGCTCGATGAGAGCGGAGTGGATGACTGGAATATTTGTACGCTGGATCCTCCCGAAGATGCTTTGCTAGAACTCTTGCTGGAACCGGTGGAACTTGCGGAAGAGCCCGGAGGCGGGGGCGGAGTAGTACCGCCGGAACTGCCTCCCGAGCTGCGCGATGAGCTGAGGCTGGAACTCTGGGAACTTTCGCTGGAACCAACAGAGGATCGTGAAGAAGAACTCACAGAAGAACCCACGGAACCCGGAGTGGATGACACGCCGGAGCTCTTCGAAGAAGCAATACAAGCGGATGGGAAACAAGCGATGAGTCCCGGTTCACACACGTTATTGATACATTCGACATCACGACATTTTTTTGCACAAGAACCATCCCCTTGGAGTTCGCAGGGTCCCGGACACACGGGTTTGCAATCTCTATCCGTCACGCATCGTGGTGCAGAGGAGGACGAGAACGAACTGCTTCTACTACTGCTGCTGGAACTACTCGTGGACGAACGGCTGTTGGAGAGTGAGGACGATGATCTGCTGCTGAACGAACTGAGAGAACTCGACCGCACGGAACCAATGGAACTGCCCGAAGGTGTGGGAGGAGGTGGCGGTTGAGGATTCGGTGGTGGCGGCGTTGGTGCGGGTGGGGGAGTGATGCCACCGTCGCCGCCTTGGGCTCCTCCCTGTGCGCCGCCAAGAGCACCGCCCAAACCTCCACCACCACCTCCCGGAGGACCTCCGCCGCCACCCGGGCCGGGGCCACCGCCTCCACCCGGACCGGGGCCACCGTCCGGC
>C687J35174_10002146_pt1 | contig 28109 bp, 27 predicted proteins | sample RifCSPhighO2_01_FD_35174 | JGI IMG/M metagenome (IMG submission 35174) | reverse complement strand
GCGCCAGAAATTCTGAATTCCCTTGCAATCCCGCCAAAAAATCCTTGGTCGGCGCTTTGCGCCGTCCGCTTGTATCCACCGAAAAAATCGTTGAGTTCCTTTTTGGTGCCGGGGGGCGGAATTGAACCGCCGACCCTCTGTTCTTCAGACAGATGCTCTAACCAACTGAGCTACCCCGGCTCTATGGTGGTTATTCTATCAAGCCAAAGCCCTTTTACAATTATTGATTTGAGGACGAGCGTACGCGCAATTTGTGTTGCTTGCCCTTATCAGACTTTGGCAGGGTAATTACCAGAACACCATTTTTTTCGCGGGCGTCAGCTTGGTCTGGTTCAATTTCTTGGGGCAGCATAATCGTGCGAGAAAAGCTGCCCCAAAAGAGTTCTCTGAAAAAGAATTGGTCATCCTCGACTACACGATGTCTCCCCCTTGTTCCCCTTACGGTAATCATTTCTCGGGTGATAGAAATATCTAGGTCGTCAGGTTTGACTCCTGGCATCATAGCCTCAATTATTATCTCATCGGGGGTTTGGTAGACATCCACAGCAAGTTGACCCTCACTGTCATCTTCAACAGAAAGGTCATCCACCTTAGACTTTTTGCCAATAGAAGAAACTTTTGCCTCCGCTTCCTCATAGTAATGGCTACCCGTCAATTTTTCAAAGAACGACACTTTTTTGCTCATATTGTTTTAATGTTACAAGTTATAGTTTTGACTTTCTCAAAAAAAAGCAACAAACCAAGGACTCCGAGCCACAAAGAAATAAAAACGCCTAAAATGTTACCCGCCCCAGTTCGTAAATCCTGGTTTATTATAAAGAAGTTGAAAAGAGTGTGCAAGGTAGTGGCTGCGAAGAGTCCCACAATGAGGTACAGCAATTTCTCACTCCTCTTCTTACAGAAGACCATTGCTATAATGCCCCCAAGGACAGAGGAGGATAGGACATGCAACAGTGTTGCGCCTAAAAAGCGCATTGAAGCAGTAAGAAGACCCGTTACTAGACCGCCGTCCCCATAACTTTTCAACAAGAAGAGAACGTTTTCAAAAGCGGCAAAGCCAAGAGCTACAGTTAGGAGGTACACCATGGCGTCCACAGGTTCGTCGTACGTCCTTCTGCGAAAATCAACAAAAAAGGCCACTCCCAGTTTAGCAAGCTCCTCAAGACCAGCCCAGATGAAAAGTAAGACGAAGCCCGGGACAAGAAATTTAGCTCCAATGGCTTGGAATGGTATAACAAAAATTGCCGACAGGGCTCCTGCAAAAAAAGATAACACTAGGAGTTTCCTTGGCTCGGGTCTCCTCTTGTCTTCTTTCAACCAAAACCAAAGCCATAAAAGTGGTGGCAAAATGCCCACGCACAAAACCACAAGTATTCCACTCAATGTTAAGTTGTTGGCCAAGGTTCTATCATGAGCAACTTATTTTGCGCTTGCTCGTGTGGATGTATTATACCCCAAATCTCTTCCGTCACGAATGGCATAAAAGGGTGGAGGAGTTGCAATGAAGTTACGAAGATTTCCTTGAGAGTCCATCTGGCCGACTCGCTATTTGCTAGTTTTGGTTTGTACTCCTCAATATATTTGTCGGCGAGTGTGTGCCAGATATAGTGATATACTTTCTCGGCCACGATGTAGAATTTATAATCATCCATCTCTCTGGTTATTTCCTTGATGAATTGGTTTAGCTCGTTGAGTTTACCTTGGTCTTCCTTGTCCAACTTGGGTTTATTGGCAAGATTTATATTTGGTGTTCGTTCCTCAACAAACCTAGCGATATTCCAGATTTTGTTGGCAAACTTTTTGTAAGCCTCAATTTTACTCTCGGCAAGTGGAAGCGATGTTCCTGGTGTATTACCCACAACCATACCCATGCGAAAAGCGTCGGTCCCGAATTTGGCCGTGAGGTCAAGCGGGTTGATGACATTGCCTTTGGACTTGCTCATCTTTTGTCCCTTGGCGTCTAGGACTAAACCGTGAAGATAAACTGTGTGGAAGGGGAGTCTTCCCGTCCTGTAGAGTCCCAACATCATCATACGCGTAACCCAGAAAAAGATAATCTCGCCAGCTGTCTCAAGTATGTCCGTAGGGTAATGGTTTTTGTAATCGGTTTTGTCGGGATAACCTAAACTTGCGTATGGCAACTGGCCACTTGAGAACCAGGTATCAAAGGTGTCAGGGTCCTTACGTAGCTTGCTTCCACAGTTTTTACATTCGGCAAGTTTATTTTCCAAGTCCACAAATCCCGTATCGCACTTATCACAAAGTTTGGCGGGTATGGGAATACCCCACACGATTTGGCGCGAGATGTTCCAGTCGTTTATATTCTCTAGCCAATGGCGACTTATCTTTTCGTAATGTTCTGGGATGTATTTGACTCCTCCGGCTCTAATAGCAGACAGAACTCTCTCGGCAAGCGGTTGCATCTTTATAAACCATTGACTCTTGACTTGTGGTTCAAGCACCGTGTTGCACTTATAGCAAGTATGCACGGCATGTTTGTACTTGTCGTCTATCTGGTCCACTAAACCCTTGTTCCTTAGCTTTTCCACAATCTTTACTCGGGCCTCTGTAATCTTCATTCCAGTGAATTCTCCGGCAATGGGCAAAAGCTTACCCCGTTCATCAATAATCTGTTCTTTGTCCAAGTCGTGTCGCCCCGCTATGTCAAAATCTGTTTGGTCGTGCCACGGCGTGATGGTCATCACCCCCGTGCCATATCCCATGTCGCTCGCCTTATCTTTAACTATGGTGGCGGTGATCGGTCCATTGATCCATTCCAATTCAATGGTTTGGCCGTGTTTGTAATCTGCGTAGCGTTTGTCGTCCGGATGCATAACCACATACTTATCTCCGAATTTGGTTTCTGGTCTAGCTGTGGCAATGACAAAAGGTCCATATTTGAGGTAGTAAAGCGGGTCGACGCGCTCTTCGTCTTTGATCTCCAAGTCCGAGAACGAAGTTTGATGCTTAGGGCACCAGTTTACAATGCGTTTACCTCGGTAGAGCAGTTTGTCGGCCTCAAGTTGTTTAAAAGTTTGGTACACAGTGTCCACCACATCCTTGTCCAAAGTGAACTTTTCCCGTGACCAGTCGCAAGACGCTCCCATACTCCGAATTTGAGTTTTAATGTTGCTTGAATTAGTTAGCGTGAAGTCCAGTATCTCTTTGTACAAATCCTCCGGTTTTATATCAAAACGCGAACGGCCCTCCTTCTCTAGCTTCTTCTCATATACCACTTGAGTCTCAAAACCGGCGTGGTCTAGCCCCGGTAGCCACAGCGTTTTATACCCGCGCATCCGTTTGTATCGCACCATAATGTCCTCAACGGTCATCACAAGGCCATGACCGGCATGGAGTGAGCCGTTGGCGTTGGTTGGAGGCATAATAATAGTGAAGGGTTTGCCATCACCACTTGGCCCAAACTTGCCACTCTTCTCCCACAATTCGTAAATCCGATTCTCCGTCTCACCCGGATTATATGGTTTTGTTAATTTCTCTGGAACTTCTACCATGCTTACCATACTAGCAAAATGTAACCTCTTGCGGTAGTTAGATGCCAGAGTCAAGTAAGCCGAAGGTCTTGCTTGACGTGTGTCAGGGGACCCCGGACTTAAACAATCCCAACCCGACATTTCTAATATTTATTTTGTTGTTATCCATTCATACAATACAATACGATCGTATTGTATTGTATGAATAAGGTGTTAACTGGTTGATGCGAACTCGTCCTATTTATACTATTTATACAGGCTTAGGTTGCCGTTTGCCTTGAGCGAGTTTAGTTCAGGGGAGTTTGGGGAAAGCAAATGTTCGGGATGGAGGTAACCTTGTTCTGNGGGGCCTAGGCGAAGTAGCGCGGCAATGCCAATCATAGTGGCGTTGTCGCCCGTGAACTTCATGTCTGGTAAATGCAAAGCAACACCCAACTTGGAAGCTAAGTTCCCAAGTGATTCTCTGATTGTTTTGTTGGCAATGACACCCCCACCAACCAAAAGGGATTTAGCTCCATACTGCTTAATTGCGTCGCTTGTTTTTTTGACTATTACATCCATGCAGGCTTGAGTGAACTCGTGAGCAATGGCAACCTTTTGNTTCTCNGTAAGTTCTCCGTCATTTTCTTCCTTCCATTTTTTTANCAGATAAAGCACAGCCGTTTTTAGACCCGAAAATGAGAAGCTAAGGTCTTTGCTGTGTAGCATTGGCCTTGGTAACTTGAAAGTTAAACCCCCAGGTGAGAATTGAGCGGCCAATTTCTGGATCTCTGGTCCGCCCGGATATGGCAGACCAAGTATGCGCGCCACTTTATCAAAGGCTTCACCAACGGCGTCATCAAGTGTTTGGCCGACGATTTCAAAATCATTCAGGGCTTTCATTAACACGAGTTGGGTGTGGCCGCCAGAAATAAGCAGTGCGATAGCAGGGAACCCCAGAACTCTGACAGTGTAGTTTTTGCCATTTATACTATCAAGGAGTGCCGAGACGATATGTCCGTGCATATGGTCTGTGGCCACTATCGGCACTTGCCACTTAGTGGCAAGTGCTTTAGCGAAATTAATGCCAGTCCAGAGCGCGGGCTCAAGTCCCGGGCCATAAGTAACAGCAATTAGGTTAGGTTTGGTATCACTGTCCCCGATAACCTTCCCCAGTACGATTGGTAGATTGGCCATGTGTTCACGTTTGGCTAACATTGGGACAATCCCGCCATATTCGGCATGAAATTTAATTTGGCTAGCTACCTCGTGGGCCAACAAGTTAAATGTTACGGAGGTTAAACCACCGGTTCCCCAAGGTTTAACCTCCGCCTCCAACAAACTTAATGCCGTCTCATCAGCGCTTGTTTCTATTGCGATAATTTGCATATAGTATAAGTTCTAAATTAACACAAACTTGATATATTTGATAGAAAACTATATGGAAGTTATAAAAGTGGCGAAGCGTTTAAAAAATTAGTATTATCCTAAACACATGGAAGCGTGGCTGAGTGGTTTAAGGCACCAGTTTCGAAAACTGGCATCCCGTCTAACGGGATCGGAGGTTCAAATCCTCCCGCTTCCGTTTCTTGGGATTATAAGTTGTGCTAGAATAAAGTAGCATGAATCCTTTTGCAATATCCTGCCTTCTTATACTCTTGACAACGTTACCTCTGGGATATTTTGTCTACGCCCAGAATAAAGACAGGTCAGCTAACAGACTCTGGCTTCTTTATTCCATCGCCATTTCCGTTTGGGGACTTTTTGGCATGTTAATCGCCTTAACAAGCGACCCTAGTAAGGCGCTTCTTTTTTGGAGAATAACTATGGGTCTGGGCGTCATTTGGATGCCCGTACTCATGTACCACTTCCTTTATGTCTATGTCCCATGGCAGGAGAAAAAGCTCCTTGTGGGTGCTTATGTAATTACGGCGCTTTTGGCTTTTTCTACCACCACACCTTATTTTATTTCTAGGATTGATTGGGTTTTCGATTCTTTCTTTTACGCCCGCCCGGGCATTACTTTTTACATCATGACAATATGGTGGTTTGCTCTTACCGGCTATACCCATACGAAATTGTACAAGTCGTCAAAAACCATGCCCCGGGAGCGACAGAATCAAATCAAGTATTTTCTCATTGCCTCATTAATAGGTTATCTGGGTGGGTTCCATGACTTTTCTATATCTTACGGCAACACTATTTACCCTTGGGGCAATTATCTCGTGGTTGTTTATCCATTTATCATGGCTTACGCCATAGTTAGACACGGTCTTTTTGACATATTTATTTTCGTACGCAAAACATTCTTTCTTGTTGTTTTGGTAGTTGCCATCACTTGGGGCATCATTGGAGTCGGAGCTTTGAACACTTTCTTTATAAGCAACTTTGGCCTTAAGGTCTGGATGGTACCTCTTTTGGCTGGTGTAATTGCTCTCTATATAGGATATCTCTTCACAGAAAGTTCCCACAAGGCAAAATTGGCTAAACAGCAGTTTATTACCATTGCTGCCCACAAGCTCCGTACACCNCTTACTCACATCAGATACATAGCCGAAGAACTCAAACTNCCNAAAACACAACAAGAGCGCGACTCCCTTGTCGCCAATCTTAAAGAATCTAACGACCTTCTCATTGACCTTGTCAACAAGCTTTTGGAAGTAACAAATCTTGAAACAAAATTGGAAAAGTATAAATTTGGACCCATCGACCTCTCCCTAATGACCAAAGACATTGTTGAGAGAAATATCAAGATTGCCAGAAACAGAGGACTTAGTCTGGGAGTGAACATAGACCCAGCCCTGCCCTTGGCCGAAGGTTACAAAAAGAACACCCAATTTGCCATCCAAGCTCTCATAGAAAATGCCATTTACTATACCCAGAGTGGTGGAAACATAGAGATAAATTTGTCCATGGATAACAATTACATAACATGGTCAATCAAAGATTCAGGTATAGGTATTCCAAAGGGAGATATTGACAAAATTTTTGACAAGTTTTTTCGAGGCGAGGACGCATTAAAAGCGGAAACGGAAGGTACTGGGCTTGCTTTATTTATGTCGCGTATCCTCATCAAACGCCAAGGAGGAGAACTTAGAGTGGCATCAGATGGTCCGGGCAAGGGAAGCCATTTCTGGTTCACCCTCCCCGTTCACACAGGATAACATTAGAGATGCTTACAAAAGATAAGTTTAAATTAATAGCTCATATCAAAACATCAATGAAGTAGCCCCGCTCCTTTTGCGTGTCGGGCGGCGGGGCGTTTACAATTTAGGCATATTTTGATAGAGTAATCCCACTATGTTAATGATTAGGTTACAGAGGATTGGTAGGCGCAACGACCCTTCTTACAGGATTATTGTTAATGAGAAAAGCTCAAGTCCTAAAACCGGTAAGTTTATTGAAAATTTGGGCCACTACGACCCTCGTCTAGAGAAGGGCAAAGATTTATTAATCAAGGCTGACAGGGTTAAGTATTGGCTTTCAGTCGGGGCGCAGACATCTGGAACCTTGCACAACCTTTTGGTGCGAGAGAGGGTAGTTACAGGCAAGAAACGCGATGTGCGCCCATTTAAGGTAATCACGAAAGCCAAAGTGTCAGAAGGAGGACTTGCAATTCCAGCTTAAGTTTCGTTACAATACCACTTATTAAAAGTAGTTCAGAAAATCCATGGAGAAAGACCAAGAAGTTCTTGATTATATAGTTAAGATGTTGGTGGACCATCCCGAGGCGGTGAAGATTGCAAGGACAATAGACGAGAGAGGTGTGCTACTTTCCCTAGATGTGCACTCTGAGGATATGGGTAAGGTCATTGGCAAAGAGGGTCACACGGCTAAGGCTATTCGCACAATTTTACGAGTCGTGGGTATCAAAAATGGCGCTCGGGTCAATCTCAAAATTAATGAGCCGGAGGGCAGTACTCGGCCAACTATGGGCGATTACAAGCGGGAGCCAGTAGCCCCTGTGGCAATGAAGACGGTGGATGAGGCCATGGCGGACCTCAATCTTTAACATGTTTTAGTTGCTAGGTAATAGGCACTAGTTTTAAACGGGGACATGAAGTTCCACATCATTACGTTGTTTCCTGAGGCTGTTTTGCCCTACCTGAATAGTTCTATGTTATGGAAGGCCCAGAAAGACAAAAAGATTTTTGTGAAGGTTATTAATCCACGGGATTTTAGTAAAGATAAACACAAGAAGGTTGATGCAANGTCGTACGGTGGGGGGCCAGGGATGGTGTTGCAAGCCGANCCTATTCTTAGCGCCATTCGCAAATCAAGAATCACAAATCATAAATCTTTAACCATTATCTTGAGTCCGCGAGGTAAGCAATTCACCAACACGCTTGCGGGCAACTGGACAAGAAATTACAAAAACATTATCCTAATCGCCGGACATTACGAAGGCATTGACGCCAGGGTGAAGAAAATACTAAAGGCTAAAGAAATTTCTGTTGGTCCTTACACACTTACCGGCGGTGAATTGCCCGCCATGGTTATAGTGGATGCAATCAGCCGCAGATTACCGGGTGTTTTAGGTAAATATGAATCACTTGAAGAATCACGTGTGAGCACAGCTAGTGGCGAAGTCTACACAAGGCCAGAAGTCCTAAAGTGGCCCCCCAGTAAGAGAAGCAAAAAAACCAAAAACTATAAAGTTCCTAAAGTCCTGCTGTCAGGCAACCACAAAGAAATAGAAGCTTGGCGTTCCAAAACCTAATTCGGTTACTAGGTAACCGAAAATGAGATGAAAATATTTACCCCAGAAGAACGAGTGCAATACCTTGCCAAGAGGAACCGCAAGCTCATGTCATCAACGGTTATCTTTCTTGACGAGGCTGATAAGGTGTTGGTTCTCGAGACTACCTACGAAGAAAATTGGGAAGTGCCCGGCGGGGGAATTGAAGAGAATGAATCGCCCCTCGAAGCCGCGCGTCGAGAGACTAAAGAAGAACTTGGTTTTGATATCAAGGACCCAAAATTTGTTGGCGTAGATTACAGGCACACACAAAAAGGCAAAGAAGAGATGCTCCACTTTGTGTTTTTCGGCGGCGTGCTTGATAAATCAAAAATAAATCAAATAAAACTCCAACCCGAAGAGTTGAAGGCATACAAGTTCGTAGATTTGGAAGAAGTCTACAAGATATGCGGTCCCAATATAGGCCCAAGAGTCGGNAGGGCCCTAGGAGCAATCCGTACAAGTTCCAGTATTTACTGGGACTCCNAGTAATTATCGTAATTATCCCCAACTCTAATTCGGTTACCTAGTAACCGAATGATATAATTTGGAGATGAGAAACCTTAAATTTGCTCCTGGGGAGTATTACCATGTCTACAATCGCGGAGTTGATCATCGACAAATTGTGGAAGATGAGTACGACTCTGAAAGGTTTCTTTTGGCACTTAAGCTTTTTAATTCAACTCAGCCAATCGGAAGTATAAANGATTTCCTACTTGCTAATGACAACATAGTTGTACCACCCGCAGAAACACTTGTCGATATTATTTGTTACTGCTTGAACCCTAATCACTATCATTTTATACTTTTCGAAAAAGTCGAGGGTGGACTAAGTGCTTTCATGAAGAGATTCGGTGGTTACTCTTACTACTTTAACCTGAGACACGAAAGGACAGGTTCGCTTTTTGAGGGAACGTTCAAGGCTAAACACATCGTGAGTAATGAGCACCTTCTCCATGCCAGCGGCTATGTCAACTTAAATGATCAAGTGCACGGTTTGCATGGTAGTACTTCAAAATTGGTAAGGTCAAGTTGGAATGAATACAAAACTGGTTCAAACGGTTTGTGTAAAAAGGAAATTATCATTGAACAATTTGGTAATCATAAAGAATACGAAAAATTTGCTATGGGTAATTTGCCAGATATGAAGGCTATAAGAAAAACTTACAAGGAACTTAAAGGAACTCTAGCTTTAGACTAATTCGGTTACTAGGTAACCGAAAATGTTAAAAGTTGGATTATCCACAGGATTTTGGGGTTGACAAACAAATAACTTGACACGCTAACTAGCCCTAGTGTATACTCACCCCTACGATACAGTTTGATATTGTAAGCCACACGATGGTGTTTAANGGANAATAGTTAGGGAGGATAAAGTGCCCTAGCAGATTACAAGTCTAGGGTTGTTTCTTTTGTTGTCTTTATATGTTTAAAACAAAAAAGAAGTACTTCTCTCGTTTCAAGGAGCCCCTTCTGCCCCTGTCTAATTTGGTTGAGGTTCAAATGAATTCATTTGANAANCTTCTCTCACACGGCNTGAAGGAGATATTTAAGGAATTCAGCCCCATCAATGACTACTCCGGCAAGAAGTTCAGTTTGGAATTTATAGACTTTGCCCTAGATAAACCTGTCAATGACGAGTACTACGCCAAGGAAAACAAACTTACTTACGACGCGCCGTTAAAGGCAAGAGTTCGCCTGAAGAACAAATTGAACAAGGAGGAAAAGGACCAAGACATATTTTTGCTTGATTTTCCCCTCATGACAACACATGGCACATTTATCATAAATGGAGTTGAGAGAGTTATTGTCCCGCAATTAGCCCGTTCCTTCGGGGTGATGTTTGTCGCGAACTATCTGAAGGGACGCAGATATATGGGTGCCAAAATTATACCCTCGCGGGGAGCTTGGGTTGAGATTGAAATTGAACAGGATGACTGCATTTATGTACGCATTGACAAAAAGAGAAAGTTCCCAGCCTCCGCGCTCCTCCGCGCTTTCTCTAAAAATTCTGACCACGAGATTGTCAACGCTTTCGGTCAAACAGCAATTGATTCTGATTACATAAAAAACACTTTTGCCAAAGACCAAGCAAAAACCAGAGAGGAATCATTAGTTGAGGTTTATTCAAAAATTAGAGAAGGGGATTTAGCCAGCCCGGAAACAGCGGAAGCTTTCATCAGCGGACTTTTTGGGGAAGAAAAGTATGACCTTTCCACGGTTGGACGTTTCAGATTTAACGAGAGATTTGGAATGAGTACGGAGCAAGGTGAGTTGAAGAAGAAGATATTGGATTTTAAGGACCTGCTTACTACCATCAAACATATAATCACCTTGCAGGTTGATGTAAATTCAACGGAAGACGACATAGACCATCTAGGTTCAAGGAGAGTACGTTCTGTTGGAGAATTGTTGCAACAGAAACTTCGCCAGGGCATGGCTCAAATGAAACGCAATGTGCAGGACCGCATGTCCACTGCCGACCCAGAATCTGTCCTACCTGTCCAATTTGTGACCCCAAGGCCTTTGGCGGCGCGCGTTAAGGAATTTTTTACCACAAACCAACTTTCCCAGTTTATGGCTCAAGAAAATGTTCTTGCTGAGATGGAACACCTAAGAAGGATGTCGGCTCTTGGTCCGGGAGGTCTTACCCGCGAGCGAGCTGGCTACGAGGTGCGAGATGTGCACACTTCTCACTATGGGAGAGTTTGCCCGATAGAGACACCGGAGGGACCAAATATTGGACTTATCCTTACTCTAGCATCTTACGCTAAGGTGAATGAGCTCGGTGTGATTGAGGCGCCGTATGCGCAGGTAAAAAAAGGAAGGATTACAGGAGAGATTGTTTATATGAACGCCTTTGACGAGGAAAAATATCCAATAGCCCACGGGGCCACTCCGTATGATGCCGATGGGATGATAATAAATGAAGTTGTGGAAGTGCGAGTGAGCGGTAACCCGACTGTAGTCTCGCGCGACGAAGTGGCCTTTATTGACGTGGCACCTCATCAGGCATATTCACTAGCGACCGCCATGATTCCATTCCTTGAGCACGATGAAGCAAACCGGGCACTCATGGGTTCCAATATGCAGAAGCAGGCCACCCCCTGCGTCGTGCCAGAGGCGCCATTGGTGGCTACCGGAGTTGAAGTAAGCACTGCACGTTCATCTGGGCGCTTGGTTCTAGCAGAAAGTGCGGGCGAGGTAAGCGCGGTTGACGCAAGGAAAGTAGTAGTCAGAGATTCTGCCGGCGATTTAAAAACATATTCCCTGATTAATTTTTCCAGGTCAAACCAATTTACAATTTTCCATCAGCGCCCAGTGGTTGATTTGGGACAAAGTGTTAAAAAGGGCGAGCTCTTAGCTGATACATCAACGTCAGTTGGAGGCGAGGTTGCCCTTGGCCAAAATGCTCTAGTTGCATTCTTGTCGTGGGGAGGTTTCAATTACGAGGATGCAATTGTTGTTTCCGAGAGGCTCGTTAAAAACGCCAAATTTACTAGTATCCATATTGAAGAATTTGTCTGCGATGTGCGCGATACCAAACTTGGTCCCGAAGTTACAACTCACGATATTCCAAATGTCAGCGAGACTAAACTGCGTAACCTTGACGAGGAGGGTGTTATAAGGATAGGGGCAGAAGTTGGACCAAATGACATACTAATCGGCAAAATTACTCCCAAGGGGGAAACGGAACTCACTCCGGAGGAAAGATTACTTCGTTCTATTTTTGGGGAGAAGGCAAGGGATGTTAAGGACAGTTCCCTACGCATGGAGCACGGCAAAAGAGGACGGATTATCGGCGTAAAGATATTTTCCCGAGATAAAGGCGACAAACTTGAGTCGGGCATTATCAAGAGAGTTTATGTTGAAGTTGCTCAGTTAAGGAACATTTCTGTTGGTGACAAACTCTCTGGTCGTCACGGAAACAAAGGAGTTGTTTCTCGGGTTTTGCCAGAAGAGGATATGCCCTACCTTGAGGATGGCACGCCCGTTGATATTGTTCTCACGCCTCTTGGTGTGCCTTCGCGAATGAATTTGGGTCAAATTTTGGAAATGCATCTTGGTCTTGCCGCGCACACTCTTGGTTATCAGGCAATCGCTCCCACATTTGCTGGACCGACCGAAGAGGAGATAAAAAAAGAACTCGTTCTTGCCGGTGTGCCCGAGAGCGGACAAGTTAAACTTTTTGACGGTCAGACAGGCGAGGCTTTTGAGCAGGACGTGGCCATTGGATACATGTATTTTCTTAAGCTTCACCACATGGTTGAAGACAAAATTCACATGCGTTCCATTGGGCCATATTCACTTATAACTCAACAACCTCTGGGCGGTCGCGCTCAAGGCGGGGGCCAACGTTTTGGAGAAATGGAAGTCTGGGCGCTTGAGGGTTACGGCGCTTCGCAAACCTTGCGCGAAATGCTCACAATCAAGTCCGATGACATAGTTGGCCGTTCCGCCGCCTTTGACTCTATTGTTCGCGGGGAAGACATAGGCCAGATAAATCTACCGGCCTCATTCAATGTTCTCTTAAACGAATTGCGAGGTTTAGCCTTGGACATTGAACTTAAAAAATTACCCAATAACCAGTTATGAACCAAAATTTAACAAGGCTTAAAGACCCAGCAGATTTTAACGCAATTTCTATTAGGTTAGCTTCTCCCGAAAGAATCCGTGAATGGTCATATGGGGAAGTTACCAAACCGGAAACCGTTAACTACAGAACCCAGAGGAGTGAAAGAAAAGGCTTATTTGACGAGGCTATTTTTGGTCCGGAAAAAGATTACGAGTGCTATTGCGGGAAGTATCGTAGAATTCGCTATAGAGATATAGTTTGCGAGAAATGCGGGGTGGAAGTTACTCGTTCAATAGTCAGACGTGAGCGTATGGGCCACATTGAATTGGCCAGTCCTGTCGCGCATATTTGGTTTCTGAAGAGTATCCCGTCGCGCATGGGAGTGCTTCTTGGTTTGCCTATGGTGGAACTTTCAAAAGTGGTCTATTTCTCTGGCTATATTGTAACTAAGGTCAACGAGAATGAAAAACTAAATGTTCACAAAGAAATAGATACAGAGTACAAATCTAAAATCAAAACACTTCAGGGCGAGGAAGCTAAGGAGAGGTTGAAAAAAGCTCTTCTTGAAGCAAAAAGTGAATTGGAAGGTCTTAAAAAATGGCGGATTCTTGACGAGACTGAATATAACAAATTTTCCTTAAAGTACAGCCGTGTCTTTGAGGCCGAAATTGGAGCCGAAGCAGTTTATAACATTTTTAAAACTCTTGACCTAGACAAGCTTTATGAGTCAACCAAAATTGAGCTGGAGACTGCTAATGCCGGGGACAAGCCCCGATTAGAGAAGCGTTTGAACCTTCTCAAATCGTTGCGCAGGTCTGGCGTCCGTCCAGAGTGGATGTTCCTCAAGGTTATCCCGGTTATACCGCCAGCCCTAAGGCCGATGGTGGCGTTAGATGGCGGGCGTCATGCCACAAGCGATATTAATGATTTGTATCGTAGAGTCATAAATCGCAATAATCGGCTTAAGAAACTTATGGAGCTTTCTGCTCCGGATGTGATTCTCCGTAACGAAAAAAGGATTCTCCAGGAGGCAGTTGATGCGCTCATAGATAATTCAATTCACAAAAGTACCGGTGCGGTCAGTCAAGCGCAGAGGCGACCCCTTAAATCTCTCTCCGATAATCTTAAGGGTAAGCATGGACGCTTCCGCCAAAACTTACTAGGCAAACGAGTTGATTATTCAGCCCGAAGCGTCATTGTAGTTGGTCCGGAATTGAAACTCTCCCAATGTGGTCTTCCAAAGCACATGGCCCTGGAACTCTTTAGGCCATTTGTAATAGCGAAACTTTTAGAGAAGGAGCTAGCTTTCAACATAAGGGGAGCTGGCAAGCTCATAGATGAAGGCATTCCTGAAGTTTGGGAAATTCTTGAGGATGTTATAAGAAATAAGCGAGTCTTGTTGAATCGTGCTCCGACCTTGCACCGTCTTGGTGTCCAAGCTTTTAAACCTATACTCATTGAAGGTAATGCCATTCAAGTGCACCCGCTTGTTTGCAGTGCGTTCAATGCCGATTTCGATGGCGACCAAATGGCAGTTCATTTACCATTGTCTAAGATTGCTCAGGGCGAAGCAGAAACAATAATGGCTTCCGAGAAAAATTTACTAGGTCCTGGGAATAACGAGGTTCTAGCAAAATTCAAACTCCTAGATATCATACTCGGATGTTACTGGACAACCAAAATATCAAACGAGGGGGCTAAAGGATTAGATATAAAATACTTTGCAAGTCCAAACGGAGCAATTTCCGCCTATGATTACAGACAAATAAGTTTAAGAGACGAGATTCTAGTACTGCCGACGAAGAAGGAAAAATTCGCCGTTTTTGAGGGAGGGGTATTTAGAACGTCGGTGGGTCGGCTACTTTTCAACAGTTTCCTGCCGGACGATTTTGACTTCATCAACAAGCCCATTACAGCCAAGGACATGTCCGAGTTGGTAGATAATCTTATTGCCAGATATGGCCTGTCCGCCCTGCCAGACATTCTGGATAATATAAAAAAGTTTGGATTCCGTTACGCTAAAAAAAGCGGCATAACATGGGGCATAGATGCAGTCAGGGTTCCGAAAGAAAAAATTTCGATAATTGCCGAAGCTAAGGAAAAGGTATCTTTTTTAGAGGAGAAGTACACGGAGGGGTTTTTGTCTGATGACGAAAAATATAGAATGTCTATTGAAATATGGCAAGAAGCCAAGAATAAAATAGACAAAATTTTACCCCTAAGCCTCGAGCAGGATGGTTCAGTGATGAATATGTTGCTGTCGGGTGCCAGAGGCAAGATAGGCAATGTTTCCCAGATGGCCGGAATGAAGGGCCTAATTGTGAACACTTCCGGCAAAACCATTGACTTTCCTATTATCCCGTCATACAAAGAAGGACTTTCACCCTTGGAATACTTTATTACAACTCATGGTGCCAGAAAGGGCTTGACAGATACTGCGCTAAATACAGCCAAGGCCGGATACCTGACCCGGAAGCTCGTTTATGTTGCTGACAGTTGTATTGTTTCTGAAGGCGATTGTGGCGACAAGCTTGGCAGGGTTATAGAAAGGCCACCAGTTTCGCACATTCATTCCAATTTCGCAGCCGACATAAGAGGTCGGGTTCTTATTGGTGATGTTAAAGACCCCAAGGGTAATGTGATTCTAAAAAGTGGAGAGCTTATCCATAAACGCGAAGCGGGGTTGATAGATGCTTCAGGCGTCAGGTCTGTTAGGGTGCGGACACCCCTGTCTTGCAAAACGATTGATGCTGTTTGCCAACAATGCTACGGTCTTGACCTTGGCCGCAATGCACTAGTTAATCTGGGCGAGACGGTGGGCGTTGTTGCTGCCCAGGCAATAGGTGAACCGGGAACACAACTTACCATGCGAACATTTCACCAAGGCGGAGTGGCTTCAAGTCAAGGGGACATTACCACAGGCTTACCTAGGGTTGAAGAGATTTTTGAAAATAGGACCCCAAAGAACGAGGCAATTATAGCTGATGTTTCAGGTGAAGTTATAGAAATCAAAAATATTGATGGCGGGCAAATTGTTGTTGTTATGCACGATGATAAAACTGGGAAGGCCAAGGCAGGTGAGAAAACTGAATATATTGTGGCCCCCAATCGCACGCTTTTTGTCAAATTAGCAACGATAGTCAAAGAAGGCGATATCTTAAGCGATGGTCCGGTGGATATCTCAAAACTTTTCACTTTGGCCGGCAGGATTCCCACTGAAGATTACATATTGCGGGTTATACACGAAATATATTCGTCGCAAGGGGCAGTTCTATCTCGGAAACATATAGAGGTAATTGTTCGTCAAATGTTCTCAAGAAAAATGGTCAAAGACCCAGGCGATTCAGTGTTTTCTCGCGGTGAAATTGTAAGCGCTTCTGAACTTGCCCAAGAGAACAGTTTTGTTTTTGAGAAAGGAGGGAAAAAGGCAATTGCCACAGAAGTATTTCTTGGTATATCAGATGTTTCTATGACCACCCCCTCGTTCTTAGCCGCCGCTTCTTTTGAAAATACACAAAGAATTCTAACCTCAGTAGCCTTACGTGGCGCACTTGATAAGCTCAAGGGGCTTAAGGAAAACGTTTTAGTCGGACGGAGCATCCCAGCAGGTACTGGTTTGGGTCGTCCCCACGTTGCCAACTAGGACCATGGAGTCTTCAGTTGAAATGATAAAAAACAGGTTGTCGATCGCAGAGGTTATTGGCTCATATCTAAAGCTTGAAAAGGCAGGTGTTAATCTTAAGGCTCGCTGTCCTTTTCATAATGAAAGAACGCCGTCATTCTTTGTTTCTCCAGAGCGAGGCACCTTCCACTGTTTTGGTTGTGGCAAAGGGGGGGATATTTTTACTTTTGTTGAAGAGATAGAAGGTGTTGAATTTAAGGAAGCTCTCAAGGTATTAGCAGAACGTTCCGGCGTATCAATATCAAAAGAGAATGGAAATTATTCCGGTACTGGTCGCTTGCGAGCTGTTTTACTAGAAGCTGTTGATTTTTATAAAAGAAATCTAAACACTTCTGCGGAAGCTAATAAATATTTGGAAGACAGAGGGGTCAAACAAACCTCCATTGACAAGTTTCAATTGGGGTTCTCGGGCGTGGGCTGGAGGGAGCTTAGCGAGCATCTTATCCGGAAAGGCTTCTCTTCTGTTGACGCGGAGAGAGTTGGACTTGTTGTCAAATCTAGTAAAGGTTACTACGACAGGTTCAGGGGTAGGATAATCTTCCCATTTTTTGATTTGGGGGGGAGGCCCATCGGATTCTCTGCAAGAGTTTTACCCGGAGTAACCGAAGATTCAGACAAATATGGCAAATACATAAACAGCCCGGAGACGAGCTTATTCCACAAATCAAAGGTTTTTTACGGTATTAAAGAGGCTAATATCGCAATCAGAAGTTTAGACAAAACTATCCTGGTTGAAGGCCAGCTTGATGTTATTCTTGCCCATCAGGCTGGAGTGGAGAACGCCATAGGTGTATCTGGAACGGCATTCACGACTGACCACATCTCGGTACTTAAAAGATTAAGCGATAATTTGCTTGTTGTCCTTGATGCCGACGAGGCAGGCTTTAGGGCTTCGGAAAAGGTAGTGCGCATGGTCCTTTCGGTAGGCATGAATGTTTCAGTGGTCGCTTTACCAAAAGGTCAAGACCCAGCCGAATTGATTCGTGTGGACTGCGAACTTTTCAAATCAACGCTTAATAAAGAACTTCCTTTTCTGGATTACGCTCTTGCTTTGGTGCGCGATGGTTATAAAGATAATAGCAAAAGAGAGAACGCAATTCGCAGTTACCTATATCCCGTACTAGCCGATACTTACAATGAGATAGAAAAAGACAGGAGTTTGCAAGATATTGCCAATTTGCTTGGGGTAGCCCCCGATGCTTCAAGGAGAGATTTTGAAAAGTGGCTTTCTCTGCACAAGAATGCGGAACTCGCCACTAGATTTGTAGTACCAACAAGTGGACAAAAGAGTATTCCCCCTCCACTTGAGATGGTAGCAGGCAGGCTTTTTGGCATAGCCTCAATGCTTGAACAAAGTAAAGACGAAAATGAATCTGCATTAAGTGCAAAAATTCTGCAAGACCTGAATTCAGTGCTTGGACAAAACACTTTTTCCGCGTTAAGCGAAAAGTACAAAAATGAGAAGAGAGAAGATATTGTGTTTGAGGTTGAAACTCAATATCCAGATAGGTTTGTTTTACCGAACGAAACCAAAGTTCTTCTTGAGAGATTAAGGCGCGAGGTACACAAATTCCAATTTAGTCAGGCGATTGATGAATTGCGTATGGCGGAGGCAGATGACGACGAAGAAAGGGTAGCCAAAAGTCTTCTCAAGTGCCAGGAAATTAGTAAAAAACTAAGCCAACCATAATATGCACAGGAAAAAAGGGGCAAAAAATAGGCATACAGTCAAGGTGAATGTCAGAACGAAAAAGCGGGTAAAGAAAATTCATTTGCCACGAAGCAAAAGTAGAAGCAAGGCGAAGAAAAAGTTACTAAAGCCCCAAAAGAAGCTAATCTCCGTCAAGATTCCCCGCGATAAGAAAAAAAGCGCCTTTCTGCGCAAGGCTAACTCATTGCTTGAGAGGAGTAAAAAGCGCGGTTTTGTTACCTACGGTGAAATTCTAAAAGAATTTCCGCAGATAGAGGATGAGATTTTATATCTTGATGAGTTGTACGAAATGCTTCAGGGAGGGGGAGTGGATGTTATAGAGGGAGGCGGTTTCTTGGATGTTGAAGACCACACTGTTGATAAACAGCGCCTTGGCGGTCTAGTCTCAAGTGGTGAATACGATTCTGTTCAGATGTACTTGAAAGAAATAGGTCGCTATCGATTGATTAATGCGGCCGAAGAGCGGAATCTAGCCCAGAGGATTATTGCCGGGGATTTAGAGGCTAAAAATGAGTTGGCGAAGGCGAATTTGCGTCTTGTCGTGTCTATCGCCAAAAAGTATATGGGTAGAAGTAGCGACCTGTCCCTCTTAGATTTAATCCAAGAGGGCAACATAGGTCTCTTTAAGGCCGTTGAAAAATTTGATTGGACAAAAGGTTACAAGTTTTCCACCTATGCCACTTGGTGGATAAGGCAAGCCATCACAAGAGCGATAGCCGACCAGTCTAGGACTATACGCATTCCTGTTCACATGGTTGAGACAATTGCTAAGTATAAACAGGTTGTCAGGCGTTTGGCGCAGGACCTAGGTCGTGAGCCGTTGCCTGGCGAAATTGCCACCGAGATGGGCATTGATGTTGGAAAAATTCACCACATTGAGTCAATTGACCAAACTACAATATCTCTTGAACGTCCCGTGGGCGATGAGGATGACGGCAAGAGCGTACTCGGCGAGTTTATCGCAGACGATAAGCTAGCCCCACCTGATTATAACGCCTCACAGCGTATCCTTCAGGACCAGATTCGCGAGATACTAGACGACCTCTCTCCCAAAGAACGCGAGATCCTTGAGTTACGTCACGGTCTGAAAGATGGTGTCCAACGCACACTTGAAGAAGTGGGTAAGCAATTTGCCGTAACTCGCGAGCGTATTCGCCAAATAGAAGCTAAGGCTCACGAGAAAATCCGTACCCACAAGAAAATCAAACGTCTTCACGGCTATTAAACAAAAACCCCGTTGACTGAGAGACCTGGTCTCTCAGTCAACGATTTTCAAGAAGGAGACTCTTAAGTTCACGATAATCTTCTCTTTTACCCACCATTCCAGGTAGGGTACTTAAGGCAAACTTCCTATAGTCTTGCACCGATTTGAATTGCTTGAGTATAGTACCAGGAGTACACAACCCTTGCGCGCCTTCGGAGTATTGTTTCCAACTGGACCTAACCAACTGAGAGACCTGGTCTCTCAGTTGGTGGACACGGTTGTTCAGGTTGACGTAGGCACTCAGGTGCAGGAGGTAATCGTTATCTGGAACATGTTTAGCTTTAAAGGGACCTTGGAAAAGAGTTCCAATTCGTTTATGTTTGACATTGAAGTAATATGCGTGCCCGCCAGCCAACCTCTTGATAAACATACTGATACCGTTTTTAACCCTTTGTTTCAAAATAATGTGGAAGTGGTTAGGATTTAGGCAATAGGCTAGTACATCAACCAGCTTTCTTGATTTCTTTACCCGCATGTCTTCAAATGATAGTAAGTACAAACTACCAACTGGCTCAACAGTATTAAAGGCTTCCATACATTGCAAGAAGCGATCTGAATCTCGAGGATCTAGGGTAATATCACGCCCGTCAACACCCCTGTTGTATATGTGATAACACTCTCCATTTGTAAAAATTAATTTACGCACTAAAATAATTACCATTAATTATACACCCAGCACACTGAGAGACCAGGTCTCTCAGTGGATAATGATGTTGTGGGTGGCTGGGGAGATGTCAGAGTGCTCTAGACGGGCGAGGCACTTATCGTGGCACTCGTTNATTGTGTCACGCACTTTATACGGGTTCGGCAGGTAGTCGAAGGCAAGCTCAACCTTTTCACCTGCCGTTTCAACGCGGATTGAGCCATAACCAAAAAGATTAGCGATGAAGCCACGCTCCGTAACGGTGATGTTCTGGATTTTTTCTATGCGAAAATCAGAAACGCTACGGTGGAAGAGTGACATCTGCTCAATATCAATTATCCTCCTGTCCGTCACAATCCAAGCATCCAGATAGAGATTAGTCCAAATGATAAAAAAGTAACCCCACAACAAAATAAACCAAATAAAATAAAGGAAGACAGCTAAATGCTGATTTATCTCAAAAAATCCCGCACCGCTTGTAAGCCAAACATAAACTATTTTTGGAAGAATCAGCAAGATAAGTAAAACAAAGGTGTCAATGGTATATACCACCCAATGCTTATGATACGTAACAATAACTTTTTCTCCCGGTTCAAGTGGCAGATTGTGCATATTGCAAAGTTGAGCTTACAAGAACAATAAAAGAAAGAACCAATATCAGAGTATATAATATTTGGGCTAACAGGATAATTTTATCTCCAAAACCATAACGTAACCAGTGGTAGTAAAGTATAATTGTCACGCCACTCATAAGAATGGCAAGTGCGAATATGGCGTAATAAAGAACGTTTGGCGACAAATGATCCAGAATTTGGCTTAAACCAAAATCAAACCCACCCAAGCCCTTTGGTATATTTTGTTGGAAAATCATAGATTTTCAGGTAAGTCGGGAACTGCATTTAACTTTAATTCAATGTCCATTTTTGTGCTTGTTCCATAATCAATTAGTATTTTATCACCTTTTCGCAACTCATAACTTGCCCAATCTACAAATGGTTCTCTATTCAGATAGGCCCTAAGGGTTTTGTTTACATCAACACAATACTCTTCTTTGTCTGACACTCTGAAACAGTCTGATGTAAGGTCAATGCCCAGCGTTTGCAGAAGAAATCTCAAGGTTGCCCCTTTTGCGTGCTTATGAATAGTTATTCCATCGCCGTCTTCAAAATGAATGTACTCACTTTTTAGTTGGAATTCAGGGACTGAAAAGTCAAAAGCTTTCCCATCAATAAACACAAGTATGCTCATGTGGCTATGCTCTGAACCGGGCTCACCCAAGGCCGGTCTTGTTTCGTCAGTATAATAGACATCAGCTACTATTTTTGAGTCTTGGTACCACTTTATTGCAAGAGAAAGGCATATTATTCCTAAAGCTATAGTGAACGCCACAATTTTCCTTCGTTCCATTTGCTATTTTTATTTCCCGAGAGCAACGTCAACAGTCTGTCTGATTGTTTCGTAAGGCAGGGCTCCGTTGATGGGATATTTTTTCCCGTCCTTGCCAATGACTATGCTATGAGGCGTGCCACTTACGCCAGCCGCAAGCCCATCTTCAATGCTTTCGTTCACAAGCGCTTCGTACCGTCCTGAATTAAGACACGATTCAAACTTTTGCACATCTAAACCAAGCGATTTTGCCACCTGACTCATTACTGCAGGGTCCGTCTGATTATTTGAAGCGGACATTTCAAACATTTTGTCAAGATATTTCCAAAACATATCGTTTCCTCCCTGTTCCGTCGCGCACTCCGTTGCATATGCTTCCGGAACCGCCTTAGGGTGTATTTGCAGGGGGAAGTGCCTATAAACCCAAGCAACTTGCCCCTCTTTGCCGTAAGTATCCATGATACGTTTCATTGTGGGATGAAAACTTTTGCAAAATGGGCACTCTATATCGGAAAATTCTACTATTTTAACTGGGGCATTCGGATTGCCGAGAATATGGTCCTTGGCACTTACCGGTTTAAGATTGTCCGCTAATTTTTTTTGACTTGTTTCCCCAGCAAGCTCAAGTTCTCCCGAATCTTTTTTGGGGATTAGGCTTCCGTTTCGGTTCGTGTAAATAATCGCTAAGGCTACGATTATACTTGCAACTACGATTGCTACCGGCACGCTTATTTTTTGTTCTTCTTGCATATGTTTGAATTATATCATGTGTTAGGATAAAGCAAGATTTAACGACTCTTTTATCCACTTGCATTAATGCTATAAATGTGGTATTGTATCAGGAATGAAACTGCGCCTAAAACATTATCTTATCCCACACAGTGGCAACGCCTATAAGCCTCATTTTTTTAGGTCCGTTCCAACCTTCACTCTTTCTGCTCTTGTTGTGCTCATTTTCGCTCTCACGTTTAGCTACACTCTTGTTCTCCCCAGACTTGATTATTTGGCCGCTGTGCTACCGGGGGTATTGGTGGATTTAGCGAACGCAGACCGCGACATTTATTCACTGAAACCATTAACAATAAACCCTCTCCTTAGTTCCGCAGCAAAAGAGAAGGCGGAAGACATGGCACGCCAAGGATATTTTTCTCATATAGGTCCATCCGGGATTTCTCCCTGGTATTGGATTTCCAAAGCCGGGTACCAGTTTATATATGCCGGGGAGAATCTTGCCATTAATTTTTACGAATCCGCAGATGTCAATAAAGCATGGATGGACTCGTCCACCCATCGGGCTAACATTCTGAATGCTAATTTTAGCGAGGTAGGTATTGCGACGGCACAGGGTCTATATGAGGGCAGGTCGACTGTTTTTGTGGTGCAAATGTTCGGGCGACCGGCCGAGATTCCGCCAATTACGCCCATAACCGCCCATCCAATAGCCGAGATTGATACAATTGAGACAGTTTCCATCCCGCAGGTGAAGCAGATTTTAGAAACTCCAACGCTTGCCATAGCCAAAATTGCCAGCCAGGAGAAACAGGTGGAAGAGAAGACTTTAGGAAGTACCAATTACGCCAGTCTCAAACAGAAGTTGCTTACAAACCCGCGAGTCATCTTACGCCTTTCTTACTCCGCCCTACTTGCGCTTGTTCTTATTGCCATAACTCTCTCACTTGTTATAGAGATTAAACGTCACCACGGAAGACACTTATTTTCAGGTGCTCTTCTTGTAGTACTTATTCTGGCTCTCTCTTATGCTTACGAGCATGTAGCCACAGCCAAGCTATTGGTGCTTTAGTTCACTTTCCCTCCAACCCTCAAGTCTAGACTTTTGGCAACTCCTGCGTTTAATTCCAACACATACTTGATTATTGTTGCACTTTGATAGATTTTCGGATATGTCTCTGGACTCACATCTTCATTTATCTGTGTTATTTCCCAGTTTCGGTCTAACCAAATAATATCAAGCGGGAAAAGCATGTCCTTCATCCAGAAACCCGGCTTTGTTGGAGTAGGAAAGACAAATAACATACCGTGGTCAGGAGGCATAAATTTTCGCCCAGAGAGACCCATGGCTTGCTCCTCTGGGTTATCAGCAACCTCAAATGTAAGTGGTAAAATTCGTGACTCCAAGATTAAACCCTGGAACTCTCCTCCTTGGAACTCTTGTTTAGGCCAGAGAGCAAGTGCTAAGAGCACCATTGACATGAGGACTAACAAGAGCTTAAATGTACTCGTACTCATAGTTACTTACAATTAGCATAACATTTAAAAACATCTATGAAGCATGAATTATCACCGGACGCATTGCCCCCAGAGTCAAGAGATATTTCCATCGCCAGTGAGTCTCCGAAGTCAAAAAGACCAAGCCGAACTGGTAGATTTGTAAATAAATTAGTGTCGGCCATGACACTGGCAACTGCCCTAGGAGGCGCCGGGTCGGCTGACGCCACACATCCACGAAAGACAGAGGCTGTTCACGATTCCGAGACAAAGGAAGAGAAAAAGGTACGCGAAAAACGAGAAAAAGAACATGATGAGTTGGAAAAGAAAGAGCGGGACGAAGCAAAAAAAGAAAGGGAACGGAAGCAAGAAGAAGAACGTAAAGAGGCAGAAAAAGCTAGAAAGGAACGGGAGGAAGTTGCTAAGGATAAACTGGACGAAGCGAAGCACCACAGGACATTGGAGAAGCTCAAGGAACCAACAAAAGAGGAGCGTAAGGTCAGAGATACCGAGCGACGTGAGGAAGCTCTAAATAGGCTTAATACAGCAATCACTTCTGCCAGACGTGTTAATATTTCGGCTCCGGGTGGCAGTCTTTACACAGTAAATTACCTTAGGGACATAGTCAAAAGAGCTGGTGGAAGTTACGAAGAGTCTCCTGATGATACTAATCCTGAAGGAAAAGTTCTTAACTTAACTGCGCAGATTTACCAAAGGAACGGTTACGAAATTGAACTTTCCGCCTCTTGGGACGGGGAGTTACCCTTGGTGATTGGTGTGGGTTCGGAGTATTACGGCAAGTATTTTGCACAATGGGACTATTCGCGTCCACTCCAAGATTTAGAATCCCTCGCCCTAAAAAGGGCCTACGAAAACCTTCGCTAGCGCCCCAAAGATTTTCTTGGTTATCCGATTACCAAGTAGATTGCAAAAATTACTTTATTGGCGCTGGCAGTTTGCAATCTGTTTTTTCAGCCAGTATTTCAAGGGCGATTTCACCAGTTAAACGGGTCGTTGTAGTAGCCTCGCCTATAGGTTTGAGGTCCCAAGTCGGATAGCTTGTGATGTTTTCTTCCTTGCATATTTGGAGTTGACCTTTGCCGTCGGGAGTGGAACATTCTACATAAGCCAATAATTTTTCTGATTTGCCGAAGAGCTTCTTTTGATTGGCGCAGTGAGGACACCAAAAGGCGCCGTAGAAAGTTGCACCTTTATTTTTCAAACACGAAGCAAACGAGTCAAGCGGCCCAGAACCACCACCACCACGTACTACAAAAAAGAGCAGGACTACTATCACGATGGCGCCAACAATGAGCGGTAAATTATTTTTCATTATGGATTCTTACTTAAACTGTTAAATTTCATCTTACTTACGATGGCAAGCAGGATAAGTATAACAAAAACTGTAAGTGACATCACGGGGATAGTAATGTAACCAAAAGCCAGAACATATAATTTGGTGCACGAGACTCCCGTAGCTCCACAATTAACCCCCACATTTGCTAAATAGGGGAGAAGTATTTGGTAGACCGCAATTAATCCACCGATTATAGATAACGGGATTGTGTACATGAAAACGGTGTTAATTTTATCTTGCGTAGTCTTGACGTAGCAGGACCACAATGCCACGGCGAAGAGTATGACTTGCGGATACATAAATAGGCGTTGCCACCAGCACAATAAGCAGGGCTCGTAGCTCATGATATTTGAGTAAAAGAGACTTCCCAAAGTTGCTCCGAGCGTAATAAGAAATGCAAGGGGAACGGCTTTAGCCCCGACCCACCTTAACCAATTAGCTTCACGTGCAAAAATAACGCCCAGCAAAAGTATTAGTCCAGCTCCCTGCAGTACTAGAACTCCATAGGGCAAGAAGTTGTTTATAAACGCTATCATAAGTCTAATCATAACGGAAAACACGCGCTTTTCCAACTACTTGACTTCATCAAGTCTATATGTTAGGTTATCTCACAGAATTTGAACCGAATCCGTTGCCGCCCCGGTTGGGTGGCACACAAAACTCAAGGAGGTCAACATGTATCGAATCTTCCTCACTTTCCTACGTCCACCCTTCTTCCTTCTCGCCATTGCCCTCCTGTACTATGGTTTCGCCCAAGCGGGCCCTGTCACGGTCACGAACTCCACGAACACCTACAACGCCTACGTGCTCGCCGCTGGCTACAAGGTTGAGCATCGGGCTCAAGGCGTGAACTCAACCACGCTCTGTGATGGCCTACTCTGTGCCAATCTCTGGCTCGGCCAGACTTTCGCCGAGTTCGGGGGCAACAACCAGAGCAGGGGCAACGAGGTGGACTTCGCTGCCCAGTACACGAGTAATACGGGAAAAGTCGCTATCTTCACCGAGTACGCTTTCTACGTCCGCATGGCGACCGGGGCCACAGACTTACACTCTGCGATTCTGAAGGCGACTTTACCACTTGGCCACGGGTGGGGGCTCTATACAAAGGGCCAGTTTCTAGTCACCGCAAGTCAAGGAGGCGATTTGCCCTACGGTGGCTTAGTCACCTTCACGGGCTTGACCAAGGACTTGAGCTGGAAGAATCTCTCCTGCCAACTCGTGGCCGAAGCGGTCCATGANGGTGGAGTCGCCGGCGACGAAGTCGGTTGGCTAGGGCGGTTTGGNNTGAGTCCATCATTCGGATTCACTGACCGGCTGTCACTAGACCTCGGGNTCCAGCGATTCCAGCAGCTTGACGTGAGTGACCGCGGGAACCANTGGGTCACGAACGCCGGAATAACCTGGCACATCAAGAAGTAGCTTTGTTGTGCTCTCCCACTGCTTTCGAAGCTCTGCACCACTTGGTGCATGGCTAGCTCCTTCTCGCCCCCGCCTACTCTGGCGGATGCGAGCGAGGAGCTTTTCTTCATACCATGGTGGCTACTATGTAGCGCCACACGCCATATTGGTCTTTATGGAAGGTGCAGTTGAAGTTTTGATAATAGTTAAACTCGCGCAATATGTTAGTGATATCCTCCTTTTGGTCAGCGCCAAACTCCATCCAGATTTGACTCGCGCCACCGGCCGGACCGCTTTGATTTAGGTGCGAGGGAGCTTGTTCTAGGAAGGGTCTAATTACGCTAAGTCCATCTTTGCCTGCATATAGCGCCTCGCTCGGCTCATGTTCCATGATGTTTACTCCGTCGTTGGTGGGAAGCACACCTTTGCCTTCGGGTACATAGGGAGGGTTAGCCAGGATGATGTCGAAGTGTCCTGGCAACTTTGCAAATAAACTGGACTGTACAAAGGTAGCGTTAGCTGGGAGCGGGGTAGAGATGTGTTTATTTTTATCGGTCAGTGTTACGGTGGCATTTTGGCACTTAGTGGCAACAGCCGTGCCAATGCAACCTGACCCAGTGAACATATCAAGCACATGGAATGGACCCATTAAGTCCACCCCACCCATTCCGCGTGTTTGGATGAATCGTTGTACCCAAAACTCCGTCTCGGGTCGTGGTATGAATGGATGCTTGGATAAATCAATTTTACAGCCAAGGAACTCTACCCAACCTTCAATGTATTCTCTTGGCTCCATCTGTTGAGCATAGCACAGAAAAACCCCTGTTTCTGACAGGGGCATTTCTTGATTCAGTAAAACCTAGCAACTAACGGCCAACTTAAATTCCGGGCTTAGCGCCACCCATAGGAGCGGAGCCACCCATGCCCATGCCGACACACATCTTGCAATCCTTCTTGTGATTGATGAGCAGATACAAGCCACCTAAACCGACCAAGATGTAAATGATACGCGAGATTACTGCATCTGGACCGCCAAAAATCTCACCAATTTCCCAACTAAATAATCCCTGGAGAAGCCAGTTAAGGGCTCCTACCACCACGAGAATAAATGATGCTCCGTGCATAAAACTTTTTTAATTAGCTTCTAAGCTGATAATCCCACGCTTGATTATAACAGAGAGTAAAAGCTAATGTCCAAAAGATATGCACAGGGGCAAATAAGTAGTAAAATCTACATTGGAAACTCAAGCAANTACGTTTGAGTGAGTACACAACAAAAGAGAGGAGGTGTGCATGTTGCCTAGGCGGAAATTTAATTGGCCCATCGGTTTATTCTTCGCACTAATTACCCTTTTGAGCGCGCTCGGTGTCTGGTGGGAGTTTTCCAATTTCCACCCGGCAACAATTGTTTTGGCTCTGGTGCTCTACCTTATTTACGGTTTCTCCATCACCTGCTATTACCATCGCAGGCTTACACACAAACAATTTAAGATGGCCCGGGGGCTTGAGGTGTTGATGGCGGTTTGCGCCACTGGGGCTATCTTACTCACTGCCCGAAAGTGGCATCGCCGACATGATGACCACCATAAATACACCGACAATCCGGCACTTGACCCAAACTGCGCCCAGCCCGGCTTCTGGGGGTTTTGGGATACACA
>C687J35174_10002140_pt1 | contig 28142 bp, 35 predicted proteins | sample RifCSPhighO2_01_FD_35174 | JGI IMG/M metagenome (IMG submission 35174) | reverse complement strand
GCGCGGGCTTCTTCGAGTTTTCCTTTCGCGAGCTTCACAAGCTGCTCTCTTCGCTCCCCGGAAAGCTCGGGGAAGGTCACGCGGATATTTGCGCCATCGGATGAGGTGCCGACGCCGAGATTGGCACCCGAGATTGCCTTTTCAATATCTTTGAGAAGCCCTGCATCATAGGCGCTCACGCGCAACGTGCGCGCGTCTTCTACGCCCACACTTGCCACTTGCTTGAGCGGCATCATGGAGCCATATGCAGAGACTGATATACCGTCTAGGATCGCCGGAGCCGCTCGGCCGGTGCGAAGAGTGCGATACTCGCGCGCGAGCCATTCCCTCGCGTCTGCAACCTTCCCATCAAATGTTTTGAAATCGTAGTTTGCCATTGGTTGATTATATCAGAAGCGCAACTTGCTCGAGAAGCGGCTTTACCAGCGCGCCCTTGTCGCCAATATATTTTCGCGCCCGATATACCGATTCGAGGCCCTCACGGCGAGTAGCATGAAGTCCGTCCGTGCGTTTTTCACATTGCCGCTCAAGGCTCGAGAGAAACGAAATGATGGCCCCAAGATCGCGCCTGTCGTCTGCATCCTTTTCCAAAAGCGCCTTTAGCATGTCGAGGCGCTTCTGGGGCTGCGCTGCAAGGAACTTCTTGGCATCGACAAGCGTCTCACCGGCAACTACATCAAGTAAGAGCGTCTGCGCGCGGGAGCGCAGCGTTTGCAACAATGTCTCTGGCGCTGGCACAACAAAAATGAACATCGCGTCTGCCGGTGGCTCTTCGATCGTCTTCAAGAGCGCATTTTGTGCCTCGTGTGTCATGCTCGGCGTTGCTATTACAAAGATCCGCCTTGCGCCTTGCCGTACTGCACGAGTACCCGCCCTGTCGCGCAGCTCGATAGCATCCTCGATCCCGAACCGCTGATACGTGCGTATATAGAGGTCCGGATTGCCGTGGATGGGTATGCCTTGCGCTTCGAGCACCGCTAAGAGACTACCCATCGATGCGGGGGTGCCGGCAATGAGATGAGTATTCCCCACAAGTGCTTGTGCCATACTCCCAGTATACCAAGCGAGGTGTATACTCCTCGGCATGAATACCGGTGACCACGACATCCTCGATAGCCTGCGCTCGCTCTCAAGCAGCATTGATCCACGAGAGCGCATCCGAAAGACCTCCTTCGCGATCACGCGGGCTGTAGGATCTCCGACTTCGATCGTCATCCATACGCTTTTGTTCGGTGCGTGCTTCTACGCCGCTTATAGCGGGCACATCAAATGGGAGCTTATGCTTCTCACTCTTACAACGATCGTTTCGCTCGAAGCGATCTATCTTTCGCTTTTCATACAGATGACGCTCAACTTCACCACGGAAGACATCGAGGAAGTGAGCGAAGACATCGAAGAGATGCAGGAAAACTTGGGCGAAATTCAGGAGGACGTCGGCGAGCTTCAGGAGGATGTCGAGGAGATCAGTGAAGAGGATTCGGCGGAGGAGCAGGAAGAAGAGAAGCAAAAAGACGAGCAGCGAAAGACGCTTACCGATATCCAGTCCGACCTGCGTAAGCTCATGTCGGACATCGAGAAACTGCAAAGTAACGTGCCTCCCTCGTCCACCAAGCCGCTGCTTTAAAACATTGCCATTTGCATCAGTGCATTTGAGCTCAACATCCCTATACTTCACGCTGGCGTGAAGTATAGGGATGACCTATCGACGGCGAGATATAAGCCATGCTGCTAGTTCCTCGAGAGCTGCGCGGTTGTATACACAGATGCGCACGCGCCCTCTTTTATGAGTTGTCACGAGTCCGGAGCGCTCTAGTATGAGTATCTGTTTATGAAGCCGTGGCAACTTCATATGAAAAGGCTGTCCGAGCTTGGAGAGTGACATCGCCCCCTCACGTTGCAGTCGCCGCAGCAGCTCCCTGCGTGCAGCAAGGCCCAACGCATCGAGCATTAGCCCGATATTTTTCTCAGTGTCCCCTCGCGTATAAGTATGTTTTCGTAACTCCGATTCAGCATACTGGACAGCTACTGCCTGTTGCCGGCGTTGAGTTCTTTCTCGGATTCTTTGCAACCGCCTCTTATTCCAATACTTCACGATGAGGTGAAGTATAGGGATGGTAGATTGCCTGGCAATGTGGACGTGTGGACAATTTTTCAATAAAACAAAATCGCCCGGCAGAATCACCGCCTTTCGCGGGGCAATCCTGTCGGGCGCGAACACTATCTCTTTGGTCCGTCCCTCGTGATGACTTTGAGCTGCCGCCTTCGGTTCTCCGGCGTCGGCCCTTCGATAAGGACCTTTAGCAGATCCTTATACGACTCACTGATCTTGAGCTTTACTCGGGGCTCATCCGCTTCTTCCATTGAAGACGGTATGGGCCGTCGCTCCGAAATCGGCGCGGCAGTACAGTTGTCGCGATAGATCATGCTACCGATCGCGCACTTGATAGACGCTTGACTCGGACAACATATCCACGCGAGTACGTGTTGACCAAAGAGACTTTCGACGACAGGCCCCCAGCGCGTGTAGCGACGTGCTGTCTCAATCGCATCGAAGTTGATAGCGTCGACGAGATCTGGAATCGTCATCCAGTCATCCTTCAACAACAGTACCGACTGCATCTTCGCTGGCAAAGTCCAATGCACGACATCACCTCCATGGTGCGTTAATCGGCCAGCATTATGAATCCGGATGCAAAATTGTCAACGCTTTGAAATGATCGCCTTCTTGTAGGCGTCGAGGTGCTTGAGGGCCTCTCCTGTGCCTTTGGCAACGCAAAACGGCGCGTCTTTGGCGACACGCGCTTTCACTCCCGTGCGCCGGAAGACAAGCTCCGCGAGATTCCGCAAGAGAGAGGAGCCACCCGTCATGATGATACCGTTGTCGATGATGTCTGCCGCCAATTCTGGAGGAGTTTCTTGAAGCACGTCTTTCATTGCATTTATCATCGTTCGGAGTTCTTTGCCCATCGCACGCACAACCTCGTTGGTGCCGATCTCGATAGAGCGCGGGAGCCCAGTGAGATAATCGCGGCCTTTTACGAGCATGACGAGCTCTTGCTCCACTGGTACGGCTGAGCCGATCTGGATCTTCACTTCCTCAGCCATCTTGTCGCCAATGCCGAGATTGGAGGTCTTCTTGATGTAATCGGCGATCGCATGGTCTATGGCATTGCCCGCGCACTTCACCGAAGTCGAGGCGACAATGCCGCCGAGTGCGATCACAGCAACGTCGGTCGTCCCTCCACCGATGTCCACGATCATATGTCCGCGCGCTTCGTGGATAGGGATACCTGCGCCGATCGCTGCAAGGATCGGTTCTTTCACTACGTATGCTTCGCGCGCTCCAGCTTTTGTTGCGGCTTCCACCACCGCACGTCGCTCGGTTGAAGTAACGCCTGCAGGGACGCTGATCATTACTTCAGGCTTAAAAAGGTTCCAGCTCCCAAGCGCTTTTTTGATGTAGTAGCGAAGCATTGCCTCGGTCACCCGGTAATCGGCGATGACGCCGTCTTTCATGGGCCGATACGCGACGATCTCGCCCGGCGTGCGGCCCACCATTTCTTTCGCTTCATTGCCCACTGCCAGTATCTTATTTTCGCGCACCGAAACAGCTACTACCGATGGTTCATTGAGAACAATTCCCTTCCCAGGAACGAAAACGAGTACGGTGGTTGTACCCAGATCAATGCCAAGCTTTGGATACAAAGAGAATGCCATTGGTGCGCATTGTATGCGCTCCAAATCAAAAGGCAAAGTTGGCCTATTCCGGATGCTTTTTGGGATTAACCTCCCACCAAAATTTCTTCGAAAAATTGCCAGCGTCGTCACAAACTTTCTTTAAGTAGTAGAGATCTTTGGTTGGTATTTTCTCGAGCGTTCTTCCCATGCGCCCCATGGTAATAGGCGCAAGGCCGTCGCGAACTCTGGTCTTATTGAGCTCCTGACAAAAGTATTTCATAAGCTCTCCGCGTTCGGTCTGCCGAGCGATGATAGCGGCTCGCTTGATATGCGTACTGATGTGCTTCATGCGGATATTGTATACATTGTCTCTCACACATGCTATAAAAGCTCTCGGCTCCGATCTCTGACGTTGATGCTGCGCTTGAAAGAGCGTCGCTCCGTCAGAGGGAGGGGAGACGTGGAAATGTGCCGCCCCCCACGCCGCCCTAGACAAGCGGAGGAGTCGTTCTGGGACCGGGTTCAACGGCTTCCAGGAATCTCGACTTCTGCTCCCCTTCACTTTAGCGTCCCGCCGTTGGCGGGACGCTTTCTTTTTGCCTCAACAACCTCTATAGTTTTGTGATGCGAACAATTCTGCCGCAAGAAGAGAACCCCGCGTTGCGGAAGATCGCCGCAGATATTCCTCTTGCCGATATCCGCAATGCGCACATCCAGGAGCTCATCGCTGACATGAAGGCGCTGCTTGGGAAGGAAGAATACGGTGTCGCGCTTGCCGCCTCCCAGCTCGGCGAGCCGATAAAGCTTTTCATCGTCTCGGGCCGCGCCCTCGCGCGTGACAGTCGCAACGCGCCGGACGAGGATGAGAAAAATCCAGAGCCATCCACGCCGCCTCCGCCTGACCAGGTCTACATCAATCCGGTGATGACGAAGGTCTCAAGAGCGAAAAAAGAAAAGCACGAGGGCTGCCTCTCGATCCGTGGCAAGTGGGGCGTCGTTGCACGCGCTGAGAAAGCGAGCGTGCAGGCATATAATGAGCGGGGAGAAAAATTCATGCGCGGCGCCTCCGGTTTTTTGGCGCATGTGTTCCAGCACGAAATGGACCACCTCGAAGGCATCCTGTATATCGACAAAGCAGAACGTTTGTATGATGACCCCAAAGTGCATTCGCTTAAAGGCGAATGACTACGGGGCAGGTAAACCAGAAAACCTCATCATGACAAACAATATTCGTTTTGCCTTTTTTGGGACGCCCCATCTTGCGACGGTATTTTTGGATGAGCTCGAGTCGGCGGGATTAGTCCCTTCGCTTGTCGTGACGACCCCCGATAAGCCGCACGGGCGCGGGCTGGAAGTTGTTGCTCCTCCAGTAAAGGGATGGGCGGCGGCGCGCAATATTCCAGTCTTGCAGCCCGAAGAATTCAATACTCAAGTCCTCAAGGATATGAGTATAGAAATTTGGGATGTGTTTGTCGTCATCTACTATGGAAAAGTGCTGCCAAAGCCCATGCTCGATATCCCGAAGCGCGGTGTATTAAATGTTCACTTCTCGCTTTTGCCACGCTGGCGCGGCCAATCACCCGTGCGCTCCGCGATCTGGAACGATGACAAGGAAGCCGGAACTTCGATCATCTTGCTCGATGAAAAAATAGACCACGGGCCCGTTATCGCGCAAAAAAAGATCCCGCTCCCCGAGTGGCCGCCGAAAGCGAGCGCCCTGGAGGAGCTCTCTACCCGAGAAAGCGCGAAGCTGCTTGTTGAAATACTGCCAAGCTGGCTTCGAGGCGAGATCGCTACCCATGAGCAAAATCACGATATCGCGACATGGTGTCCTGCATACACGAAGGAGGATGGGTTGCTCGATCTAAACGATGACGCATACAAGAATCTCTTGAAGATCCGGGCCTTCGACACGACCGTCGGCACGCATGCATTTTTCGAGCGAAGTGGTAAACGTTTGCGAGTCCAAATTCTCGAGGCGCACATTGAGAGCACCAGGCTCATTATCGACAAAGTCAAACCTGAAGGGAAAAAAGAAATGGGCTACGAAGAATTTCTTCGCTCGGGCGCTACTCCCTCTAAGGTACTTCGAAAGGACCACTGAGTTTTTAGCCCAACCGCATCCAGCTCTTTAGCGCCGCACCGGTCTTGCGATACATCCGGATGTGGAGTTTTTTCTCACGGCGCAGCTGCCGCTCGATCTCCTCTTTGACGTCATCAATTGCGACGTTCAGTGTCGGACCGTTGTTGCGCGCGTAGATACGGGTAGTGCCGGGGATAATGACATGTATTTCCGCAAAAAAGATATTCGCGCCATGGCGCGGCCGGCCTGCATCGCGCCCCAATTCTACTTCGAGCCGCGTTCGATGCGCTTCCTCGCCGAGCATTTTCTCAAGCGAGCCGAGCTTGTCGTCAAGGTAGGAGGAAATTTCAGGCGCGAGCTGGTAATCAGCTGTTTTGATGCGTATATCCATGCCCCCTATTCTACCATTACCGCGATTCTGACTACCCGTGGATTCAACACTGCTTCGCATAACAACATTTTCGCGAGATGAATTTGCCATGAAGTAGAAAATGAGGTGTAGTAAGAGCTGCCGAGGCGCCGCGTCTTCATGAGCAAGAGGGAGCCCAGGTCAGCTCTCCTTGATTAATCAATGACATTAGAAAATTAGAAGCTATATGAAGACATCTATTTGGTCGCGCGCATGGCTCGTGCCGGTGGTACTCGCGATGCTCGCGCTTCTGTGGTGGGGCACGGCCTCTGCTGCAACCATGCTCACCACACAGCTAGACTTCGGTGCACGCGGTAGCAACGTCACGTCGCTGCAGCAGTTCCTTGCAGCCGATGTATCGGTATATCCTGAAGGATTGGTAACGGGCTACTATGGCCCACGCACCCGCGCAGCGGTCCAGCGATTCCAGTGCCAGCAAGGCATTGTTTGTTCGGGCAGCGCAGGAACGACCGGCTATGGCCGCGTCGGCCCTCGTACGCTCGCAGCCATCAACGCAGCAATAGCTGGTGGTGGCAACACGTCGGGAGATGTGTCCGCGCCGATCATGAACGGTATCGTGCTCTTAACCAGCACAACGACCGCGACGATCTCGTGGGCAACGAGCGAACCCGCTCGAGGCACGTTCTACTGGAGTGCCACTCCACTTCTCCTCTTCGAGTCAAGCGGCGGGACGGCAGTGAGCATTGGTGGACAGTCGTTGGGTGAATCCAACTTGACCATGACTCACTCCATCTCCGCCACGGGCCTCCAAGGAAGCACGTGGTACTACTACGTACTTAGCTCAGTCGACGCTTCCGGCAACGCGCAATACACGTGGCCAGCGACCTTCCGCACAGCTCCGTAACGACAGACATGGAAAGCTGCTCCGGGCCTCTAGTCGCTAGGACTCGGGGCAGGCTTTTCGACCAGGCTTCTACCAGATTGAATCAGACTGAATGCTTGCAATTCTGTCAAATGTGTGTAAACTCTCCGAGCTTGTAATAAAAGGATTAATCACCTCGTCACTACTTTCATGATGCCGCTTCCCCTCATTTCACAAAGAATGTTCATCCTCGCAGGGATCTCGCTCGCGGCACTCGCCGTTGCGGGCATCTTTCTCTATCAAGCGTTTGCCTCCCCCCTCAGTTACTCAGGGCGCCAAGGCTGGAGTTCTTCGGATCCCGGTAAGACATACCTCTCTGCAGCAGAAGCTGCCGCAGCAACATCCGAAGAGGAGCCCCCGATGCTTGAAGTACACATCGCCAACAACGGCCTCGTATTGCTTCGCGGAGCCCACGTGATCTCCCGCTCGGGCAGCCTCATCCGCGTCAAAATGGCATGGGGCTCATCGGATTTCGTTTGGGCTATCCAGACTGGACCTGGTACCAAGTTTTTCACCGCCGAGGGTGAAAAAGGAGCGCTTATGGATATCAGCATCGGCGACAGTATCACCGCGACCGGCAAGATCGTTCGCAGCGGCAATGAACCGATGATCGACGCGGAATTTGTGCGTGAGTAATACTACTCCATGCTCGTTCGCGCGACTTTATAGATGACACCTGCTCTGTCGTCGGAGATGTAGAGTGCTCCGCCGGGCTCGACAAGCAATCCTACGGGGCGACCGAGTACCTCTCCCCCATCCATGAATCCGGTCATGAAGTCGGTAGCGATGCCGTGTTCATCGATGCGCACAATCTTGTAGCCTGTCGGCACCGAGCGATTCCAGGAGCCGTGGTAGGCAACAAGAATATCGTGCCAGTACTCTTCGGGCCACCCCTCCTCGGGAATGAAGGCGATGCCGAGTGGAGCGGAGTGCGCGGGAATATCTATTTGGGAAGGTTGCTCAAACGGTTCCATGCAAGGATTGCGAATGTACGTATTCTTATCGAAATCAGCATCGTGAATATTTTTTCCATAACAGATCGGCCAGCCGTAATTGCCTCCCTCTCGAATGATATTGACCTCGTCGGGCGGTACATCGTCTCCCAGTAGATCGCGCCCCATATCGGTACCCCATATTTCTCCTGTTACGGGATGGATCGCCATGAATACAGTGTTGCGCAGGCCCGTAGCGTATGGCTTCACAGATCCAGTCGTAAGATCTATCGAAAGAATGGACGCGCGGCGCAGATCGCGCTCAATGCATACGTTGCAGGAAGATCCGACCGCAACAAGCAGCTGCCGCCCGTCAGGATGGGCGAGGAGAGAGCGAGTCGAGTGGCCGCCACTCTGTGGGAGCGTGAGAAGGGTTTTTTTGTACGTGGCAGTATACGTATCTGAGTCATATCCGTATGCATTGACAGCATCTGTTTCTGCAACGAAGAGTTGGCAGCTATCTTGATCCGCACTCTCATTTCCGGTTTGCGGGCAAACATATGCGATACCATGTGGGGCATTCTGCCCCTCGAGAATAGTGACCGTGCGGTCCGCTTTGCCGTTCCCATCAAGATCCGGCAGAGCCACAACCCTCCCCTCACTGGTGAGTGTGACGACAAGGGCTCCTTTTGGATCACGCGTTATCACACGCGCTCCAGGGACGCCTCGCGCAAAAATGCTTGCTGCAAAGCCTTCTCCCAGCGCAAACGGTAGCGCATCGCTGAGGACAGGGCTCCCCCGCACAAGAGGTGCAACACCGGAAATAAAGCCGCGCACATACCAAAGCCCGCCAAAAGCGCCGGCAATGATAAAAATGGTCAAAAGCAAAAGAATAGCGCGCCCCTGTCTCATTGTGCGTACAGTATACTGCCTCACACTATTACGAGCGGCCTTATCGCCTCGCGTACATCCATTTGCCGAATTCGATCGCTGCAATATTTGCGACACCCACTACCACGACCGCTGCGAGCCACAGAGGCGGTAGGGCAATCGTGCCAAAGAGCGATTGCAACAACGGCATGTAGACTGCTGCCGCCATGAGCGTAAGGCCTACGCCGACGCCGAAAACCAAGTAAGGATTCGAAAAGACGGGATACGAAAAGATGCTTTTTTCAAGACTGCGCAGCGAAAACGCTAGAAAGAGCGAGTACGTACCGAAGCATGCGAATATAAAGGTCCGCACGAGCCCGTCCTCAAACTGAAGGTGAAGCAAGAGGAAATACAAAGCGAAGAGGAGCACACTCGTCATGAGGCCTACGCCGAGGATAAGGAACCGCATTAAGGGATCAAACAAACCCGCCCGAGCGCTGTGCGCCCTTCCCGCGAGCCCCTCGCCTTCTTTCTCGAATGCGAATGCTATTGCGGGAAAACTGTCGGAAAAGAAATTGACCCAAAGGATCTGGAGCGCATTCAGCGGAAGGGGTACGCCGGTGATAAGGGCCCCGCCTATCAAAAGCAGCTCATCCAGCACCGTCGAGAGCAAATACACGATCACTTTGCGCACGTTGCCGATGATGCGGCGGCCTTCGTCGACCGCCGCGGCGATGGTCTCAAAATTGTCGTCCAGGAGAACGAGGTCAGCAACGCTTCGCGAGACCTCCGTGCCGGATCCCATGGCAATTCCGATATCTGCTTGCTTGATACTCGGCGCATCGTTGACGCCATCCCCCGTCATCGCAACGACCTCACCGGTGTGCTGTAGCATCTCAACGATCCTCATCTTGTCGAGGGGCGTCACGCGCGCGATCACGCGGATCGTCTGGAGGCGTGCAATGAGCTCTTCATCGCTCATCGTCGAGAGTGCACTCGCCTCGATCACAGATCCCGGCTTGACGGGGAGCCCGACTTCACGTGCGATCGTCTCCGCGGTACCCCTGTGATCGCCGGTCATGATGATCGTCTTGATGCCCGCGCGCTCGACGCGCGCGATCGCACCTTTCACTCCAGGCCGGACCGGATCGCGAAATGCTAAGAGGCCGTTGAACGAAAGGTGATCGGGCACGAGATCGCGCGCGAGCGAAAAGTCTGCTGTAGGATTGATTTCCCTGCTCGCGATCCCAAGGACGCGTTTGCCCTCGTAAGCGAGGGCTTCTATTTTCTCTTGGATGAGATCGCGCTGCGATCCGCTGCTTGCTGACTGAGCAACGAGGATATCCGGCGCTCCAAAAAAAAGAAGCTTGTGTTTTTCTCCCTCCCGAACGAGTGATACTGAGAACTTCGTATTTGAATTAAACGGGAGTGACTGGTCCACCATATCCTTACGCGATTGGTCGCTGAGCTGGATGCCGCGCAGTGCCGCGGAGCGCACGAGAGTGGTTTCCATAATGGGCCCGCTCATGTGCCATTGGTCCGGCGTATCTGCGGGATTTTCTATGACCACGTTGGCGTTAACGAGTGCCTGCTTGATGAGCTCGTTCTCTTCGATATTGCCTATCGGTATTGCATTTGAAAGCTCCATTTTCGCCATCGTCAACGTCCCGGTCTTGTCTGTTAGGATCACCGTTGCGCTTCCGAGCGCTTCTGCTGCAATGAGCTTCCGGACAACCCCATTTCGCTTTGCCATGCGCTGTACACCTACAGCGAGAATGACGGTGAGAGCGACTGGCAGGCCCTCCGGTATCGCCGATACTGCTATCGCGACCGATGTCAGGAACATTTCTAGATACGAGTGTCCCGAGGAAACGCCGATAAAAAATATGACAACGGTGAGGAAACCAAGCACCCCGCTCGCGCGGAGGCTAAATTTTCGTATCGCGACTTGGAGCGGTGTGGTCTCAGCGTCGGCGCCAGCAACGAGCGCCGCGATCTTCCCGAATTCTGTAGCGTTATCGGTGCGGCAGACTATGGCCGTCGCGGTGCCCTGGGTCACGAGCGTCCCCGCAAATAGGATCGAGTGTTGATCGCCGAGTCCGGCATCGCGTAGAGATGGGTCAGCAGATTTCTCCGCGGCTATCGACTCCCCCGTCAGTATCGCCTCATCGACCTCAAGATCATTCTCAAACGCGATCCGCGCGTCGGCGGGTACGCGATCGCCTTGCATGATCCGTATGAGATCGCCAGGCACGAGATACTCGGCGTCAATATCGGCTTCGACTCCCTCCCGTATCACACGGGTACGCTGACGCAGGTAGGTGTTGAGCTCGGCTAAAGCTTTTTCCGCCTTGTACTCCTGATAGAAACCAAGTGCAGTGTTGATGACGACTGCGATCAGAATAAAGAGTGCGTCGCGAAAGTGCGAGATCGCGAGCGTAACGACAGCGGCTCCGAGCAAGATCAAGATCAATGGGCTCTTGAGTTGCCGCAAAAATACGATGAGACTTGATTTCTCCCTTTTCTGCTCCAATGCATTCAATCCAAATATGCTGAGGCGCTCTCCTGCTTCGCGAGAGGATATTCCCCTCTGTATGTCGCTGCGGAGGATCGAGGCCGACTCGTCGGCTGTCATGCTCCAGTACGGCTTATTCTGGATATCGCGAGTTAGGGGCATTCGGGCTCATTATACGGCACAGTATCGTATGGGGTTCACGATATCCTCATCATCTCGAGTACACACTGGGCCTGTATGGCTGAATACATGCTTTCGCGGCCCCATTACTATTCCGAAGCCTTGGCGTTTCGGGTCATCAACGTGGTATTTGGCATTATCCAGGGACTGCTTGTTATCAGGTTCGTGCTTGAGCTACTGGGGGCAAATCCCACATCGCAGTTCGTAGCATGGATGTATGGCGTGACTGCCGGACTCGTCGCGCCCTTTGCCGGCGCCTTTCCCGCACTCAACCTGAGCGGCTTTGTCATTGACCTCGCAGTTATCTTTGCGATGATCGGCTACGCGATCATCAACTGGCTCATCATTCGTCTACTCTCCTTCCTCTTCTCAGCACTTAGTGGACCGGTGTACTAGGCACGCTTAAGCAGATTCGAGGCTGCGCTCTTTGGAGGTGCGACGCTCGACTGCCTTTTAGCGCGGTTTTGCCAAGAGCTCTGTGACGTAGATCTTTGTGCCCGCCTTCGCAACGCCGATCCCTTGATTGGTGAACGTCGCATTAAGAATGTTGGCGCGATGGCCCGTGCTTTTCATCCACGCATTCACGACCATATCCGCCGCGGCAGCGGGAGTGACTGAGTAGCCTGACATCCAATAGATATTTTCTCCGTACGCTGAATACGAATACCCTGCTGCCCTGAGGCGGCATCCGGGATCACAGCCACCGGGAGCTGTGTGCGAAAAGTAATTCTTTGCGAGCATATCGGCACTGTGCGCTCGCGCAAGGGTAGCGAGCGTATTGTCTTGCGCAAGCGCTGAGCGTCCATTTTGCGCGCGCTGCACATTTATCTTGGCAAACACTTCTTGCTCAAGCTGAGCCTCATACGTTGCAGTAGGCGGCTGCACTGAAGTGGTCGTTGTCGCAGGCGTTGGAGTTGGGGTTGGTGCGGGAGTTGGAGCAGGTGTAGGCGTCGGGCTCGGTGTCGGCGCAGTATATTCGCGCGAAAAACGTGGGATAACGATCGTGATCGGACGGAAAGTCATTGTCGCGGCGTGTGCGAAGGCCGGCATCAGAGCAACGACGAATAGGGCGAACAGTGTTGGAATGAGTTTTGAGACGATGTGCATGATGTACACTGAGGGCTACTTACTCTGTCTACTTACCAAAGGTTCCATACATTGTCTCAAGCATCCAAAATTCGGCAACTAGTAATTCGATGAAGATTGTCCCCCAATGAGAAACTCATGAAGCTAGTATGATCCGTAAAATCAGCCGTTGGATCCAGGACTACCTCTACCTTGCGCGCCGGCATGCGCACGCCCTCCTTGTTCGCAAACCTCCACACCATTTCCTTGGCCGCGTCCTTGAGGGCAAAGCGCCTGTAATACTGTTGCCAGGAATTTACGAGAAGTGGCATTTTCTTCATGCCATTGCCGAGCCGATTTCTCATTGTGGACATCGTGTGTATGTACTGGAGCATCTTGGTTACAACACGCGTGGGATCAAAGAATCCGCGCGAATGGTACGGGAGTTGATCGAAAAGGAAGATCTGCGGCGCGTGGTTATTGTCGCCCACAGCAAGGGAGGGCTGATCGGCAAAGAGCTCCTGCTGCGACACAACGACGACGGACGCATTATCCGTGTCATCACGATCGCGACACCCTTTGCCGGCAGCCACCTTGCTCGCATTCCGCTGAAAGGAATCTCTGAGCTGCATCCGTCGAGCGAGATTATCCGCGCGCTACACGAACAGCAAAGCGCAAATCATCTCATTACCTCCATCTATGGCGTATTCGATAACCACGTCTGGCCAAACGAGAGCGCTGTGCTTTCTGGCGCGGAAAATATCCAGGTCGACGCACATGGCCATCACGCGATCCTAGGCGCTCCGGAAGTACAACGAATTGTGTCGGAACAAGTCGCCAAGGCCTCTTTGTAGTTGTCGCGAGATCTATTACGGGTACCAGTTCAGAAGAACGACCTCGACGCCTGAATCGCCCGCATTGACCAATTGTTTAAATTTGTTGATGTCGCTCAATCCGTCCGGCCCGCGATAGTGGTAGGGGTACACTTGCGCGGGTTTGAATGCTAAGACCGCGTCCGCTGCTTCCTCGACACTCATCGTGTACGGAAGATTCATCGGTACGAGTGCGATATCAATGCCTGTGAGCCCGCGCATCTCCGGCGTGCCGGCGGTATCCCCTGCAATGTATACATGCGTGTCGTCGCGCCCGATCACGTACCCATTGCCTCGCCCCTTTGTGTGGAAATCCTGCGACGACCCAGGTAGGTTGTACATCGGGAGCGCGGTGATCTTGAATTCTCGCTCTGCAAGGTTCTCGCCATTGGCCAACACTTTTGCACGAGACGCGAGGCTTTCGGGAAGCAGGTCCTTCACGGCTTGCGGGACGACGAGCGTCGTGCCCGTGCCCACAACCGCCTCAAGAGTCGAGGTGCTGAGGTGATCGCCGTGGATGTCTGTCACCAAGACTATGTCGGCTGCCGGCTGGCCCTGGAAAGCCTCTGCGCCACCGGTGGGATCGGTATAAAAGACGGTGTCACCCCATTTCAGAACGGCCGTTGCGTGCGAGATCGGAACTACCTGCACCGACGAAGTCGAGGTTGAAGTATTCATAGAAGTCTCTGCTTGCTCTCCATTGTAATTAGTAAATACATACAACAAAGCGACGACAACAATGATCGCTCCCGCGATCCAGAGTAAGGTCTTCATACGCGCCTATTCTACTGCACGCTCTTCGGGTGGCAACTGCCCCTTCATCTCCTGTCCATGCTTTCCGTCGGCACAGTTGCATTCTTGCAATGGCTCTCCGTGCTTCGAACAATCCCCTGCCTGGCAGGTTCCCGCAGTGTCTGACTCTCCTTTACACTCACCCCTGCAGACGTAGTGAGGCGTTGCGCTAAACATACAGGAAGAGATACAAGCCGGCCGCTACCGCGACGATACCCCATGCGGCAAAGGCGCTTCGCGACTTTCTGATAGCAAGCTCACTTAAGATCTGCGGAGCGAAAATATAGAGAAGTCCTTTTATCATGACGGCCCAAACGAAAACGGTGATGAGTGTCTTCCAGGTGCCGTCCCAGATGTTGTACTGGATCAAGTACATCGAGGATAGGAATATCATCAGGATGCCGATCAGATAGATGACGGCCGGGTGGCCGAAAAGATCCTTAAGGAGGTGCGGTATCGCCTTCCCTCTGAAAACGAGAAAGAGCCCGCTTACCACTAAATAGATACCGAGCACCTTGGCAACTAGAATTGTAATGTCCATACAAGAACTAATAGGTAGTAATGGAACAACTCTAGCACCTCCGCGCCGCGAAAGTGTGCGGAACACGCGGGGCTGTGGATGAGTGGTCAGCCGCAAAAGCTCAATTTCCAATGTTTTTGTAGAAGTGACCTCATACGGGTAGTATAGCAAGGCTCATGGATCGCTTTTCATCTTTTCTGCAGAAGGCCCTCGCTGTCGCGGGCGTCTCGATCATGCCTCTCGCCCTTGCTGCAGTAAGTACCCTGCTTTTTCTCGCCGGGCCCCATTTGTACCAAGGGGCGGTCTATTCTTCAGCGAATGTGGCTAATGAGAAGATCGAGGGCGCGTTTTCTGATGTAATACACCAGATCACGCTACAGCAAGCGAGCGCTTTGTCGCACGTATCGCCGGTCATGCGCCAGGTCAGCATTGCAAACAACGGGCAGATATTTTTGCGCGGCGGGACCGTCGTCGTCGCCTCCGGCATGGAGGTCCTTGTGTCTATTACGTGGGATGGTGTGCAGCTCCCGTGGCTCGTTCAACTGAGCTCGAAAACGAGATTTTTCTCAAGCGACGGCGAAGAGAAGGCTTTCAGTATCCTGGTGCCGGGCGACATCATCACCGTAACAGGCACGCTGGGGAACAATGGCAAGGGGCCGATCGTAAATGCAAAATACATCCGCGACTCGGAAGAGTGAATAAAAAGTGGCGCGCACCAAATGGAACAGGCATACTCGCGCTGGCAAATGATTTTCGAACTATTGACTGGCCTACGTTATACCCCGCGCCAGAATTTATGCGGGCGCTACAGCAGCAGTGCGCGGGTGGCATATCGTCACGACAGTGCCACGGGACGTGCTCTCACGGTCCACCTCTGCGTCTAATTGCTTCGCCAATGATTCGACAATGCTCGTACCAAGCCCTTCTCTACTCGTTGCGTTCGTTGCGCCAAGTCCGACGCCATCGTCGCTAATACTAAGTTTCCAATCCGACGCTTTGGCCTCGTATGCGATCGTGACCTGACCCTCTCCCTTTGGGAAAGCATGCTTGAGCGCATTAATGACAAGCTCGGTCGTAAGCAGCCCGAGGCCTATTGCTTCATCGGGAGCTACGGTACTTGACCCGCCGCTTACACTAAGCGTTATCGGCTTGCGACCGCCGATCATGGATTTAGCAATGCTCTCGCACAGCGTCCTCAAGTACCCCACCACGGGCACTTCGCTGTCGTCTCCGGTCGGGTCCAGATTGCGCTGCACGGTGGCGATAGAGACGATGCGGTCATGGGCGTCTTCCAAGTGCAGCCGGCTTTCTTCAGATTGCACACTTCCCGCTTTTAGCAGGATGATGCTCGCGATGAGCTGCAAACTGTTCGCGATACGATGGCGCATCTCTTTCAAGAGCGTGTCCTTTTGTCGCATCAAGTTTGCCTTATGCCCCTCTATGGCCCGCTGGTCGGTCACATCTTGAATGGAAAGAAGCATTTTCTTTCCACCGTTTTTATACTGTACTTCGCGGGCATTTACGAGCATGATGCGAAGCCCGAGCGACGGAAAGTTATGGGCAACTTCGTAGCCTTCGACGGTGGTGTGTTCGGGAATTACTTGTTCAAGAAGTGTGCGGAGTGCGGAGATGTTCCACTGGCCGTTTCCCAGGTCATAGAACATTTTGTCGCGCGTGTTCTCATATGTCTGGCCAAATTTTTTATAAAAAGAGCGACTTGCAACAATGACGCGCAGATTCTCATCTAAAACGATCAGTGGCTCGCGAATGGTGTCTATGATTGCTCGGGTCAATATATGGCCATCCTTTGGGTCACCGAGTGGGTCTAAGGCCCTCCCGTGTGTATCCACAATTCATATAGTATACCTATTCGCCGTGAAAGCGAGGTGAAGTTTTTGTGAAATGGCCGAGACTTATCGTCGGCTGCGATCTCCTCTTGTGATGTCGCGAGCCGTTGACGAGGATACCTGGAGTATCGGAATGATCTCTGTGAACGTGCGTGAAAGCGCTTCGGGTCCATATCCCACCGAGTTGATAGCGCCCTCTTCTCGCATCGTGGCTGGGATTGTCCAACGTACCGCATACCCCGACCCCTGAGGCCCCACGTAGGTATCTATCGCGGTGTTCATGGGAACTGCTTTCGGATCTACATAGTCCGCGAGGACACCAGTTTGATCTTCGGGAAGTTGGTTATTGATCAACACTTGGAAATACTTNCCGTGCNTAGCAAAGTAGGCGTTTTCGGCCGTATTGATAGTCGCTAGATCCGGCGNCATGTTCGTCGCGTGCCGTGCCGCAACGTATGACACCGGTACGAGACCGAGGATGGCTGCGGCAGTCACGATAAGCAAAAGTGTCTTTCTTTTCATATAGGTTTCTTGCTTGCTACAAAATCCATAGTAGCATGCTGCCGACTGAATGCCACTCGCTAGGGTTCCGTCGAAGTCGCTATGCCTGAAGCATCGCCCGGCGTGCCTACGGAGGGAGTGGTAGCGTCAGCGGGGATCGTGGTCGTTGCGGCTTCAGCTGGCGGGCGGGTAGTAGTGGCAGGTGGCAAGACGGCCGTGCCCTGATTCGCCGCTGCGGGCGGCACTCGCGGGGATGAAGTGGTTGCAGCCGTAGAGGTGCTTATCTGCACATTCGTCGACTGCACGACGGTGCCGGCGCTGTAGCAGAAAAAGAGAGCTGCCGCCGCTCCGACTACTGCGCCGAACGCAGCACCTCCAAAAAATTGAGAGAAGCCACTGATCCACCCGAGAGCACTAGCGAACGCCGACGTCTGCTCGGCATCTTGCTCGCGTGATTCACGCTGATCATCGTACGTATCTTTAGCGGTTTCAAGATTGTCCTTGACGCCCTCGAGCACAGCTGCGTGATCACTCTCTTCAAGATCGAGAGCGATCGAATTGGCGCGGTAGCTGCCATCCTCACTGATCCTGAGGCCAATATTGCTGTGACATTTTTTACAGCGCATCTCTACGTCCCCTGCCGCATTTGCGTCTTGTTTATACTCGAGGCTCGTATCACTCAACGACTTTCGAAAGGTAGGCCATCCTGTCCCTGCATCAAACTTGTCTTTTGATCGAAAAAGTGGATTACCGCACGCCGCGCAGCGATAGGTACCACGCTCCTCCGTCTTCCAATAGCGGCCCGTAAACGCGATCTCCATACCGCCGTGCCGCATAATGCGGTACTGTTCAGGATTCAGCCGCTTTTTGAATTCTTCGTCGTTCATTGCCAGCATTATAGAACGAGTTTCGAATTAATCACGCAACATCGAATTGAGAAACATCGGGGTGTCGCTTCCGCGCAAGCGAGACGTAAGTTTGGTATCATCATCGGATGGCCGAGCTTAAAACTCAAAAGAATACGGCAAGCCCGGCTGCGTTCATTGATTCCGTAAAGGACGAAGAGAAGCGCGCGGACGCGAATAAATTGCTCACGATATGAGACCGAAGGTGACACCTTCGGGTTTATAAACCTACATTGAGAGTCACTTCCTAACTTGCTGCCCGTCCCGTAGCGGTCGTATTCCCCAATAATATTCCTTCTGATCTTTCGTATATTCACTATAAATCTTGGATAGGGTTGAGCGCTGGAAAGGCAGCTGCGCGGCTGCCTTCTCCCACACGACAACATCTCCTGTTGGATCAGTTCCGAGTGCCAAGAATGTATGAGACTGTAAGAGCGTTAACGGTGGAGGGGCCTGTGCAATGTGGACCACCTGCGGAAATCCTGCCTTTGTGAGCGCGTCGCGAAGAGCGTCAAAAGAATTCGCCTTTAAGTACTCGCCGTCATAAAACGGTTCTTCTATGGTATCGAGTTCTGGTGCGTCGACCGTAAGCGAATGTTCGTGCTCAAGACTCCAAATTGCGGCATGGCAATACCACTCTGCCGTACGCTCTTTGCTCTCTGGATATTGCTCTGCGTCTGGTCGCTCGGCTCTCGTCTGAAGGTAGAGCGAGTGCTCGATGAGCTTTTGCTGGCGTGGGGATAGTCTCGTCCAACCCTCTGTCGCCCTCAGAGCCTCTATGTCACCTTGGAGTTTTTCTTGTGAGAGAGCTAAGAGGCGGCGTGAATCGGGTGTCTGAGGGGAATCAAGATCACTCATGGCTGGATTGTATCAGCGAAATTGGGGTGTTTGCATCAACAATTCTGTCAACGATGAATACAGCCGGCCCAGCAGCAGGGCCGGCGCATTCCGCCTTTGAGTTTTGAAAGTGCTTTTTGGATACGGATATTCCTCGTCTGCGCTTTTTTGCCAGACGTAACCCAGCATATCCACTCATTGCGCGCGAGTGGCGTTATGTCTTCCCACAGTGCTAAAACCTTCGGCGAAGAAATAATCGCTTTCCGCAAATCCACTGGCATTGTATGCACCACGCCAGTGGAGATTTCCTTTTTGCTCATACTATTAGGCCCCGATCAATCCGGGGTTTTTAGCGGCGGCTAGGAGGACTTTCTTAAGTACAGGCAGATTGAGATCCTCAAGTTTCTTGAAGCGGATACAGCTTCTGCCGACGCTAACTTTACCGAGTTCTTTCTTATACTTCTCGGCAACATATTGGCCGGCGTCGATGGAACAAATATACAAACTGACGTAATTCTTTTGGTTGGCCAGTGCGATGGTCGGCCAGCTAATGAGGTCTTTTTTATAGTTTTTATATGGGAATGAGCCGTACCCAAGCATGTTGTACGCAAAATGAGCTTTCAGTTTTGGCACGGTCTTTCGGATGAAATTGTGCAATTGCAGTATCGTATCTCTCCGCTGTGCAGGAGTGGCCTTGATATATTCGGCGACTGCCTTCGCCTTAGTCGGTTTGAACATGTTCATACGGCGATTATATTCCTATTGCGTCTGCCCTGCCGCCAATTTCTCCCACGTCATGCCCGCATCGGTGCTCTTATAGATGCTATTTTTTTCCGTGATTAGATACACGAGTTTCGGATCAGCTCGATAGAAGGAAATATATAACGGTGTTTCTCCGGTGAATGATTCAGGCACGCTTTTCCATGTGGCCCCGCCATCGGTGCTTTTCGCTAATCCATGCACCTGTGACACCGAGAGTATGCTTTGATCGATCGGATGTACTGCAGATGTCGCTGTCGGTCCCTCGATAAGTTTTATCCATGTCGCACCTGCGTCTATACTCTTAAAAAATCCGGTTGGCGCCGAGGCATAGACGGTATTGGCGTCGGACGTATCCACCGACAGGTGCACAACGGGAAATGCGGTCGGATGCCGTGCCCAGTCGGCGCCAGCGTTTTTCGTCGATTGGATATCACCTTGGAACCAGCCATATATCACGTTCGGATCGACGGGGCTAACGGTCATCGCGTGGAAGTCGACGGGGCCATTTAGGCCGTCAGATATCTTGTGCCAAGTGAAGCCGCCATCGTCGGATCTTTGGAAACCGAAATTGCCCCCCGAGCTCGGATGACCGCTACTATAAAAGACATCTGAATCGGTGGGATGCGCCGAGAACCCCATATAGTCGTCCTGCATCTGCCCAACTCGGAAGAGATCTTTTTCATTCTTCAAGACGAGCAGGCCATGATGAGTGGCAATATATAAATTCTCCCGGTTATTCGGGTCTACGGCGAGCCCATGACCATGCGTGATCCCCTGCGCCGGAATGAGCGCCCTTGCGTTTCCTCCTCCTGACTTCGTTTGTAGCGTGAGCCATAATCCTCCACCTACAAGAATGATCGCTGCCGCTATAAATATTTTTTTCGTCATCGGCTCCCCGGGTAGGATTCGAACCTACGACCAACTCGTTAACAGCGAGCTGCGCTACCGCTGCGCTACCGGGGAATCGTGATGAGTATAGCCGAAAACAATGGTTCAGACAAAAGCGGGCGGCGCACCTTGCAGGGTGCGCCGTCTCTTCAGGATGAGTGTACGATGAGCAAATTGGGCCGAGGTATCACGCGGCCGCTCTGCCGTATCAGCGCACGCAGGTCGTTGCCTACCGCAACTGCAGACGAGACCCATCTCATGGGCTTCACCGGCTCGAGGTCCCACACCTCGCGCCACCCGTACGCGTATACATGCTTTCCGAGATCTTCGATGTCCTCTGGGATCAGTGGTTTGATCCCATCAAACCACTCGTATGCGCATTCGCTCGTCTCGAACGCGCCGAAAAAGATCGTCGCTTCCCAGCAGTACTTGATCTCATCGAGTCGGAACCGCGCGGTGAGGCAAAACGGTTCCCAGGGAATCACAATGCCCATGGTAACCTCGCTGTTCTGTTGCCCTCCAAGCCAAGTATACAATACGTACGTTTTCGATTCACCATCTCTTCAGATTCGGATTTCTACGGATGGGGACGATTGCAGCTATATCTGTAGGGCTCAAACGAGAGTCCGTGGCAAAAATTATCCCAAATCACGATTTGGGCATATGTATGATGCGAATGCCTATGGAACAGGCACAGCGAGAAAAATTCTTGCAGCTTTTTGATGCTCATGCCGATGAGCTCTTCTCCTATTGCCGCAGTCGCATTCGCGACCAGACAAGGGCTCTCGAACTCATCGAGGCAACCTTTATGAAGTCGTGGGATCATATGCGGATAGGAAGACAACTAAACGCGGGGAGGCTCTACAAGGTGCTCGACGAGCTCCTACATACCGAAAACACGAAATCCTTTGCCTAATACCCAAGCGAGGCAGCACCCGCTGAGCGACCCCCCCCCTCTTCATGATTCTTTCATGTGGGCCGTTGCATAGTAGTATGGCTCTATCTCTATGCCCGGCAGGACAATTTTGAATTGCCTTGATATGAACCATCATCAGCCTACGACAAGAAAGACAACGTTAGCTATTTTACAAACGGTCTGCAGTTTGACCTACGGCAGGAATTATTCGAAATTGTACTAGCCGGGTATGCATATACTTATTGTGGAAGACGAGGAGACACTGGGGAAAAACCTCAAGAAGCTCCTGGAACACAAGGGCTTTGGGGTGGATTGGCTTCCCAATGCCGAGAAGGCGCGCACCCGCCTCCTCATGTACCGCAACGAGTACGACATCGTCGTCCTCGATCTCACGCTCCCCGGCATGAGCGGCATGGAGCTGACGAGAGGTCTACGCGAGGAAGGCGTCACGACACCCATCATCATTTTGACCGGCAACAGCGACACGCAAACCAAGATCGATCTCCTCAACTCGGGCGCCGATGACTACGTGGTCAAGCCCTTCTCATCTGATGAACTCATCGCGCGCATCGGATCGGTCTTGCGCCGGCCTGCCGTGGTACAGCCGGTCGTGCACACGCTCGGCGAGCTCACGGTAGACACAGCTGCGCGTCGGGTGCGCTTGCGTGACACTGAAATTCCTCTGACGCTCAAAGAGTATTCCCTCTTCGAATGCTTTTTGCGCAGGCCCGGCGAGGTGCTGACGCGGGAAGAGCTCCTCAATCAAGTGTGGGATTTCAATACGCTCTCCTGGAGCAACGTGCTCGACGTGCATATGAAAAATCTGCGAAAGAAACTGGAAGCAATGGAGGACTCGGCTCGTTTCGAGACGGTTCGTGGCGTAGGCTACCGCCTCGTCACGTGATATGCCCAGCAGTGAAATGTGCCTTGAGCTTTTCCAGCCCATGAACATCAAACAACGAACTATGACAAAGCACTCCGATCGAGAGTTCTTGTGCCACGCCGCGGCAGGACGACATGTCGCCTGCCGTAAAGGCACATTCTACTGACTGGGTATGTCGCGCTCGCTCGAGGTCGAATATCAAATAGAATCTCGTGACCCATTCAAGCAATACGTACAGCAGCTTGCTATCGGCGTTGCCATTTTCGTAGCCTACCTCATTACCGCCCGCATCGGGCTCAGCATCCATCCGGTCAACACATTCGCGACGCTTATTTGGCCACCGACAGGGATCGCGCTCGCCGTACTTCTCATATACGGCTATCGCTTCTCTCCCGCGATCGCGCTTGCCGCATTTACCGTCAACTTCTGGATGGGGGCGGGCCCCGTCGTCGCTTTTTTCATTGCGATCGGTAATACGCTTGGGCCAGTTCTTGGTGCATATTTTCTCAAAAACTATATCGGCTTCAAGCCGCTGGTATCACGCGTGCGCGACAACGTCGGCATTGTAGGTGTAGCGTTTGTCGGATCAATAGTAAGCGCAACGATCGGGATAACAAGCCTCTGGCTTGGCGGAAGTATACTGCAGGGAACACTCGCGGCTACATGGGTGACGTGGTGGATCGGAGACACGCTTGGCATTCTTATTTTCGCCCCACTCATGCTCAAGTGGCTGCATCGGCCCGTCCTCCAGCGAACCAAGTTTCAGGTCATTGAGATGTGGGCCGCGATCGCTGCAGTAGCGTGCGTGTCATTCTTTGTTTTTTGGTCTCCTCAAACGCACGCCTATTACCTTTTCATTCCGCTCACCTGGGCGGCGTTGCGCACCGGCCCACGCGGTACGACACTCGCTGTCTTTGTCTCCGCAGCGATCGCCGTTTCTGGCACGCTTGCTGGCTTTGGTCCTTTTCCCGAAGAAGGGTTGATACCCCTACAACTATTTGTCGGCACCATGAGCGCGCTCTTCCTCATTTTTGCGGCGGTCGTCGAGGAGCGCAGGCAGACTATGCAGCGTTTCGAGGGCCAGATCGGCGAGCTCGAGCAAGCATTCGAGAGGATCAGCCTTGAGGACGAGGCGAAAAAAGAATTCCTCGCGGTGCTTGCTCACGAATTGCGCAACCCATTGGCAACCGTCTTGAGTTCCGTAGAGCTTCTCAAATTAGAGGGCGCGAGTGCGGCTAATGCTGGCGCGCACATCCAGACGATCAATGATCGAGTGCATGCGATGGCAAGCCTCCTCGAAGACCTGCTCGATATCTCGCGTATATCCAAAAAGAAGTTGAAGCTCCAAAAAGAGATCGTGGCCGTTGCTCCGTTGATCGAGCGCGCGGTGAGGATGGTACAGGGTCTTATCCGCAGCTTGGGTCATCACCTTACGGTAACAAAGCAAGATAGCGAGATCTTCGTCGAGGTAGATCCAATTCGCTTCGAGCAGATCGTCGTCAATCTCTTGAATAACGCAGCGAAATATACTGACGCAGGAGGCAAGATTATGCTCACGGTAAGACGTGAAGGGGGGTTCGCAGTCATTAGCGTGCGCGATTCCGGTATCGGCATCCCCCACACCATGCTTACACGCATCTTCGAGCCGTTCTTTCAGATCGATCGGGGTAAGCCGACGACAGAGGGCCTCGGGATCGGGCTTGCGCTTACCCACCAGCTTGTGGAGATGCATGGGGGCACCATCGAAGCTATAAGCCGGGGCGAAGGGTATGGTTCAGAATTCGTCGTGCGTATACCACTTGCAGTGCGCACCGAGCCGAGTGCCGTTAAAATGCCAGGGAAACCCGCCCTGAAGCCAACGAAGAATAGCCTTCGCATTCTTGTCGTAGACGACAACAGGGCCGCAGCCGACGGGATCGGCAGGCTCTTGGAGCTACGTGGCCATCACCTCAGCGTTGCGTATAGCGGAGCGGAGGCGATAGAGAAAGCGACTGAAGAGCGCCCGCAAGTGATCATCCTCGATATCGGATTGCCGGATATGGACGGCTATGAAGTCGCCCGTGCGCTGCAACAGAAACGTTTTTCAGGCACCCTTATTGCCCTCACGGGCTACGGACAGGAGAGCGATAAAGAGAAAGCACTGGAAGCGGGTTTCCACCATCACCTGACCAAACCGGTCGGCCTTAAGGAGATCGAGGCGGTATTAAACAAAATACCAGGCATAGTGCATCAGACTCCCCGCGCCCGCATTGCGGTATAAAGCTATTACAAATACTGCTCTCGATTGGTATAGAGTTCCTGAAATCGCGGATGTGCCTCGAGAATACGTGCCTCTTCTTCACACCATTCTGAATAACTGCCGGGCTTCGCCTTAATTTCTTCGAGGAATTCTGACCATTGGGTCCAGCGCACTGCTTCGACTTCCTCTGGATTTGGCTTGGGCACATCCCTCGTAAATCCCACAAGGATCGGGCAGATCTCATTTTCCATGACCCCATCGCGCACGATTTTGTAGCGGTACGGCGATACTTCTTCAAGATGCGTGGCGCTCATTCCAAGTTCGTGAGAAAGTCGGCGCTGCGCCGCATCTATATTTGATTCATCGAGCGCCGGGTGACCGCAGACGCTGTTGGACCACACCAGCGGCCACGTTTTTTTCGAGTGGCTTCGCTCCTGGAGCAAGAGCTCCCCTTTTTGATTAAAGAGAAAAAGTGAAAACCCGCGGTGTAGCGGCGTTTCCGCACCATGCACATCTGCTTTCGGCATTGTGCCGAGCACTTGGTTGCTTTCGTCGACCAAAACTACCAACTCTTCGTTTTGCATTAAACGATACTATCACCTCTCCCTGCGCAGACTACATTGACCCACATACTACGACAAACTAAGATGCAACTTGGCTCCTTCCACACCAAAACACGGGGACTAAAATGTCACAACGTCTACGAGCTGTGGCGCTTGTTTCAGCGAACCTCGCGGGCGATATCCTGGTGCTTCAGGAATTCGTCGGCAAACCGGCACTTGGCAAATACGAGGGCATGTTCTCTGTTCCGATGGAAACATGTCATCATGGCGAACACGACCTGTTGGCCCTGAAGAGGCTCCACGACGAAGAGCTCACTGGGCTTCCCTTTCAGGGCGAACCGATCTATATCGGCGCGTATCGAGTAGCTCCGCTCGCATGGGCAAGGCTCTACGCAATGAGCGTTGAGCAGGTTGCGCCGATCATCGGTCAAACCCTCGAGGTCGGGAATCATCGGTGGGTACCTGTGACGGACGCTCTCTCGCTCTGGCTCCGGCGCGGTGCTCTCGAGATGATCGAGGACTATGCCGCAGGTCGTCGCAATGTCATTCGAAAGACCTGCAGCGAAGTACAAGGACAGGTGCGGACATGAGTGCCCGCACAGCTACCAAGCGTATCCCGTGGATACGCTTGTTCTACATGGCATCAGCAGATCGCTGGTATTCTACTGTAGCGAACGCGGGCACTTTCTTTCTTACGAGCGCGATCAGCGAGAGAAGGTCTTCATTTACAAGAACGTGATCAAAGAGATCTTTTCGCTCCGTGAAGATGGCCATGTCGTGCTCTGCATTCTTTAAGCGATCACGGATGTGCTCCTCGGTCTCTCGGCCTCTACCGCGAAGACGATGTAAAAGTTGGCTGAGTTTTGCACGCTTGCTCTCCCCCGGAGGCAGCAATCCGAACGAGAGAATGGCCCGACGTCCGTAGTAATGAGCAAGGCTTTCAAGAAGCTGAGTTTCCGTAATGACGACGGGTACTTTGCCCTTGTTCCAGACCGCTTCGATGTCCACACCTCGATATCCGTACTGGCGATTTTCGTTTGAAGACGGGATGACTGTTGAGGCAACGATCGTCCCCTCCCGTACCATTCCTTCAAATTCTTTCGGCGTCGCATAGATGTACTCTCCGTCGTCGCCTTTCTTTGGATTGCGCGTCGTAATGATCGCTATATCTTCGACGTATGCAGAACATGTCTCTGCGAGCATCCTGCGTATCGTTGATTTGCCGACGCCAGAAGGCCCGGTAAGCGCCAGGATATAGCCGGGAAATTTCTGCGATGCGGAAGTAGCGCTGTTCATTGTATCTCTATCTATGCACGCAATTGTACACGAATCTTTCGCGAAGCTCTACTTCCCTGGTATCATCTGGACTCTATGAACGATGTGCCGGCATGCATCGGAATTATCCTCGATGGCAACCGAAGGTGGGCGAGGGAGAATGGACTTCCCTCTTTCGAAGGGCATCGCCGCGGCGTGGACAATGTGGCAGCGATCGTGCGCGCCGCGCGCGATCTTGGTGTCAAACACCTCATCGTCTACGTATTCTCCACAGAGAATTGGAATCGCACGAAAGAGGAAGTCTCCTACCTGATGGACATTTTCAACTCCGCGATACGCGAGCGCTTGTCGAAGCTCAACGACGAAGGAGTCGCTGTGCGATTCATCGGGCAAACAGAGCGCTTCTCGCAAACGTTGCAAGATGCGATGCGAGAGACTGAGGAAAAGAATCCTGCGGATCCGAAGATCACGCTTTGGATATGCCTCTCGTATGGCGGCAGAGCTGAGATCGTGCAGGCCGCTCGTGCGGCGCAAAAGGATGGCGAGGAGCTAACAGAAGAGTCCCTTGGCAAGCATCTCTGGACTGCCGGGATGCCCGATCCGGATCTCATCATTCGAACGGGCGGAGAGCACCGAATATCCAATTTTTTGCTCTGGCAGATCGCCTACAGCGAGTTGTTTTTTACCAAGAAGTACTGGCCGGAATTCGAGAAATCAGACCTCGAAGACATTCTCAATGAATACGCCGAGCGCGAGCGGCGGATGGGCAAATAGTATAGCGGAGTTCCAGAATCAATAGCTCCAATAGTAGTTGGGGTAGCCGTACTGGTAATTGTTGTTGTAATTCACGTTGTTGTTGTAGTTATTGTTGTAATTGTTGTTCATATTGTAGTTGTACGGTATTTGATAGTACGGCATCTGGTAGTAGTACGGTTGATAGTAGTAGGTTGGCTGTGAGTAGTACGTCGGGTAGTACGAGGGGTAGGACTGATACGTAGAGCATGGCGAGTACGAATAGTAGCTGCCGCACCAATAGAGTTGGTATTGATTTTGGTACTGCTGTTGCTGGTATGGCCGCTGGTACTGGTAATTATTGTAGTAATTGGGGTACACATACCCATATGACATTGCGACTGCCGCTCCTGGAATAAGGAGGGCGCAGACCATCAGCGCGTACAGTGTCTTCTTTGATCGTGACATACCATTAGCTAACACCTTGCGGTGTGTAGGTTGCATGAAGAAAAACAAGTGGCGCCCCGAAGGGGCGCCACTGTAAGTCTTCTCGAAATGTGGCCTTAGGAAAGGTGTGCCGAGACGAGTTTCGTCATTTCAAACATCGTAACTTCCCCTTTGCCCCCGAAGATAACCTTCAGCTTGTCGTCCGCCAAGATGTTCCGCTTGTTGGCAGGGTTCTGGAGATCGTGCTTCTTGATATATTCCCAGAGCTTTTTAACTACCTGGCCGCGCGGCAGAGGGCCTTTGCCGACAACAGCCTCAAGGTCCGCTGAGAGGTTCATTGGCTTTAATAATGCTGGATTTGCTGTTCTGACCATAAGATTCATTAAATGACTAGTATGGGGAGATTATACCCCACCCCGAGGCTATACCAGAGGGCATGTGTATAACACGGTGAGTATCCCCGCACGGCAATGAAAGCAGATATACTGTGATGATGTCCGGGAGTCACTTTGGCTTGAGGAGTCTGCGCAAGAGGTTTCCCACGGATC
>C687J35174_10002138_pt1 | contig 28157 bp, 25 predicted proteins | sample RifCSPhighO2_01_FD_35174 | JGI IMG/M metagenome (IMG submission 35174) | reverse complement strand
GTGGTACGGGCTTCGATTCAGGTACGACCATCAACACAGCCAATGCCGCGTCTCCCGACACAGCCATGGACGGTGTTAGAATCATGAAGTCGTATCCAACACTTGCCAGAATTGCTCTTAACTCAGCAACTCTTATTGCACAAGCCGGAATTGATTTGTATCGCTTCTCGGTTACTGCAAACTCAACAGGTGATGTTGCCATGAACAAAGTGCTTGTTAACGTAGCTACCTCTTCGGACTCAGTCGCTAACGGTACGACTACAGTTACTAACCTTCTTGTTAAGGCATACACGGATTCAGGGTTCTCTAGCATAGTCCCTGGATATACCGATGGGCAGGTTGTAGCAACGATTACTGGTCTTGTTGAAAACGGAAATACCACCGCGGCGCTTTCGTCAGTTCTTACCATTCCCGCAGGCGCCACCCGCTACTTTAGAGTAGTTGGGGATATTTCTAACGCGGGTGGTACGACAGGTTCTGCAGGTACCGTAACAACCAAGATCGTAGGCGATACGGCTTATCCATCGCTCGCGAGCCTTATGGGCCAGTACGCGACCGGTGTAGGCAACTTCGTTTGGTCTCCGGTGTCTACGACTACGGCAGTAACAACGAACCTAGACTGGACGAACGGATACCAGCTTTCTGGTCTTCCTTCGGGCGGTATGGACTCGTTCACGCTGACGAAGTAATCAGGAAATTAAGCTAATCTAGTGTCTTTCTTGTGAAAAGATATTTAGTGGTTCACTAAAAGTTTTGTTTCAGCAACCAAACTAAATGTGGATAGCTGGCAAAAACCCCTCGGAAGAGGGGTTTTTGTTTTTTGCTCATTATTCCAATGCGAAGCATTGATTTAGTGAGCAAAAAACAAAAACGAGAGGAAACGATGGATTGTTTTAATTTATTTTTTCGAGTAAAATCCCTCTATGTTCGGTGGTATCCCCAAAGCATTTATTTTTATAGCGGTATTGGCAGTTGCCTTTATAGGAGGGATTTTTTTGTTTCCTAAAAAAGTAGAAATGCCAACCGACGGAACGGCCACCAGTACTTACAAAGTGAATATGAATGAGCAGAATATTAAAGAGACGGGAGGATTTACGATTAAACAAATTCCCTTGGACGGGAGCGGGGAGGGCGCAAAAATTCCTTCACTTGACCGAGTTCTGAAATTCAATATCGTGGTTTCTCCGGAAGCTAAAAATATTATTGAAGAAAATATTTTTTCTCTTACAATATCGCTTAAATCAAACTCCAATAACTCCGGAAACTGGGTTTTGCTTGGCAATTACTACAAAATGGCGGGAGACTATGAAGGAGCCAGCGAGTCATGGGAGTATGCTAAAACGCTTAGCCCGAATGATTTTGTTTTGTTCAACAACTTAAGCGATTTATATCATTATTACATCAAGGATTATGCAAGGGCGGAAAAAAATATGCTTATCATGATTGAACTAAGACCAGATAGCATTTACGGATATCGCTCTTTATATGATTTATACACGCTTTCATACAAGGAAAAATCTGATGAAGCACCAAAAATTCTTTTGAAAGGATTAACCGCCAACCCGAAGAGCGTTGATTTAATGGTTCTTCTGGCCCAGTATTATCGCGGAATTGGAGACAAAGCCAACGCTTTTGTATATTACGATAAAGCGATTGCCGAGCTGGTAAAAACAGGGGATACTGTGAAGGAAGAAGTTCTGAAGGCGGAACGTGACGCCATAAAATAATTATGTTCAATAGTTTTCTAAAATTTTTGTTTGGTTTTACTCTCCTTATAATTTTGGGCATGGGCGTCCTGGCACTTACTTCTTATGCCGCGCCATTTTTTNAAGGAGTCAAAGCTGGTGTGTTTGAGGCGTTTAAATAAAATTCCCTCACACTTATACATGAGTGGGGGTCCCACTTCAGAATTTTTTCTAACTCCTGTCAACTAATATCTGCCCAATTACTTTACAAATATATTATCGGGTATAGCATATGCCACAGATGGTCTTTAGATAGCTCAACCAACAATTTTTGAAAGAGGGACGATGAGCGATAATAAATTAATCCCGAGAAACATCGAAGGCTGGCGTTCAAGGACAAAAAGAGAGAAAGTCAGCTATTCACCCGAAGGCGAAGATGACGATTCCAATGAAAGTGAAAGCGGGAATAGAAACAGGAAATCACGCAGTGCGGGACATTACAGTCCCAGAAAAGTTCTTGCCGAGGGAGAGAAAAAAGCAAGGCCCGCCTTTGAAATTCCGCTACCCGAACAGGTCTTAGGCGCTGGTACGAATCTTGCATCCAGATACGTTTCACTGGGGATAAGTCTTCCAGTAGCCCGTAATAGACAAAACGCCCGCGTTGCTCCAGTTCCCAAACCAAAGAAAAAAAGAGGAGTTCCAAAGCGGATGGAGGAAAGAAAAGGAGTCGTCAAAAAATATTTCCCCAAAGTCGAGGTGGAGCAGATTCAATGGGTGGCGTTGCCAAAGGAGCGCCGTTTTTCCCTGAACTATAAAGACGCGCGCTACATTATCAAATGGAAAAGACTGGATATTAACAGGTCAAGATATCCGTCACTTTACAGTAATTTCATCCGCCGTCTTGATTTCTTAACTGGAGGAAATACTGATGTTCCGGAACTTTTGCTCCTTTCCCTCAAGTACACGGGGGTGTTTCCAGGGAAGAAAAGAGAGTTCGGAAACTTCGGCAAGGTCAATGTGCTGGGGGAGGATTTCGTTTTACCGGTTTCATTTTTCAAGAATTGTAGGAAAGCTCTTACCGCATCTACTTTTTAATTTCCCTGATTGTTGTTTTTTCTGCAACCCCCGCGCATCTGGTGCGCGGGTTTTTATATTTGTTGTAGTTTTTTTTATAAGGTATAGAATTTAACTGGACGGAGTTGTCGTATAGTGATGCGGCAATTTCTTTTTTAATGTTCTTTGACGAAAGGGAAAACACAATGAAAATTGACAGCAGACAAAGACATCACCCGGTGCACCCGTTCGTCGGCCTAGTTTCCACGGAGCATTCCCGTGAAGCGAAAAATCAGGAGATCCGCTCGGCCGCAATATCGCAAGGCATGGCTGCGCAATACACCTCCGAAATGAAGGCCAAAGGAGTACACAAACCATCAATACCGAAACCGGGAAGTGGAATTGAGTCAATTGAATTCCATCGGGTCAAGGGGGAAATCAAGCAGTTTATACTCGATATTCCCTGCTTAAGGGCTCAAGCGGAAGATGCTTCGTCACCGGAACATGCAAAGACTTTCTATACCAACGTCTGCAAGGACTTGGCTTTCAAACTCCGGCACATTCTCGTTTCGTCCGGCAACTATCAGCGCTTGTTCGCGCAGGTAACAAGACAGGGGACAAGCAACACCCATGCCCGAGCGGGAGAGTTCTTGGAAATGGAGCTTTTCAGATCTGAACGCATTCTCGGAACCATCGTAGTCCCGAAACCGCTTCTTTGCCCGGAACGCGGTTGTGGCAAGGCGGTGGTTAGGCAATTCATCAAGCACTAAAATTCGTACGATTTCAAAGAACCCCGAGCTACGCGCTTAGGGTTTTTTCTTTGCAGTTCTCTGCTATAATAGCCCGTATGGAAAATAACTTTTTGCCAAAATCGCTTCAAGACGAACAGAATCTTTGGAATTTTATTTTTAGCGTCATTTTTGCCGTCTTGCTTCTTCTTATGACCGCAGGGCTTGGCGATATATCGGCCCGCATTTCCAACATCACCACGGTAGACTTTTTTATATTGGTTCTTGCCTCATTTCGCCTTATTCGCCTTTTTTCTTACGATAAAATTACGCAATTTGCTAGAGATTTCTTTTTAGATATAGTTGAAACTTCAACAACTAAAGGCGAAAAAATAATATCCAAAATAAAACCCACCATAGGACCACGCAGAACTATTCTTGAATTGCTTGACTGCCCGTGGTGTACCGGAGTGTGGCTGGCTATCTTTGTCGTGTTTTTTTATTTTTACACTCCGTATGCCAAATTTCCACTTCTTGTTTTGGCTATTGCTGGCCTTGCCACAGTATTTCAACTTTCAACCAACGCAATTGGCTGGACGGCGGAGAATCTAAAGCAAAAAAGCCAGGGTAAATAAAATTTGCCTATAATTTTGGTTTCTTATAGTATCGGGGAAGATGCATTTTCAAGGAGATTTCTTTGAAAAATCCAACACACGAATTGATTCCCAGGTGGTATGAGATCGGGATGAAGAATAAGGACACCCTCCTTATTCGCATTCATAAGAAAGCGCTTTATTTGCTCGGTAAGTTAAAACCCGATTCTCCGATTGTCGTTCACACGCCGAAAGCTCTCCGCATTCCCGAATTTATATTTCCGACTGAAAAGAAATGGGGATTCGGAGAAGTGCTTGAGAAGGAAGAAGAAAGCAAAGAATGGGTTTCCTACAACTGCAGGTTACCAATCGTTGATTTCAAGGGCGATGACCGATCGCATTACGCGGTTCGTGCCACACTCCAGGTGCTTTTTATTGTCCTCTCTTTTCCCGATCGGGAAACCGACTGCTCCATGCCACAGCTCATTTGGATTGAGGGAATGGGAGTGGAGGAGAGGATTTACGGCGCTACGATAGTTGCTACTCTTACGCCGACTTTTGTGAAATTTCTTTCTTGTTCCATAACCGAAAAGATGTGCAGGGAGACCGAGGGGGCAATGAGGGACGCACATAGTCGCCTTTGGCCGGACAAGAAAATAAATCGGTTGTTTAGGGGGGATTTCAATGTGGTCGTTCGCGAGAGAGGAGCCCTTCACCTAAATGTTCCCGGAAATGCCTGCGGTCTTGATCCGGATCATCATAGATACGCCGATGGCGATGGCTACAGGCTTCTGCCTCATAACACGGACGGGAGTACCCACCAACTTACACTCCTTGTTGGTCTGGCCAAGCTCCACGACATAGCCAAGACATTTGAATAGCCCTGTTTCAGTCCAGGGTTATTTTTTTTGACAAAATTATCCAATCTGTTAACCTATATTCCGTAAGCCGTATAGACGATAGGCATCCATAAGCCCTATCTAATGGTCGAACTATTTCGCATTTAATTGCGGATTGACTTGCACGGCGGAAGCCGTTTTTTGTTTTTTAAATTAACGAGTGAAGCGAATATAATTTATTAAACCCCGCCCTCACAAGTGAGGGCGGGGTGAAGATTTTTATATTCACTTCGTTCATTAAAAATCATTCATGGCATTAAAAAAAGAAAAAAAAGTAGAGGTAATTGAAACGCTAAAAAAGGCGATTAAGGGCGCAAAGTCGCTTGTATTCGTGAACTTTCACGGGCTCACTGTGGCCAATGTAACTACGCTTAGAAAGTATCTAGTAAGCTTGGGGATTGGATATAAGGTTTCCAAGAAGACACTTTTAAGGCGCGCGTTAGACGAAGCGAAGTTTGAAGGGACAATACCCACGCTCGACGGGGAAGTAGCGCTTGTATATGGCGAGGATTTACTTGCTCCAGCACGTGAAATTTATAATTTTCACAAGAGCCATATGGACACGATCAAAATTGTTGGTGGAATTTTTGAAGGTAAATTTTTGGATGCTCCCGCAATGCTCTCAATCGCGATGATTCCCGGAAGAGAAGTATTACTTGGGCAGTTTGTTAATATCATAAATTCTCCAATCGCACGATTTGCTGTCGTACTCGGGCAAATTGCGACTAAACGTGGAGTATTAATTAAAAATTAAAAACAACAATATGTCAGACAAATTTAAAAATCTTATAGAGGAAATAGATAAAATGTCAGTTATTGACCTTCATGAATTGGTAAAAACACTTGAAGAAAAATTTGGAGTTTCGGCAACTGCGGTTGCCGCAGCACCGACGGCGGGAGCCGAGGTGGCTGAAGAGGGGAAAGATTCCTACGCAGTCCACTTGACCGATGCAGGAGCTCAAAAAATTGCCGTTATGAAAGTTGTAAAGGAAGCTCTTGCTCTGGGTCTCAAGGAAGCAAAAGACCTTGTTGACGGAGTGCCGTCTCTTTTGAAAGACGGAGTTAAGAAAGCCGAAGCCGAAGAAATTAAGAAAAAGATTGAAGTGGCTGGGGGTAAAGTGGAGTTGAAGTAATCTTCAACGAAACCCCTCACTAGTTCCACCGAGTGCGTGGCTGAATAGGCCATCCTTTATGGGCGAAGCGCGAGGTGTACCAAAAACTAGTGTGGGGGTGGAATTAAAGTAGACCTAAATAATAAAAAATAACCCCCTGAGATTTTTCAGGAGGAAAGTTTGCGAGACTCAATGACGGCAAGCGCACTTTCGGCGTGCGCAAGAACTTCTTCCATTTCCGGACGCTGTCGCGAACTCGCGAGGGCGTCAAGATGTGGTAAAAGGTCCTTTATTGTTTTTACCAGAGCCCTCAGACGCCTTGCCGGACTTCCGGGGGAATAAGGAGAATCGTCTTCTCCAAGAAGCCCCTCTGAAATGAGACTTGTCACCCTTTCGAAATAACGCTTTTGTTCCGTGTGGATAGGGACGAGTCTCCCTTCAACAACCTTCCTGCGATGCCTCTTATGGAGAAGCTCCTCCTGTTCCCCGGTCATCACATCAAGTAAGGAAATTTGACCCTGCCCGCGGACAAAAATGTAGTCCGAAATCATTTTCCGGAAATCTTCGGCTGTTTTCTTTTCCACTACAGCCCTGAACATCCAGCGCTTGATTTCTTCTTCGGGGACAGCGTTTTGTTGCAAACGCCAAAGCTCTACCGCGATACTGTAATGGAGATGTTTTTTCTCAACCATGTTTCGCACACTCTCCGGCAATTCACAGAAACGGAGGGCGTTTCTAATGACTTCGCTGGACCTCCCAACGGAGCGCGCAAATTTCGCAATAGTTGTTTCCGGGTGGCGCTTTTTCAGAACACGGAAGAATTCATTGTAGGAATATGCCTCTTGTTCGGGGGGCACGCGCCGGTGTGTATTCTCCGCAAACTGAATAAAAAGAGCCGAGAAAACAGGGATATCGCGCCTTATATGTGCCATATAAGACCACGACGCTTTTCCATCTTCCGCCAGAGCGCGCCAAGCCCTTGTACGGCGTTCACCGGCAATGAGAACATGGTACTTTCCATCACCAAGCGTTTTAAAGTTATTAGCGCTAAAAGCGGTTCCCCAAAGCTCGTTTATTGTGGCGATATATTCGCCGAACGCTCCTTTATCAAGCAATGCAACGACTGGTACGGAGAACAGCTGATTCTCCTCGATACCCTCTTTCAAGGATTCAATCTCATCAAAAACTTTCCTCGGCTGAGGAAAAATGATGAGTGACCTAATGTCCACCTTTCCTACTGGATACTCCGGGTGCATCAAGTCTACTGGTTTCATGTGGCCTCCTGGGCCGGAACTTGTCTGCTGCAACAATACCAAAATTGATAAAAAATTTCAAACCGATTATTTGACTACAAAAATATTTTCCGTTAATCTGTAAAAAGTTTCTTTCAAGGGGGATCGAATGAACAACTACTGCAAATCTTGCCTTAAAATACTTTGGCTTATCGGCAGACGTTATGTATGCCGGAATCCGAAGTGTGAAAAATACGATCCGTGCGTTTAATTTGTCGCCCTTCGGGGCGGCTTTCTTTTTGTTTTTGTAGTGGTATTCTATTACCAATATGGTACTGTTAGAGGCCGCAGTTGGGTAAATTTCATATAATAAATATTGCATTACAACTATGAATCAATTTTTTAATAATAACCACGCGCAGGACTCTATGAACGCGACCTGCCTCTAACAGGATGGAGGTATTGGGAAAACTTTTTGGGGGCGTTTCAAGAGTAAAGCTGATGCGTCTTTTTCTATTTAGCCCAGATGTCGGGTTTGATTTGGCGGAAATAACTGGAAAGGCAAAAGTGCCCAAAACCACAGCCAGAAAAGAACTAAATTTCTTTTTCGGGATTAAGTTTATAAAAAAAGGGAAAGTTGCCCGTGAAGTAAAACGAAAAAAAGGCAAAAAGGTTATCGTAAAAAAAATAAAGCTGGATGGATGGTTTTTAAATAAAAATTTTGATTACATAAATTCTTTGCATGACATTCTAATTGAATCAAAATTTTTGCATCATGGTGAGGTTTTAAAGCGATTTAAGAACACTGGAAATATAAAACTGCTTATTATTTCCGGAGTTTTCATAAAAAATGACGATACGAATGTCGACATACTGATAGTGGGGGATAGTTTAAAACGCTGGGCNATTGAGCACGCCTTAAGACAGATTGAGGCCGAAATTGGCAAAGAACTTCGCTATGGAGTATTTGAAACACAGGACTTTATGTATCGCCTAGATATGTATGATAAATTTATAAGAAATATTTTGGACTATCCCCATGAGCGTCTCATAGAGAAAATAAGGGTGGAGTAAGGTCATAATGTTGGGTTTAGGCTCTAGGATATAGCTATTTTAGCCCCTATTTCCCAATCCCTACCCTCCTAACTTTCAGATTTTAATATCCACATATAGGGGTCTAAAGAGGGCTTAAAATGCTATAATTATGGCACCTTTAAAAGGTCGAATTTTTAGAGTTGTGGAGTTTTGATATTTTCGTGTAATCAAGCTTATTACATGAAAATTAGCTTCATTAATGCATATTTATAAAGTTGTTTAATTTAGTTCCGCTTCAGTGGAACTTGTCCTCGCAGGGGCGAGGACGAAAAATACCTTATGATAGTACAATCATCGGGCGAGGTGCTTGCAGGCTCATTCCAAAACCTTTGGCTTGGGGTGGCCGGTTTCGTGCCTAGTCTAATTCTGGCAATCCTCATATTCGTAATAGGATGGATTGTCGCGTCAATTGTCGGCCGCGTAATAGGGCAGATTGTTGGTGCGCTCAAGCTCGATACTGCGCTTAAAAGCGCCGGACTTGACACAGTCCTAAGGCGTGCCGGGATGGAGTTGGATTCGGGGATGTTCATCGGAGGATTGGTACGATGGTTTATAATCGTCGTCTTTCTTATGGCATCTCTTGATATCGTTCGCCTCTCACAGGTCAACGAATTCTTGAGAAACGTGGTTTTGGGATATTTGCCTAATGTTTTGGTGGCCGCCCTTATTCTTCTTGTCGCCGGTGTAGTTGCCGATGCGATGCAAAGAATAGTTTCGAGTTCAGCCAAAGCTGCGCAGGTGAGTTCGGCAGGCCTTTTGGGCGGTATTGCCCGCTGGTCAATCTGGATATTAGCGCTCATTACCGCGCTTTCACAGTTGGGTATTGCTCCTCAATTCATGCAGATTCTCTTTACCGGCCTTGTGGCAATGCTTGCTCTGGCTGGTGGTCTTGCTTTTGGATTGGGTGGCAGAGATGCCGCGGCAAAGTATATCGAGCGTCTTCGCGACGATATGCACCAATAAGAGTTTTGGGAGAAATTACAGAATTGAAAAAAGGTGCCCGCAAAGTGCGGGGCTTTTTTCTAAGTATTGACACCTTTTTTACTTTATGTATAATGGCTGAATCTAAATATGTTTACAAGAAATAACCAAAAAAGGCGGTAAAAGGCACTTCGGGATTTCTCGTGATGTCCAACCCGCTTCCAAGCGGTTTTTTTGTTTCAAAAATGTTTAGATTTAAGGTTCGTTGAAAACAGAATTCTATCACTTAAAACGTTTTTCTCGACAAGTGAGAAAATCACGAAAGTTTACTTTCATGATTTTCGAAATATGTCGGGAGAGTTGTTATTCCAATTTGTCGCAAGACATACTGGGGTCTTTGTTGTTTTAAGGAGGTAGGCGAAGAAAAAAGCTCAAATTATTTTTCTATGAGCTAGAAAGTAATTTGATGTCAGCCCAAGACCGAGCGGTCGGATAGGGCGGACAAAAATAAAATAAAGTTCCGCTGATTGTAGGCGGAATGAAGAAGTGGTTTTTAAATTTCCTGATAGGAAATTATAAGAGCATATGGTGGATGCCTAGACTCTAAAAGGCGATGAAGGACGTGGCGTGGCGGCGATACGCTTCGGGGAGGTGCCTAGCAACCTTTGATCCGGAGATTTCCGAATGGGGAAACCCCTTTAGCGAAGAGCTAAAGATCCAGCTCGAGTTTTTAAGCTTTATGATTACATAAATAAAAAAGCCACCGGATAGAACCTAGAACCGGTGGCCGAGAATCTCCGAACAGGACAAAATTCCTGCTGTTCCCTCCTGGACTTCGTTGCGTGCCTGTTGTGCGTCCGTGGGTTACGGATATCTCTGGTCCTCTGAATTTGGAGGTTTTGCGGCGTGCTAGCGCGCCTGCCTTGGTAAGGACCATGTCCCCTCGGGGAACCAAGACAACCCTTGCCGAAAGTATAGTCTAAAATCATAAACTTGTCAAGAGCTTAAAAACTTGAGCTGGAAGCAGACCCAGGGAAGTGAAACATCTCAGTACCTGGTGGAAAATAGAACAATTGTTATTTCCTTAGTAGCGGCGAGCGAAAAGGAAAGAGCCCAAACCTGTCCAGCACTTATTTTTTAAGCATTGTTTGAAAAATAAGTGCTGGATGGGGGTAATAAGGTAATGACGTAATTAATATTAGGAGAGTTAAAAAATTTTATATTAAGTGAAGTTGCTGGAAAGCAACGCCACAGAAGGTAATGGCCCTGTAACTGAAAATATAAAATCTCTTTTGTCATTATTCTTGAGTAATTCAAGACACGAATAGCTTGGATGAATTCAGCGGGACTAACCGCTAAGGCTAAATACTTTTAGAGATCGATAGTGAACTAGTACCGCGAGGGAAAGGTGAAAAGTAGCCCGGCGAGGGCAGTGAAATAGACCTGAAACCATATTGCTTACAAGGAGTCAATGCGGGCAACACACTTCGTGTGATGCCCTTAGTTGATAGTTAATAGTTGTTAGTTGATAGAGAATGCAATTTTTTTGTGTTTCCTAAAAACTAAAAACTAAAAACTAAAGACTGAGGACATCGCGCGCAGCGCGTTGTCCGTTATGGCGTGCCTATTGAAGAATGAGCCAACGAGTTTATCTGTGCTGCTGACTAAGCCGCGAAGCGGTGGAGTCATAGGGAAACCGAGTGTTAATAGCGCGAAATTATAGTAGTACAAATAAGACCCGAAGCCGGATGAGCTTACCATGAGCAGGGTGAACTTCTTCGAAAGAAGGAGGGAGGCCCGAACTGATTGATCGTTCAACTTCATCGGATGACTTGTGGTAAGGAGTGAAAAGCTAATCGAATTCGGTAATAGCTGGTTCTCTCCGAAATATCTTTAGGAATAGCGTCTAATTTACCTTTTGGGGGTAGAGCACTGGAAGGTCCGGACAGGTCGAAAGATCGCTGGACCTATCAAACTCCGAATACCAGAAGTAACTATTAGGCAGTAAGACCGTGGGGGCTAAGCTCCACTGGTCAAAAGGGAAAGAGCCCAGATCTCAAGTTAAGGTCCCAAAATTTATGCTAAGTGCGAGCGAGGAGGTGGAATTTCACAGACAATGAGGATGTTGGCTTAGAAGCAGCCATCATTGAAAGAAAGCGTAACAGCTCACTCATCGAGAGATTCTGCGCCATAGATAATCGGGGCTAAGCATAGTACCGAAACTGAGGGCTTGTGTGTTTTAAAAAGGTAATTTTACCTTGAATTGGAGGAATGAAAATGAATAAATGTACTTGTCGTGTGAGACTTTCGCTGGTATTGATACCAGGAATAGGTTTACAAGAGTGTCATGATAATAAAAATGACAACGGACACCATTATCGTGGAATTGAGGCTAACCCAAATAGTCCCAAAAACGAAAATGGTTTCTATTGTTACACTCATGAAATATCAGAGGGTAAAGTCAAAATCATTTCGGTCAATCATGTAAATAATGAGGATTAAATAAAAATAAAAAATCCTCACTTTTTTCAAACACACAAGCGGTAGGAGAGTATTCGCATCTGCTGTGAAGCTAAAGGGGTGACCCATAGTGGAGCGTTGCGAAGTAAGAATGTTGGCACAAGTAACCGCAATGAAGGTGAGAACCCTTCACGCCGAAAGACTAAGGTTTCCTTGGCGATGATAATCAGCCAAGGGTTAGTCGGGCCTAAGGGAATGGTGAAAACCGGACTCGATGGACACATGGTTAATATTCCATGACTTTTGTATCGTGCGACGGGATGACGGAGTGTAGTATGTAGAGCACCTTATTGGATTGGTGTTCATGCGCTAAGGGTGATTTGGAGGTAAATCCCCAAGTCTGATTTTAATATCGCCCCAATGTGAATGAGAATGTTTGCCCTCGGGCAGACTGACTTTACAAAGCACGCTTCCGAGAAAACTCTCTAAGCATAACGATATAAAATCCGTACCGTAAACCGACACAGGTAGTCAGCTCGAGAAGAGTAAGGCGAACGAGTGATTGATCTCCAAGGAACTCGGCAAAAAAGCAGCCGTAACTTCGGAATAAGGCTTCCCGTTTAGTACGCAGAGTATTTGTTCTAGAGAGCTGGAACGAATTTTCCGCGTACTAAGCGGGCGCAGCGAAAGTATCCCTGGCAACTGTTTACCAAAAACACAGCTCCCTGCTAACTCGCAAGAGGATGTATAGGGGGTGACGCCTGACCAATGCCAGAAGGTCAAGTATCGGTGGTGTCCAGCACTTAATTTTTAAGCTAAGTTTGAAAATTAAGTGCTGGATGCTGGCTGATATAAGCCCTGGTGAATGTCGGCCGTAACTATAACGGTCCTAAGGTGGAATGCTGCCTTAGTAAAATTTAACTAAATGCTGGAATATCTGAGTATCTGACACTACTATGGTATAATTATTCCATATAATTATGTCTAGTAAAAATGTGTTCAGTGCAGGCAATCAGCAGGAAAGATTAAGAATTGAATCCTGGATAACAGGATTTACAGATGGAGAAGGATGTTTTTCGGTAAGTTTTATAAAAAATAAAACTTCGAAAAGCGGATGGCAAGTTTTTCCCGAGTTTGTAATAACTCAGGGAGAAAAAAGCCTTCCTGCTCTTGAAATATTTAAAAATTATTTTGAGTGTGGGAAAATCTATGTAAACAAACGATACGATAATCATAAAGAATATTTGTATCGATATTGTGTGCGCTCTATCAGTGAATTACAAACGAAAATAATTCCGTTTTTTCAAAAACATAAACTTAAAACTTACAAACATAATGATTTCGTTATTTTTGTGAAAATTTTAGGGCTTATGTCCAAAGGAAGGCATTTAACACAAGAAGGTGCGATAAAAATCGCAAAACTTGTTGAGAAAATGAATCGGAAAAAAATATCGCAATTCTTAAAATCCTCAGAGACTAAACGTTAAAAAATATAAGAATTAGTGCGCTTATATTTAAGATATAGTCCGACCTCTATGGCGACATAGAGAACAAAACAGAAATGGTTTTGTCTTCGCTTTAAGCGGAAGTAACAATTGTAAGCGAAATTCCTTGTCTGGTAATTGAATTGCCAGTCTAGATGGCGACATCTGGACAAAATCTGGCTTATAACGGTGGAGTCCTCGCTGGAGTCCCACATTCAAGAGTGGGGCGATGAAAGCAAGATAATACCGTGGGAAGTCGCCGAAGCACCAATATGGTGCTCGGTTGACCCCGTAACGACTGGAGTCGCCGCTATGTAGCGGCGACGAAGATAGTGATAATTGATATAATATAATTATTACTATAATACGCCGGCTCTGAGTAATGAGAAATAAAAAGCGAAACGTATACAAAGAAAGAAATTATTGATTTCGCAAATGAAAATGCTCAGGTGAAGATATAGTCTATGCCTCTATGAAAATAGGGGGAATAACATGAAGTTCAGACGTGCACGAATGGCGTAATGACTGGGGAACTGTCTCGGAGATTAGCTCGGTGAAAATACAATACCGGTGAAGATGCCGGTTACCTGCAGTTAGACGAAAAGACCCCAGAAGCTTTACTATAGCTTGATATTGTTTATGTTCTTAAACTGCGTAGCATAGGTGGGAGAGTTTGAAGTCATGATTTCGGTTGTGATGGACTCGTCAGTGAAATACCACTCTGTTAGGGGGCATGATCTAACCTGAACGGCAAAAACGGACAGGGACAGTATTTGGCAGGTAGTTTTACTGGGGCGGTACCCTCCTAAAAGGTAACGGAGGGGTTTATTAAGGTCAGCTAGGCGCGAATGGAAACCGTGCCGATAGTGTAATGGCACAAGCTGGCTTAACTGTAAGACGGACATGTCGAGCAGATGCGAAAGCAGAACATAGTGATCCGACAATTCGCATTAGATGCGGTTGAAGCCCAACGGATAAAAGCTACTCTGGGGATAACAGGCTAGTTCCGCCTAAGAGTTCATATCGACGGCGGAGTTCGGCACCTTAACAAAATCGGGGTGCCATATTAGTAATAGTATTAGCGTTTAATTATTCGGGTGTAGGAGCCCGGTGAGTTAAAAAGAAAAAATGGCTTATAACGGTGGACTCCTTGAAATAAAGAACAATTCAAGGACAATACCGTGGGAAGTTTCATTATAAGAACGGAATCACACTTTTAAAAAAGTGCCGGTGATAGAAATATCAATTATGATGAAACCCTGTAGAGACTTATCACTTTTATGTGATGAAGTTATAAATGAAGAAAATTCATAACTAATACGCCATCTCCTTCTGATAAAAGGATGAAGATATAGTCCGATCCTTCCGGTAACGGAAGAAAAAGATAACGACAGCGATGTCGGCTCATCTTATCCTGGCGCTGGAGAAGGTGCCAAGGGTTTGGCTGTTCGCCAATTAAAAAGATACGTGAGCTGGGTTCAAACCGTCGTGAGACAGGTTGGTCTCCTATCTACTGTAGGCGTTGATTCTTGAGAAGATTTGTTCCCAGTACGAGAGGACCGGAATGAACTGACCTCTGGTGTGAGGGCTGTCGTACCAACGGCACCGCCCTGTAGCTATGTCGGGAATGGATAACCGCTGAAAGCATCTAAGCGGGAAGCCAGCTTCAAGATTAGGAATCGTTTGAGGGTCGTCGGAGATGACGACGTTGATAGGCTTTAGGTGCACGCACAGTAATGTGTTCAGCCGAGAAGTACTAATTACCCGATTCCTATCAGGAAATTTGAAAACCACCCACCGTCGCGCTTCGCGCGATTGCGGGCAAGCAAAAAATTAAGTAAGCTCAAAAAAGAGAGGCATCATGCCTCGCCAATGTGCGTAAGGGTTGCGCGTATCGGCGAGGCATGAAAGTGTTCAGATCCATCAGTAGCTCAATCACTTTAAGGTAGAGCGACCGACAGATAATCGGCAGGTTGGTGGTTCGAATCCACCCGATGGAGCCAAAACATTTTTTGTCTCAAAATGTAAAATCGGGAGCCCTTCGGGGAACGATGGGATAGCCTCCTTTCTGGAAAAGGAAAGACACAAGGCCAAACCATAGCGCGGAAGACTGTTCAGGATAAGCTAGCTAAATACCTGTCGGTATAGATGCGTGAAAAGTTGAGAGTTTTCCTCCCGCACAGTTTAATCGGTCGGGGTGTAGCTCAGATGGTAGAGCGTCTGCTTCGGGAGCAGAGGGTCGGAGGTTCGAATCCTCTCACCGCGACCACAAGTTCTTTAATTTTTTTCTGAAAATGTTTCGGAGGGGCGTAGCTCAGCTGGCAGAGCGACGGTCTCCAAAACCGTAGGTCGTGGGTTCGAATCCTACCACCCCTGCCAAAACATTTTCTTCATTCAATCGTCTGATTGAATGTTTTCACTTGGCGCTAAATATAGAGTGGAATATTTTGTTCTGGTGGTTTATCGTAAGGGCAATTCACCCGCCAAAATTTTGCTACGCAAAACTTAGGCGGGCAAGCCCCTTCCTTCGGGAACATTCCGACCATGCCCCGTTAGAAAATTTGAAAATGTAATATTTAGTATTTTGTTCTGGTGGTTTATCGCAAAGGCAACACCTCTTCCCATTCCGAACAGAGCAGTTAAGCTTTGCGAAAGCGATGATACTCACTTGTGGGGAAAGTAGCTACCGCCGGTACAAAGTACTAAATTAAATTTTCTAACGGGGGACAGAGAAGTTAAGCCTTACGAAAGCGATGATACTCACTTGTGGGGAAAGTAGCTACCGCCGGTACAAAGTATTTGATTTTAATAATTTGGCCCCAAATGAAAGCGTTCAATACCAATCACCGTGCGCCTCTCGCCTCTGATGTATAAATTTGAAATTTTTACATATAGAGGAAATGGGAAGGCGAAAATAGAACGACCCCGCGGCGTTAGACGTCGTTGAGACGGCTCAGTTCTCCTTTCGCGCAGACTAGAGAGTCTGCCGCATTCTTTCCGATTCAAGCCCCGCTTCGTGCGTGGGCTTTTTTATTTTTTAATGATATATTCAACTGTAGACGAATGTTCAAAATTTCCTTGGCGGGTGCTTCAGATGTGGGAGACGCAATCCTTCGTCCAGGAGGGGTCCGTGCAGTTTCCTGTGCTGTCTTGTCTACAGGGCTTGTCTCTAAGGCTCGATTGGCTAATGGAGCTGTACCCGAGGCCCAGGCCACATGTGGTAAGCGGTGGGCATAGAAAAGCAGGGTCGTTCAATTCGGCAGGAATTTTTGCGTATTACGCCCGAACCAACAGTACCGGGCCCAACGTGATGCCTAGTCGCATTATGACTCGAATCACCCACTCGTGAACCCGTACCGAAGGTCGCCCCGTCAGTCCCCGCCAAGGAACCCTTTCAGCTCGCCCTCAGGCGAGCTGTTGTTTTGGCTGATTCCTCGCGCCCTGCTATTATTCTTTTATGACTTGGGCATCTCGTAGGCAACTTATAATTTTATCTGTTATTCTTTTTGTTGTACTTTTTATTATTGGTTTTATTTTGTGGCCTTATGTTTTTAAAGCCCCAACCTGTAGTGATAATTTACAAAATCAAGGCGAGGCTGGTGTGGACTGTGGCGGTCCGTGTATAAAGCTCTGTAGTGTGCAAGTCAACGATCTCAAAGTTTTGTGGACGCGGGCATTCAAGGTTACAGACGGTGTTTACGACGCACTAGCTTATGTGGAAAATCAAAATTTTGACGCAGCTCTCAAAAAAGTTGTATATACCTTCAGTCTTTATGACACAAATAATATTTTGGTAGCCAAGCGGGTAGGGAAAACATACATTACTCCCAACGGTAAAATTCCTATTTTTGAGGGAGCTATTCGCACGGGCTCAAGAATTCCAAAGCGGGCTACGATTGATTTTGATGAATTACCCGACTGGGTAAAAGTTTCCCAAAAGGCGGTTTTGCTTTCCTTAAGGACACGTGATATAAAGTTTGAAAATATTGATTCCCACCCGATAGTTTCGGCATCTATTGTTAATGGTTCAATTTATAATTTGAGTGACATTGAAGTTACCGCCATCCTTTATGATGACCGTGATAATGTTTTTTCTGCTTCAAGAACAACATTAGATTTTATTGGTAAAAGCTTGACCGGTCGGGCCGTATTTACTTGGAGTCTACCATTTGAAAATCCTCCAAAACGCATTGAGATTATTCCTCGGGTAGACATTTTCTCTATCAATTTTTAAATAACTGATTCCTTAATGGTAAACCTACTTCGTCGCAATATAGATTGGGTTCTTTTTTTATCAATTATCCCAATTATCGGTGCAGGGTTGATTACCATGAATTCTTTTTCGCCCGACAACCATTTTTTTGACCGTCAAATTGCTTGGGTGGGGATTTCCCTATTTGTACTAATTTTATTTTCTTTTTTTGATTTTCGATTTCTACGCCGTACGGATATTTTAGTAGGGCTTTTCATTTTGAGTTGTGTGGCACTTCTCGGTTTGTTTGTTGTGGGTTATGCCGCTAAGGGATCCAAAAGTTGGTTTGATTTGGGTGGTTTTTCTTTTCAGCCTTCGGATCCCATGAAACTTGTTTTGATTTTGGTTTTGGCTAAGTATTTTTCGAGGCGCCACATAGATATTGCCAATATAAAACACATCATTATTTCCGGACTTTACGCGGGAATTCCGTTTATTTTGGTTTTAATGGAGCCCGATTTCGGTTCAGCTGTGGTGTTATTTTTTATTTGGCTCGGCATGATTATCGTGTCAGGGGTTTCCAAAAAACACCTTCTTTTTGTGTTTATTGTTGGGGTAGTTAGCGTTGTGCTTTTGTGGGCATTTGTCTTCCAGCCTTATCAAAAGGCCCGTATTGCTACATTTTTTAACCCCTTAACCGACATCCGGGGAAGTGGCTACAATGCTTATCAATCCACCATTGCAGTTGGCTCGGGGGAGGTTTTTGGCAAAGGGGTAGGCTATGGAACCCAGTCGCGCCTTAAATTTCTTCCTGAATACCAGACTGATTTCATATTCGCGGCTTTTGCGGAAGAATGGGGTCTTTGGGGTGTGATTTTACTTTTTCTTTTGTACGGTATTTTAATTTGGAGAATTTTGGTAAATGCAACAGTCGGTGCCACAAATTTTGAAATGCTTTACGGTATGGGTCTTGCGCTATTTTTCATGATTCATTTTATAATCAATATTGGCATGAATATAGGTATTTTCCCGGTAACAGGGCTCACCGCGCCGTTTATGAGTTATGGCGGGTCACATCTTTTAACCGAGTCCTTGGGTTTGGGAATTTTAATGGGAATGCGAAAATACAGCCGTGCCACGCATCGCGATTCCATAAAAAACGAATTTTTGGGGATTTAGCTAAGAATAAATTCTCTTTGTTTCACTTAACATTTTTTCAATAGAAAAATCTCGCAGGTCTTTGCAGTCTAGTATTTCTCCAACGCCACCAACGCGGTTAGCGACAATGGTAATTCCAGCAGCTTTCGCTTCGATTAAGACATAAGGTAGACCTTCTTTTATCGAAGGCAGGACGAACACATCAAACCCGCGTAGAACCATGCTTGCTAGCATAAAACCAAACAACTTCACTCGATTTTTGAGCCCATATTCTTCTATTTTTTTCATCAAATATTGACGATTTTCTCCATCACCAATTATGGCTACATACATAAAGGGATTATTTTTTGCCTGTTCTATAAGTGCAATTTGATTTTTATTTCTTGTTAACTCTCCTATGGTGCCGGTGATGCGGACTCCTTTTGGAAAGCTATGGCGGACAACATCTGCCTGGTAAAGCGGGAAGGTTAAATCAATGCCGTTATAAATACGGATTGTTTTATGTGCGACAAATGGCATTTTTTGCGCGACATTCAGGTCGTAGTTTGACACAACAATTATTTTATGAGAAAGCATGGCGGTTAGCCATGAAAATAAATATATAAGACCGCGTGTAATAATATTACGCTGTTCCCAAAAAGGCCAACCATGAGCGGTGAATATGACTTTAGGCACGCCCGCAAGGCGTGCCGCTAATACGCCTACACCTGCGGCCTTAGAGGAGTTGAGATGCGCAACATCAGGTTTTTGATTACGGAAAAGACGTAGAAGTTCGAAAAAACTTTTCACATCATTGAATATAGAAACATCGCGTTGTAGGGTTTCAATGGGGAAAATTGTGATGTGCGCCGCCCTCAATTTTTTTGCAAGCAACCCTTCCTGTCCGAACGCGACGCTTACTTCAAACTCGTTTCGCAATGCTATAGTGAGGTCATAGACATAGCGTTGAGCTCCACCCCAGTTTCCCTTGGTTATTACATATAATATTTTTTTCTTATTATTCATAGACATTTTTCTTAACATAACATAAAAAACCTTAAATTATAGGATGTATCCTTGTACATAGTTTCTTTTGTTGTAGTATGTACAACTATGGATCCCGTTAGAAGTTTACCAAGGGCGCTTCGAGACAGGTCTTTTTATATAAGGTTATAATAGTCAGTTGAACACAGAATTTAACAAAATTAACTTCTAACAGGATGGATATAGCCAATAAGAAAGAGCCAATTATCTTATTTTTAGGGGATATTTTCTTCTTTTATTTATCTCTTTTAATAACCCTTTTTTTACGCTATCGCGGTATTTACGAGAGCGATATTTGGAGAATTCACTTGATGCCATTTTCCATACTTTTTGCAATATGGATTTTGGTTTTTTTTATTGCCGGTCTTTATGAAAAACACACGCTCATTCTTAAGAGTCGGCTTCCCAGCAGAATTTTAAACGCTACGGTTACCAATAGCGTTATTTCTGTTGTTTTTTTCTACCTTATTCCCGTATTCGGTATTACCCCAAAAACAACCCTTTTCCTTTATTTAATTGTTTCTTTTTGTCTTATCGTTTTATGGCGGCTTTTTATCGTTCCCAAAATTGGCATGCGCGGTCGCGCCAATGCGATTTTAGTCGGTACAAGCAGGGAAATGCATGAATTAAAAAACGAAGTAAACAATAACGAGCGCTACAGTTTTAAATTTGTTTCTTCAATAGACTTGGATGAAATTGACGGTATTGATTTTAAGCAAGAGATTATTGACAGGGTATATGCCGACGATATTTCCGTAATAGTGATGGATCTCAAGAGTGAAAGGATAGAAAAAACCCTTCCACTATTATATAACCTGGTTTTTTCCAAGGTTAAATTTGTTGATTTTTATAAAGTGTATGAAGAAATTTTTGACCGTGTCCCGCTTTCCCTGGTTGGGCATAATTGGTTTCTAAAGGATATTTCATTTTCATCGCGTTCGTTGTATGACATTTTAAAGCGCGCCATGGATATAATAGTTTCTCTAATTCTCGGGATTGTGTCGCTTATATTTTATCCATTTGTAGCGGTTGCTATAAAGCTTGATGATGGTGGCGAAATATTCAGTTTTCAAAAAAGAGTCGGGCAAAACAACAAGCTAATTACTATCATTAAATTCAGAACAATGACTCTTCCAAATGACGATGCCAATTGGAATAAGATTAAAAACAAGGTGACAAAAGTAGGTGCATTTCTCCGCAAATCACGGATAGATGAACTTCCCCAGATTTGGAATGTGCTTATGGGGGATATTTCCCTTATTGGTCCGAGACCAGAATTTGAAAAGCCCGTGCGCGAGTATGTTGAAAAAATTCCTTATTATAATGTTCGTCATATGATAAAGCCGGGGCTTTCCGGATGGGCTCAAATTTACCACGAACAGCACCCTCATCACGGGGTTGATATAGAGGAAACACGCAACAAGCTTTCATACGACCTTTATTACATTAAGAATCGCTCGTTTATGCTTGATATTAAAATAGCTCTTAAAACAATTAAAACTTTACTTTTGCGCGCCGGCGTATAGATTTATTATGAAAAAGAAAATAATTGTAACAGGCGGCGCGGGATTTATCGGGTCCAATCTTGTCGATGCTCTTGTAGTGCGCGGGTACGATGTTCATGTGGTTGATAATTTAGTTGCGGGGAAGAAAGAACATGTAAATAAAAATGCAACGCTCCATATTGAAGATATCCGCAATCTTGAAAAGCTTATTGAAATTTTCAAGGGGGCTAAATATGTGTTTCACCTTGCGGCACTTCCACGAGTTCAGTTTTCAATAGAAAATCCATTGGAGACAAATGAAATAAATGTTACAGGAACCCTTAATGTTTTTATAGCGGCAGAGAAGAATAAAGTGAAAAGAATAATTTATTCCGCTTCAAGTTCAGCGTATGGAGATCAGGGGGAAATGCCGCTTCATGAAGATATGACGCCTAGTCCTAAAAGCCCTTATGGTCTACACAAGTATGTAGGGGAAATTTATGCAAGAGTTTGGAGTGAAATATATGGAGTTGAAACCGTGTCGCTCAGATATTTTAATGTTTATGGTCCGCGCCAGAGCGACGAAGGAGCGTATGCTCTTGTTATTGCTAAATTTTTAAAACAAAAACATGATGGGATTCCTATGACCATTACGGGGGACGGGGAACAAACGCGTGATTTTACTCACGTTATAGATGTTGTAAATGCGAACATCTTGGCGATGGAAAGCAATAAGGTTGGGAAGGGTGAGGTTATAAATATCGGCGCTGGTCAGGAAGTTTCCGTGAATGAAATCGCAAAAATAATCGGTGGCGCAACTATAAATATATCACCAAGAATAGAATCGCGCCGTTCGCTTGCCGACAACAGAAAGGCAAAGAAATTTTTGGGGTGGTATCCTGAAGTAACGATTGAGGAAGGAATGAAAAAATTTTTAAATTAATGGTAAATTTAAATCAGAAATTATTTTCTTATATATACAGTTTCGCACACACAAGCGCGCCGCTCGATTCAATTTTTATATTTTTTGCCACGGATTTTGCTCTTCTTGTTGCTTTTGTACTTCTTTATTTTTTATACAAACACGAAGATAGAAAGCGGGGGATTAAAGAGCTCGTAATTGTTGTCGGTAGCGGTGCCCTTGCATGGACTCTGGCTCATGTTGTAAAAGCGTTTTACCCGATGCCACGACCGGATATTGCACTCCAAGGAGTAATGGCACTTTTTATTCCCAATGATTTGAGCTCGTTTCCGTCCGGGCACGCTTCTTTTTATTCGGCCGTTGCTATGGCGATATATTTTTATCATAAAAAACTCGGCTATTTCTTTGCTGGGTGTGCAATAATAATAGGACTTGCGCGCGTCGTTACCGGAGTGCATTTCCCAATAGATATACTTGCCGGGTTTGTCTTAGGTATTTCTGTAGCCATCGCGGTTCATCTCTTCTTGTCGATTAAACAAAAAAAGGACAGCTCATGAGGCCGTCCTTAATTTTCCGGATGGTTGATCAGGGTGAGATTTTTCCATCTCCCGCGAGCTGTACTAGCGCACCGCTCGGCGCCCGACTTTGAAATTGAGGGTATTATTCCTCTGTGTCGTTCGGTAGATGCCCGCTTTCGCCGTTTGGCGGCGTTATGTGGTATGTTCCATCCTTCCCTCATTAATTATATCCCCTTATTTATACATGACCCTAATGAGTAATCCACACTTGAAGAGGCCTTAAAAATCTATATAATAGCCCCATGCCAAAACATCGGATTTGGACGACAATAATTCTTACTCTAGGGCTTCTCATAGCCTATTTTGTTTATGCTTCGGAACCGAAAATATACGAGAAACTTTTTGGCGGTAGAACTCCTGTTGGCGTGGAAAAACTTGCTAATTTCCCCTTTAAACTGGGGCTTGATCTTTCCGGCGGGAGCCACCTAGTTTATCGTGCCGATTTGTCACAAGTTAAATCTGCCGATGTTTCAGATTCGCTTGATGCCCTTCGCGATGTTATTGAACGAAGGGTGAACCTTTTTGGTGTTGCCGAACCGATTGTTCAACTTGAGCAAGGTAGCATTACTGGTGGTACGGGTAACGAGCAAAGATTGGTTGTTGAACTTCCCGGAGTGACAAATGTTCAGGAAGCAATTAAAACAATTGGCGAGACACCAACACTTTTATTTAAAATAGAACGACCTGCGGGAGTTGAAAAAGACTCTATTGTAAAAGCATACGAGAATTATCAGAAAACAAAAGATACCGCTAATCCAATTTTCAGTCCGCTTCTCGCGCAAGATCCATATTTTATAGATACCCCTCTTACAGGAAGATATCTTGAGCACTCTCTTGTTGAATTTGATCCCACGACACAAGAACCAAAAGTAACTCTAGTTTTTAACGCTGAAGGCACGAAAATTTTTGCGGATATGACAAAGGCAAATCTTAATAAGCAAATTGCTATTTACTTGGATGGTTCGTCAATTACAGCACCAGTTGTTAGAGAGGAGATTAAGGATGGTAAGGCTGTTATTTCTGGCAACTTCACACCGCAAGAAGCTAAGCTTCTTGTTGGACGCCTCAATTCCGGCGCACTTCCGGTTCCCATAACACTTGTTTCAACACAGGTAATTGGCGCGCCGTTGGGAGCTAAAGCCCTGGGGGACGGTATCTACGCCGGCCTTATAGGGCTTCTTGCTATCGCGATATTTTTAATCGTTTGGTACCGTCTACCGGGCGTGGTCGCGGTTTTGGCGCTAACTATATATGTGATGATTATGCTCCTGGTGTTCAAACTTATTCCTATTACGCTCACCGCCGCGGGGATCGCCGGATTTATCCTTTCTATCGGTATGGCAGTTGACGCTAATATTCTTATTGCCGAGAGGACTAAAGAAGAATTAAGGCGCGGTAAAGATATTTCTACCTCTATTAACGAAGGATTCGCAAGAGCATGGCTTTCTATCCGCGACTCAAATATTTCAAGCATCATTACTGGTATTATTCTTTTTTGGTTTGGCTCAAGCTTGATTGAGGGGTTTGCGCTGACATTTGTTCTCGGCGTTGTGGTTTCAATGTTTAGCGCTATTACCGTAACGAGAACATTTTTGAAGGCATTAGGAATTGTTTCAAGAACAAGGCTTATATCATTCTTATTTAGCTCTGGCTTTCATAAAAACTAAAAACTATTAACTAAAAACTGCCCATTATGTTTATTGTCACTTACAGAAAAATATTTTTTATCATATCCGCAACTTTTGTGATACTTGGCATTTTTTCAATGGTCTATTTCGGATTTAATGCCGGGATTGATTTTAAGGGTGGGGCGATTATAGAAGTTTCTTACAATTCTGCCCGTCCAGACATTTTGCTCATTACTAATAGCGTAAAAAAAGAATTTTCTGATGCTCACATACAAACAGTGGGAGACGATGGTATTTTTGTGAGAACGAGAGATTTAACTGACGCCGAACACACCACTCTTTTGAAGATTCTCTCCTTTGACGGGAAGAACCAAATCACAGAGAAAAGATTTAATTCCATTGGCCCGACAATCGGCAAAGAACTTCGCTCTAAGGCTTGGTACGCGATTATAGCGGTCATACTTGGGATTGTTCTCTTTATCGCTTTTGCTTTTAGAGGGGTATCAAAACCGATTTCTTCATGGAAGTATGGTCTTATCACAACCGTTGCCCTTATCCATGACATCATTATTCCAGCGGGACTCTTCGCGTATTTAGGCAAAGAAGTTAATTCACTTTTTGTTGTGGCGCTTCTCTCGATACTTGGTATTTCGGTACACGACAAAATTGTGGTTTTTGACCGAGTGCGAGAAAACCTGAAGCTTAAAATTTCAAATTCATTTGAAGAAATAGTAGGAAAAAGTTTGGAGCAGACATTCACTCGTTCCGTAAACACTTCACTTACTATTTTGGTCGTACTTTTTGCTCTTTGGTATGCGGGGCCCGCAACAACAAAAGATTTTGCTCTCTTACTGTTTACGGGGGTATTCATCGGTACCTATTCCTCTGTCTTTTTCGCGACACCGCTTTTGGTAACTCTCCAAAAATTGCAGGATAAGAAATAAAAAGTAAAATTATGAAAATCAGTTTTTCAAAAAAAGATGGGGCTATATCAGCCGTTTCCCGTGTTATCTTTACCGAATCCGAAAGAGATGAAGTTATCCGCGAGAATGACGATTTGGTTCTTAATATCGGCATTGGCAAAAAAGAAGAGTTTAATAGGCGGAAACTCCCGCTAGTCATTCGTCGTGCTCTCATAACGGCAAAAAAAAATAAAGTAACAAAAATTTATTTGGAATTTCCGACTATGTTTTCCAAAATACTTAAATTAAAGTCCGAAGAGCTTGCGGAGATTATTGGAGTTAACCTAGAACTCGCTAATTATCAATTTGTAAACTATAAAACTGCCCCAAAAGAAGGGTGGGGATTTATTGAGGAGGTAATTATTTTAGACGATACTAAAGCTTCAATCAGAAAAGCATTTACTAGGGGTCAAGAAATCGGCAAGGCGGTAAACGCCACCCGTGAACTCTCAAATACCCCGGGCGGAGAAATGACGCCAAAAGTTCTGGCAAAATCCGCGCAGGATTCCGCTCTCGGCACAAAAGTTAAAGTTACTGTTCTTGATAAAAAGAAAATGACCAAACTCGGAATGGGTGCTGTTTTGGGCGTTGCGCAGGGCTCAATTGAAGAACCAAAGTTTATAATTACCGAATACTGGGGTGGCAAAAAAAATGATGCGCCTATTGTGCTCGTTGGCAAAGGCGTTACCTTTGATTCAGGCGGCGTGAATGTCAAAACGGGAGACTACATGCTCGGTATGAATATGGATATGTCGGGAGGAGCGGCGGTAATTCAGACAATAGTATTACTCGCGAAACTCGGAGTGAAAAAGAATGTCGTGGCTCTTGTTCCAGCTGTTGAAAACATGCCATCAGGGGCGAGTTATAGGCCGGGAGATGTTTTGAAAAGTATGTCTGGGAAAATGATAGAGATTAGAAATACTGATGCCGAAGGAAGAGTTATTTTAGCCGATGCACTAACATACGCGAAACAATATAAACCAAAAGTTGTGATTGATGTCGCCACATTAACGGGGGCCGCGGTTGTTGCCTTAGGAGAACGCGCTTCAGCTATTTTTACAAAGAGCGATAAACTTTCGGATTTTTTGATAAAAACAGGAGAAGAGACGAATGAATATCTCTGGCGCCTGCCACTTTGGGATGAATACGAGGCGGATATAAAAGGAGAAGTAGGAGATGTCACAAATACTCATAATAAAAATTCCCGATACGGTGGAGCGATAAACGGCGCGATATTTTTATATCAATTTACAAAAGATTACGACAAAAATTGCGCGTGGGCGCACATTGATATTGCTCCGAGGATGGAGGCAATTTCGGAAGATAATCTCGCAAGCGGTGCATTAGGCACTCCCGTACGGCTTCTTACTAAATTTGTTGAAGATTGGAAATAAGAAATAGACAAAAGAAAAAGCCCGTGCGAAAGCGCGGGCTTTTTTTGACATCGGATATATTTCAACCGACGGAAAGCTGGGGATTTTTTTCTTCCCCCTCTTTTTTCGACGGCCACACACCGAGCGCGATGCCGAGGATGAAGAGAAGGAGGAGCGCCCACTGGAGATATCCCCAGTTAAGTTGCGCGATCGTGTTGGCGATGACAGGAAGGCTGTTCATCGTGTCGAAGATCGTGTGGATCGTTTCCGCACTCGGCTTCGCGTAGATGGCTTCGTTGATTTTCGCCGACTTGAGGCCAAGTTCCCAGGCGTTCCAGAAAATCATGTAAGTACCGAAGACCATTCCGGCGATGAAAACGAGGACAAACGACAGCACTTTTTTGGCTAACATTTTGTATTCCTCCTTGGTTTTCAGATATTGTGTATCGTTCTCTCTAATGGACTCATGCCTTTCTGGGCTTTGATATCCAAAAGAATGAAACCGACAAGAAAAATGCCACCACCCATGACCAACAAGATTCGCCACATGGGGGTATCCGCGTGTATGCCGATAAAAAAAATGGCAACACAGAAACAGAACAAACAGGCTAACATATACTTCATCTAATTCTCCTTGGTTTAGGGGGCTATCTGCTCTCTAACGTAGCATATTTTAAGTAAAAAGTCAATAGATAGTAATGTTAATCAAAATAAGGGTATTTAAACCCTTGACTCGCTTTTAAATATGGCTATACTCTACTGGTACCTGTTAGACAGGTATTTTTGTTTCTTTGACAAATAACCCCACCATCAACTTTGGCTCTGCCAAAGTTGATGGTGGGTAAATACCTTCCGGCCATTAAGCAACTATGACCGGATGGGCACAACCCGGCACCTTCTAGAATTTTCCGGAAGGTGCCGGGACAATCCAATCCTATTAGAACTAACGGGTGTTTAAAAAACACCACTACTTCTAACAGGACAAGAAGTCCTTGCGCGAAGAGATTTGAGCATTTTTTTGGCAAGGCAAGACAAACAGAAAGTCTACCAAAATTTTTGCATTGCAAAAACTTAGGCAGATAAATATTTTTTCTTTTGTTCCGTTTTTTTAAAGAGTTTGATCCTAGCTCAGGATGAACGCTGGCGGCGTGGATAAGGCATGCAAGTCGAGGGGGTGCATCACACTGGGTGTGATGCAACGATTAACAAATAACTTTTAACTAATAACTGGAAAATTTTTCTAGTAAATAGTTACTTGTTATAAGTTATGAGTTGGCATCGCGCAAAGCGTGATGCATCACCGGCAGACGAGGTAGTAATACATAGGTACGAACCGAGAAGTCAGGAATAACTACTCGAAAGAGTAGCTAATACTTGATGGCCTCGTGCTTCACTATTGTTCAGCACTCAGACTTACAACCAACGACCGACAACCTACAACAAAAAGATTAAGGAATTGTTGTGAGTTGTTAGTTGTGAATTGTTTGTTGACGAGTGCCGAGCGGTAGCGAGGCACGAGTAAAGATTTATCGCTTCTTGATCGGCCTTTGTTGTATCAGCTAGTTGGTAAGGTAA
>C687J35174_10002115_pt1 | contig 28345 bp, 25 predicted proteins | sample RifCSPhighO2_01_FD_35174 | JGI IMG/M metagenome (IMG submission 35174) | reverse complement strand
ACACGATTAACTTCATCTTCAACTTTCCTAATTTCATCTACAGTTAGTTTTCGATCAAAACTAAAATCAAACCGGAGCCTTTCAGTCGTGATATTGCTGCCCCTTTGCTTTATTTTCCGCGAAATTATCCTTCGCAACGCTTCATTCAGCAGATGGGTGGCTGTATGCATTCTAGTTACAACTGGTGAGCTGTCAGCTAAACCACCTTTAAACTTTCCAACAGTAGCCGTTCTAGATAAATTCTGATGTTTTTCAAATTCTTCCTTAAAGACNGCTTCATCTACAGTTATTCCTTGTTCTAAAGCCAGCTCCTGCGTCATTTCAATCGGGAAGCCATACGACTGAAAAAGTAAAAATGCATCTTTACCGCTGATAACATCAGTCAATCCAGCCATTTTATTAAATTCCTTCAATCCATTCTCCAAAGTCTTGGCAAATTTNTCTTCTTCTTGTCTCAGCTCAGATAATATTTTGGTTGAATTATCTTTTAATTCCNGGTAATACGAGCCATATTCATNAATAACCACTTTAGCCACATCTGGAGTAAATATTTTTTTAATCCCAATCATCTTTCCGAATCTAATCGTTCTTCTTATCAAACGACGTAAAATATACCCACGATCTATATTAGAAGGAGTAATTCCATTTTGATCTCCTAAAATAAAAACAGCAGCTCTTAAATGATCAACAATGATTCTAATTTCCCTCTTTTTTCGGCTATACTTAACACTACTAATCTCTTCAACTTTCTTAATTAACGGCTGGAATAAATCTGTTTCATAAGCACTTTTTTGGCCGGATAAAACAGCAAGAGTTCTTTCCATGCCCATACCGGTGTCAACATTTTTTTGTTTTAATTGAACCAGAGAACCATCCTTTTTCCTATCATAGGTCATGAAAACATCGTTCCAGATCTCCACCCACCTTTGATCTTCAGCATCAAATATTTTAGGTGGTTTACCTTCACCAGTCCAATAAAACATTTCAGTAGAAGGGCCACAAGGCCCTATATCGCCAGCCTGCCAGAAGTTATCCTTGCCTACATAAGCTATTCTTTCTTTTGGAACACCTAATGATGACCAAATTAGTACTGATTCTTCATCTCTAGGTACATCTTTATCGCCTTTATAAACAGTAAAGGCCAACATTTCTAATGGAATTTTCAGAATCTTGGTCAAAAACTCATAACTCCATTCAATAGCTTCTTTTTTGAAATAATCGCCTAAAGACCAATTGCCCAACATTTGAAAAAAGGTATTGTGAGTGTCATCACCAATATTCTCAAAATCTACAGTCCTTAAACACTTCTGCACATTAACTAACCTTGCTCCTGAAGGATGTTTTTGCCCTAATAAATAAGGCACCAAGGGCTGCATTCCAGCAGTGTTAAATAAAACAGAAGCATCATTTACTGGAATTAAGGAAGCTGATTCTATTAACTTATGTCCTTTCTTCTTAAAGAAATCAAAATAACTTTTCATTAAAGTTTCCGGATTCATTATTACNTCNGATGAGATAGANAGTTTTTAATTATTTCGATCCAAACCTGCCCCTTAAAGATTGCTCCGCTAATTCCACCAAAATAACATCTGTTAAAAGCATTGGGAAGGCCTTTTGCATTCTCCTATATTCTTGGCTAGTAGAAGTATTAGACAATAAAGTATTATCAGCACAAAGAGCAAACGGAATTTCTCTTTCGAGAAATAACCCTATTGGATGATCAGCATAATCATTAATTGCTCCAGTATGAATATTACTAGTTGGACAAAATTCCATAAAAATGTCTGCATCTTTAAGATCCTGCATTAATCTAGTATCAAGAGCAGCAGCTATACCATGGCCAATTCTTTTAGCGCCCATTCTAACCGCTGTTCTAACATTTTTTACATTTTTAGGATCTTCACCCGCATGGATAGTAATATTTAAACCGGCTCTTGATGCTTTACGAACCGGATTGGCAAGTAATTCAGGAGGAACATCATACTCATTGCCAGCAATATCAATACCAACTACCAATTTATCTTTAGAGCCTACGGCTAGCTCAACTAATAACTCAGCTTCCTTAACACTTCTTTTAATTTGGTCTTTGAGATCACCGCCATCCCAGGCTGAATAATTTCTAAGAATCGTAACTATTTGTCTCGCTTCAAAATTAGATAATTCGCGGTTAGCCCTTTCCAAGCCGTTGTAGACGGCAGCAACGACATCCTCTCTATCCATTCCTTCAGTTAAATGCAAACTGGGGCAATATCTAATCTCTAAATCAGTTACTCCGTCAGCAGCCATATCTTGACATAGTTCATAAGCAACTCTTTCAACATTTTCTGGTTTCTGTAATACCGTTAAAGTCGTACTGAAGGATTTCAGGCATNGTGGTAAACCCCAACCGGTTTTAAAACATAAATCTTCACGAACAGCAGCCTCATCAGCATATTCAGTAGATGTTTGTAATTCTAAAAATGTAGCTGGTCTAATGGAACCATCTAAATGAGTATGGTAATCGCCTTTTTGAGATATTCTAAATAGATCACTCATTAACAAAAATTAAGAGATTATTATTTAAATGGCTTTCGTAAATCTAGAAAATTTCAACCTTATCTTTAATCCATTCTCCTTTTAAACCAAAAGCTCCAGTTTTAACTATTTTAACTTTAACTTCATCACCAATTCTAAAATTACCTTCAACAACAACCAGTTTGTAATGATTATTCCGGCCGCTCCATTGTCCATCATTGACTTTCTCATCAATGATAATTATACCTTCCCAGCCGAACCACTTCTCGTTTTGTAATCTAGATATGTTATTAAAAATATCAGTCAAAACGCCGGATCTCCTTCTAACTTCTTCTACTGGCAATTCTCTAAACACTGCTGCCGGAGTGTCTGGTTGTGGACAGAATTCAAAGATGTTAATTGAATCAAAAGAATTCTTCCTTACTGCTTCCAAAGTCTCCCAGAAATCCTGCTCTTGTTCAGCAGGATGGCCAACAATTATGTCAGTCATCACATTCAAAGATGGAATCGCTTCCTTAAATTTGTTTAATATTCTATTGAATTCTCTAACTGTATATCTCTTCTTCATCTGTCTTAAAACGGTATCGCTGCCAGTCTGTAAAGGCAGGTGTAAAAACTTGAAAATTTTAGGATGTTTGAAAATTTCAATTAATTTGTCTTCCATCTTTGAGATAAGATCAGGACTTCCAACACCTACTTTAATTCTAAAATCACCTGGAATCTCTACCAAACGTTCTAACAAAACAGACAAATCTGTGTTAATATCGAAACCGTAGCCGAACGCATCATGTGAAGTAAGCCAAATTTCTTTAACTTCTTCTTTCAATGCTTTCTTAGCCGCTGCGATTATTTCATCGACAGGATAAGAAACTAAATTAGCTCTTGTTTTTTTAGTTTTACAGAAAGTGCAAGTATCCAAACAACCTCGGCTAATGGGTAGAATTTCAACCATCGAACTTCTTCTGATCTTTGGCAAATCTAACGGCGGCATTTCATCATTATTTAACAATTGTAAGACATTATCATGCAAAGCTTCTTCTACTACCTGAACGATGTTATGAATCTGTTTTGCTCCAACCAAAGAATATTGTTTTAGTTTTTGCTGATCTCCCTGCGGGATACAGCCAGCTATTATATGAATTTGATTAGGATTTTCTTCCTTAAGAATATCTAAATTTTTAAAAAAGACATTTTTATCCGGCGATTCTACAGTACAGATATTATGAATAATAACATAAGCATCTTCAATGTTTTCAACTAATTCAAAATCAGCTTCCTTTAATAATCCGGCCATTTGTTCGGAATCTGCAAAGTTAGCTGGACAAGCCTGGTTTTGAATATAAAAGGTTGTAGGCATAGATTTTTTTTGTTTATCGTACTTAATAAAATTTATGCTGTAATTTAAAGAAAATCCTGAAAAGCGACTATCCCTCGCCATAAATGACAGGGATTTACGCCGCTTTTCCAAGACTGATTTTCTAAACAAGAAAAGAAACAGCGATTTCTTTTCGGTTAAAGATTAAGCGTGTTTTAAAGTTTAGCTAGTGTTTTGAAATTATCTTTTCTGAAATATCCAAATTGCTCCGTAGGAACACTAGAGCTGGCATTATCAACATTTTAGCTGCTCAAAATCCTAACCTACTTAAGATTTTATCTTTATCAAACTCCTCAAGATCCTTATATTTCTGCCCAACACCTAAGAACAATATTGGCTTGCCGATAGTATAACTGATAGACAAAGGAGCTCCACCTTTGTCATCCACATCAACTTTAGTTAAAATAGCGCCATCCATTTGCACTAATTCATTAAATTTTCTAGCTTGTTCAATACAATCATTTCCTGTAATACTTTCGCCAACAAAAATTTTAAAATCAGGCTTGGCAACTCTAATTATTTTATCCAGTTCTGCCATCAGATTAGTGTTTGAATGCAGCCTTCCAGCAGTATCAATCAAAACAGCATCCATTTTATTTTTCTCAGCATATTTTATCGCATCAAAAGCTACCGCCGCAGCATCTGAACCATAATTCTGCTTAATCATTGGCACTTCCAATTTATCAGCATGTTCCTGCAGCTGCTGAATAGCTGCTGCCCTGAAAGTATCGCCGGCAGCTAAAACTACTTTCAGTTTATTTTCTTTAAGTAAATTAGCTAACTTAGCAATGGAAGTTGTTTTTCCAGCTCCATTAACTCCAAAAAAAGCAATAACGTAAGGTTTTTTATTTTTAATATTTTTAATTAAATCTACTTTTCCATGAGATAAAATTGTATTTAAGGTACTTCTTAGGCTTTCTTCGATTTTCTTTGACACATCTCGAGGCAATGGCTTATCTACTAGCTCCTGGCTTAAATCTTCTTTAATTTTTTCAGTGACTTCAACTGAAACATTGTTCTCTAATAAAGCCAATTCTAAATCCCAGAATAATTCTTCAAATCTCTCTGCAGAAATTCTCTTAGTAGTAATAGATTCTTTTACTCTGCCAAAAAATCCTTTTTTCTCAGTCTCTGTTCTTAGCTCTTTTTCTTCTTTAGATTTAGCCCTAATTTTTTCTTCAATTGGAGCATCTAGCTCTTCAGAACTATCTTTAGAAAAAGCTGATTTCAATTTCCCAAAAAAACTTTTTCCTTCTTCTGCGTCAGGCTTCTCTTTAATTTCTTCTTTAGCTTCATAAGCTTCCATTTCAGCTTTCTCTTCATGAATTTGTTCTAGAAAAGTTTTATCAGCTAGTAATTCTATTTTAGATTCTTTCTTAATTTTTTTCTTCTCTGGTTTTAACTCTTTCTTAACTTCTTCTTTTCTCTTTTCTTTTGCAGGTGTTACAATCTTATCCTTAACTTTTTCTAGATCCTTCTGTTTTTTTATCGCAGAAGGCTGGGAGCCGGCAAAGTTATTGCTTTGTTCCTCAACTACAGCTTCTTCCTCAGCTTTCTTGGAAAAAACAGACATAGCACTTTTTAGTTTTTCTTTTAATTTACTAAACATTCTTATAACTCCTCAACTTCCTTATAGATCTTCATAGCTTGCTCATTAAATTCCTGTAACAGCTCTTGTGCTTCGCCTATTTGTTTAGTTGTCTCTAATTGTTTTTCTGCCAGCAATTGAACAATTTGCTCTGCAGTCTTCTCCACTACTGTATCTGCACCAACATTAATTAACAATTTTTTAGATTCAGTAACTTTAGCCTTGACAAAAATACCATTGGCAATTGGAGCCAGCATTTCCTGGTTTTTTGCTGATGTTGAGAATTCTAAAATAGCAGTTTTAGAAGTATCAATGTCTACGTTCTGCAAGTTTAATGTTTCAATATGTTCGTTAATTTGTTCTATATGCTGCTGCAGCTGCTGGAAGTGCATGAACTTTTCCCTTAACAATTCTTGGTTAGCAGATTCCGATTCTCGATTTTCCATATTTTTTGCGGCCATACGAATCAGATGAGCAGCTATTTTATAAGAGTTTCTGAATTATAATTGCGGACATTAGTTTTACATAAGTCAAAAAAACCGCCCACCACTGGTGATCGCCTGCGGACTCAACACCAGTGGCATGCTCGCTTCGCTCGGGGCGGTTTTTCGACCATGATTTTTCTAATCAAAGGGATGACTACACCACCAGTGAAAATACACTTGTGGAAAAATCATATTTTAGTAATTGTAGCCGATCGTTCGAAAATATTTCACAATTATTATAGTGCTAAAATAAGCCTTATTTTTGTCCGCAACTATTATTCTTTTTTCCCAGGCTGGTATAAAGTGAACCATTATCTGCAAAGTAATCTCTTTTTACGATTATACGTTCTCCAGAATAGCTAGAAATTACAAATCTATTAGAATCCAGTGAAAAGCCCAATTTTAGATCAATGAAATTTGCTACATCTCCACCTCTCTCTAAACTATTTTCAATAACTCTAGATACAGCTTCTGGCTCAAATTCTATCGCCTTTCCAAACCTATTTTGAAAACCAGCGGCATAACTTTCAATTCTTGATTTAGTATCATCAATTACTTTAATTACATCCCTTGGATCTTTAGATTTTTGAGCATTGCAAGTTTGGTATCCGTTATTTACTGCTGCTGTTAATAGCTCTTCAACAATACCTGCTTGTTTAAGAACTCCTCGATAATAAGCCCTATCATCACATTCCAAAGAATTAAAATTTAAAGTTCTATCACTTTCATTTAGAAAGCTTGTAGCAGATGAACCGGCAGCATCTATTCTTCTAGATTTTTCGTTTAATTCTAATAATTGAGTATATGCTATTTCAGGATGATGTACTAATTCATGATCAACAATCACTTCAATTCCGGATGGCAGATTTAAAAAGCGGCCGACAATCTCATCTATCGCTCTATATAATTCCCTAGCTCCAGTCTTTGTGCCAGCTGCACCAGCTGCAATAGCTCTTAAGCCAGATTCTTCAAAGATTAGTGTTAAGCCATCTCTAGCAAAATCATCAGTAAAGGTTCTGATCATGGGATTTGATTTTAAACGTAATAGATTATACAAACCATCCGAATTCAGAGGGGATAAATGACCTCTTAGTGGAATTCTACCCATAAACTGTTCATCCATGCCGAATTTCAAGTAATCATCAGTACTAGCTGTTAATCCAGCCAAATCAGTACTAGTTAATTTAACCTCACCGAAACCAATTCTATTGGCTCCTAACCTCTTAGCTACAATCTCTTCTAATCCCTGAAAAGATCCAGCCAGAACGAAAAGCATGTAGTCGGTACTAATTGGACCTTTACCAGTTACAATTTCAACGCCTTCCATAATTTTAAGATAAGATTTTTGTAAAGCTAGTCCTTTTCTTTCTGCTAAACCATCATAAAAATTATCACCCCTGGTCGGTCTGGCTAAAAAATCAACTTCATCAATGAACACTAAAGCTATTTTAGCTAAATGATGATTATCAGGTGCAACAAAATAAACTAATTCTTTAACAAAATCATCTGGATTAGATCCTACCACTCCCGCTTCAGTTAAAGTTGTTGCATTAACTTCAACAAAAGGCAGACCTAACTGTTTAGCTAAGCCCTTAACCATAGTTGTTTTTCCAGTACCAGATTGGCCATTTAACAGAAGATTAGGTTTAGTTCTAGGATCATATTCAACACCTTTTGTTTTATGATCACGTAACCTTCTGTAATGTGTAGACACCGCTCTAGCTAAAACCGATTTAGCTTGTCTTTGACCATCAGCAATCTCATCAAGGATAGCCATAAGATCTTTAGGGCTATGATTAAAAGAATTTAGATCAAATGATGCAATAGTTGTAGTCATTAGTAGGTTAGAATCTGTTTTTTTTATAAACATTTACTTAAAAAAATCATTCTTGATAAAAACTCAATTCAGATGTTTCTTCATTCACAAACTCAGGATTTTCTTTAAAAAATTTCTCCTTAACATGATCAGGCATACTGTCGATAGTGCCTTTCCCAGACAAGCCAACTTGCGGTGTCCTAATAGAATAATCTAAAGCGCTGAATTCTTGTGCAGAATTAACTAGCTGATCATACTTCGGAAAATCAATCCAAGTACACCATTTACCATCAATCAGATATTTCTGTTTAGCAAACATTACCACTCTGGAAGGGATATGTTCAGAAACAATACCATAATCATCTAAATGCTTAGATAATGCCTTGGAAAAAGCTACAATCTCTTCATGCAGAGGCATATTACTTTTAGTCAACCTTTGCGTGGAAGGTCCAACGTGCATATATGATTTAACTTCTATAAAGTCAGGGCTGCCTTTGTGGATCATTTCCGCATACTTGCTTAACATTTTATCATTTATTCCTTTAATGACTGTCAATCTAATGCAAGTTCTTTGTTTTTTTTTAGCTAAGTAATCCAAGCTCTGATTCAATCTTTCCCAGTAATCTTTAAATAAAGGCTTGTCAACTTCTTTAAGCAGCTNTGCATCAGGCGCGTCTAAAGAAATGTATAACTGGGTAACTGGCTTCAAATTTTTTATNTGTTCTGGATACTGCGCATTAGTTACCAAAAAAGTAGAAACGCCTTCTTTATTAAATCTGTCAATTAACTCATTTATTTTGGGATAAATTATAGGTTCCCCGGTCAAAGACAAAGCTACATGCTTAACTTCTTTAGATTTTTGATAAGCTGCTTTATTAGCTTCTTTATTCCCAGCAAAACCAACTAATAATTTATGATGAGCTTTCACNCTTTCTTCATAGATCATATTAGGATCATCAACATCCCATTTCCATTCCTTAGAGACTGGAGCCTTATAGCCCCGCCAGCAAAAAGTGCAGCGGTTAGCACAGCTGATAGAAGTAGTCATTTGCAGGCATTGGTTACTCATAATGCCATAGAATTTTAATTTATAACAGCCGCCGCTGCCTCGGATCATAGTTTTAGTCCAGCCACAGGTTTTAACCGCAGAATGCGAACCTACTATCCTATATTGTTGTTTTTCTAATTCCTGTTTAGCCGCTAATGTTAGCATGGAATGATAAATAGCAGTTAATTTAAAAAACTTTACAAAATCTAAAAGAACAGGAACAGTTAGAAATATTTTTTGAAATCTTGCGTTGCTTGTACTAATTCGCTGATGATTTCCGGTTCTAAGGCTGAATGGCCAGCAGTTACAACTCGGAATTCAGAATCAGGTAAATTCATTGCTTTCTTAACTTCCCATGCTGTTTCAATTGGACAAACCATATCATATCTTCCTTGAACAATTCTGGTTGGAACTCCTTGTAACTTTGCAACTTCTCCAAGTAAATAATCATCGGAGGGTAAGAAGATTCTATTTCTAAAATAATGATTCTCAATACGAGCAAAAGATAGAGCAAGGTGAGGATCTTCAAAATCAGCTGTTAGGCTTCCGTCATCTACTAATTTAGAAGTTGCAGCTTCCCATCTGCTCCAAGCTAAAGCCGCTTTTAATCGGACTGCTTTATTTTTACTAGTTAACAACCCATGATATGCCTCAACCATTTGACCTGGCTTAACTCCTTGAATCTGGGCTTTATATTTTTCCCATTCTTCNGGAAAGANCCTATGTACACCACCTTCTTCATAATACCAAGTAATTTCTNTTTCTCTACAAAGAAAAATACCGCGAAGAATGAGCCCTTTTACTCTATCAGTATNAGAAGCTGCATAAGATAGTGCTAATGTGCTTCCCCAACTCCCTCCAAANATCATCCACTCTTCAAGTCCTAGATGTCTTCGTAATTTTTCCATGTCAGAAACTAAATTTTTAGTTGTATTCCCTTTAAGTTCGGCATGAGGAGTGCTTTTTCCAGCTCCTCTTTGGTCAAATAAAATTATTCTATAAAATTCAGGATCAAAAAATCTGCGATATTTAGGCTTTGTTCCACTTCCAGGCCCTCCATGAAGAAAGACTATTGGGTTTCCATCAGGATTACCGCTTTGCTCATAATATAATTCATGAAGATCAGATACTTTTAACCTTCCTTCATCAAACTTCTCAATCTCTGGAAAAAGTTCATTTAATGTCATGACAGACAAATTATCAATTTTCTTTAAATATTTTACTCCTGCCTCAATGCTTCTACTGGTTTAATCCTCACNGCCCTATAAGCCGGCCAAAAACCAGAGATAGCTCCAATCAAAAATGCAAACAATAAACTCCCTAAAATCAAATACCACGGAATGACNGCTCTTAGCAGAGTTGTACCTAATTGTTCCACGGCAATAAATTCAATAATTTTAGCTATAGCCATTCCAAAAGCCACTCCAATAATTCCACCAAACAATCCAAGCAATCCTGATTCAGTTAAGAACATCAAAAGAATATGATTATTCTCAGCTCCAATTGCTTTCATTACTCCAATCTCCTTAGTTCTTTCTAATACTGAAGTATACATAGTGTTAGCAATTCCTATTCCCCCGATAATTAAAGAAATAGCTGCTACCCCTAATAAAAAAGCAGTAATCACATTTAACACATTGCCAAAACTTTTTAGCAGTTCTTCCGGCGTTAGAATTGTAAAATCCAAAGTATCTTCATCAACACCGCGATGATTCATCAATTTCTTCTCCACCCTAGCCGCAACAACTCTTAATTCCTCCTCATCAGCAACCTGTACTATCATCGTATCAATTCTATTTGGAATATTAAACAATGATCTAAAATCCTCCAGAGGCATGTAAATCAAGCGATCATCTTGAGGATTGCCCACAGTTTTTAAAATTCCTTTAACTTGGAATTCCCGCTGATCATTAATTAGAATTCTCTCGCCGATCTGGACCTCTTTACCTAAGAAATTATTATCCTTATACTGCGATCCAATCATTACATTGCCGCTATCACCTTCTCTTATCACTCTTCCTGACTGCGCTTTATAAGCTCCAGTTTCAATAAACAAATCTGAAGATTTTGTATCGATGCCGACTACAAAAGTATACCTAGTTTCTCCTGATAAAGTAACTTTAGCGCTTGATCCAGTCCAAAGAGAAAGACCTTTTACTCCTATCACTTTCTCAATAACTTTTGCATCGGCTTCAGTCAGTTCAACTGCCCCTTCTGTTCCAGGACCTGCTAATTGGCCTTTCGGCTGGATAAACAATTTATCCGTTCCCAGCAGCCTAAATTGTTCAGCCACTGCTACTTGCAGCCCTAAAGAAACACTGATCAGGGTGAAGATAGTAGCTACAGAAATTAAAATCCCCACTAAAGTTAGAAAAACTCGCAGCTTTCTGTTCTTAATGTTTTTCCAAGCTACTCTTAAGTATTCCAAAATCATTTCCTTAAAGCTTCCACCGGGTGCATTTTTGAGGCTTGAATTGCCGGCAGAATTCCTGACAAGATTCCTATAAATAATGAAAAACAAACAGCACCAACGATTAACGGCCAGGATAAACTAACTGCAAAATCAATTCCACCTAAAAATGAACTAGCTGCTATTGAAACTAAATAAGCTAAACCCAAACCTATAGCTGCGCCAATTATCCCTCCAGCTAATCCCAACAATCCAGATTCCATTAAGAAAATTAACATAATGACCTGATTTTTACTGCCTATCGCCTTCATAATGCCTATATCTCTAGTTCTTTCCAATACCGAAGTATACATCGTATTAGCAATTCCAATTCCCCCAATAAATAAGGAAATCGCAGCAATACCTGAAACAATGATATTAATTATACCTAGAATGGTGTTAACTGCTGATAAACTTTGTACTGGAGTTTGAATCGAGAAATCTTCTTCTCCTACCTTTAGATGTCTATCTTTTCTTAACCTCCTAGCCATTTCTTCTGCTACAGTTTCAGTCTTATCTTCATCAGTTACTTGTACAACTATTAAATCAATTTCGTCATCAATATCAAGCAATTCCTGTAAATCTGATTCAGGCATTAGAACAAAACTATTAACAATAAAACTGCTAGCCTTTTCTAGTATTCCTACTACCTCAAACTCTCGGCCTTGTATCTTAATTGTTTTACCCACAAAAATATCTTTGCCATAATCCTCCTTAAAAAAATTATTCCCCAGAACAACTTTACCGCGGTCGCCTTCTTTTATCAACCGTCCAGATTCAGCATCAGCATTAATGAAATCATTAATTACTGCCACAAATTCTGCATCATCATCTGGAACTGAAACAACGTTCCTAAATTTAGCAACGCCATTATATTCTACACTAGCAACTCGAATCAACCTTGGAACTGCAAATTCTACTTCAGAAACTGATTTAACTAATTCTAAATCATGGCTATTCAGTTTCTTAACTGCTGTTGATCCCGGCGGTCCGAAACCTGTACCGGTATTTTCAAGCATCAATTTATCAGCATCTAAAGTTCCAAATTGGCCAATAATAGCCTTCTGTAATCCTGAACCTAGCGAAATTAATGATACAACTGCTGCTATGCCTAAAAAAATTCCCAGCATAGTCAACCAGGAACGTATTCCCCGTTTTCTTACGTTCTTCAACGTAAGCATAAAGTAATCTTTAATCATAGCTTTCAGTTCCCGGATTAATTTCTATTCAGGCTTCTTTTAAAATTTCTTCTGCGCTTGACAGTTCTCCAAACAAAGAACAATGCTAGCAGCATAACTGCTCCTGCTAAAACTACTGGACTTTTGCTTTTCTTAGTTATTCCCAGCTTTAAAGCTTCTTCTTTAGAATAGATATTAAGAGGCAAATCAACAGTTTCAGCTGCATCTTTATTATCAAAGTCTTTGTATTCCACTATCGCTTTAAATCTAGCAGGATTTCTATCAAACAAAACATTAAAATCAGCAGTTTCAAAGTCATCTGAATCAACCGTTCCAATGTAAATTTGTTCCTCTGACAACAAAATAAAATCAGTGGAAATTATTTTTACTGAAACAAATCTAGCATCACTGAAACCCTTGTTGACAATTTTAAGAACAATTTTACCCTGCTGTGATTCAACAGCATTTTCTCCAGAAATAGTAAACACTAAGTCTGGGTTTCCAGAAACTCTAACTCCGATAGTTCCTTCGCTAGTTTTGACAGTAGAGCTACCTTTTTCATTGTACTTTAAGACGTAACTAATTTCGTAATTTCCAGGTTTAACCTCATTAGCCGCTCTTAACCGAAAAGAAAAATCATCTTCATCACCTTCACCAATCTCATCAACAGATTTTTCAGAAGAACCAACTGGTGTAAAAGGTGTTCCTTTAAAAATTAAGTTCACGGAAATGTCTTCTAAATCTTCGTCTAAAGTGTTTTCAACTACAACCCTGATAGTTCCTTCTTTACCCGGCGTTAACACATCTGCATTAATTGAATTGATTGTAGCTGCCGATACTAAAGTTAAGGACATTATTAAAGCAATTAATATAGTTAATATTTTCATAAGGCATCCTCCCATTTGGTTTTATTTTAGTTTATTTATTTTGTTTTGTTTCGTTTAGTTACTTTTTCAATTCTGCCATCCTTCATCCAATAAATTCTTTGAGCATGTTTTAAAGCTAGTTCCGAATCATGAGTAACCAGGATAATCGTTTTACCATCCTCATTTAGTTTCTTAAGAAACTTCATAACATTTTCACCGGTCTTAGTGTCTAGGTTTCCAGTTGGTTCATCAGCTAAGATTACTTCCGGGTCATTAGCTAAAGCCCTAGCAATTGCTACTCTCTGCTGCTGGCCTCCTGATAATTGATTAGGATAATGATTCATTCGATCACCTAATTCCACTAACTGCAGCAATTTTTCAGCTTTGGACTGTCTCTCTTCTGATTCAACTCCCTGAAACATCATCGGCAACATGATATTCTCCTTAGCAGTTAAGTTATAAATTAAATTAAAGCTTTGAAAAATGAAGCCAATTTTTTTGCCTCTGATTTTAGCCAATTGCGATTCTTCTAACAGTGAAATATCTCTGCCATCTAAAAAAATCCTGCCGCTGGTAGGTAAATCCAATGAACCAACCAAATTCATTGAAGTCGACTTTCCGCTGCCGGATGGACCCATGATAGCTACAAAATCGCCCTTTTCAATTTTGATAGAAAAATTATCCACGGCCTTAACTAAAGACTCACCCATAGAATAATACTTTTCTACTTTTTCCAGTTCAATGATATTCATAACCAACTTGGTATCCAGATGTTTTTTAAAGGTTTGTAAAGAAAAATCTATTGTAAACCTAATAATTCCTTTATGTCATCTAAACTATCTATTCTAACTACCTCAGGCGGTAGAAATCCCTGGTGTTTCCTATAAACGATTCTTGTATCAACTCCTGCATTTCTGCCGGCCTCCAGATCTTCCCAACCGTTTCCAACCCACAATAATTCTTCTTTTTCTATCTGCATTCTACGTAAACACTCATATAAACCACTAGGATCAGGCTTGTGTGAAACACCTTCATCATGTGTTGTTATTACATGATTTATTAGGGTAATTCCAATTCTATTAATAGCCATATGAGCGTTTCTCGGTAATGATGCAGTTAACACCGCTAATTTTAAGCTAGTGCCCCTTACAGCTTGTAATAATCGTCTAGCGCAACCATAAATATAAGTATTAGCCATCCTGGAAGCCGTTGTATCTAGACTATTAAAGTGGTCAAAGAAAGCAGTAGGATTAATCCGATAATCTTCTTGAATGATCTCATTTCTATCACGATGACCATACCAGAAGACAGTAGCTTCTTGTTGGCTTGCTGATCTCCCAAAACAGTTTAAGGCTCGGTTAAATACATCAGTGACATACCTAATATCGATATCAATTAAAGTACCATCCAAATCCAAAGCTAACCCCTTATACTTTCCCATAAAAATGCAAGAATAACAGTTAATTATAAAGATTATTGATTTTCAATGAGCATCAAGATGCGAGCCTGTTTGTCAATAACGTCGAGCAAAAAGGAGATTGCAAGAGGAATTTTTGCTATAATATTATAGCAGCCATGCTCTATGATAACAATTGTAACAATTGCAAAAAATTAAATACCACCAATGATTGCTATTAATCATGGTAAAATCCCTCCTAGGTAAACATCCAGAATATTATGAAGCTATTTTGCAGCTTAGAGGAATCAATCAAGCCATGATTGATTTTGCTGAAGATGAAATAGAAAAGAGCAATATTCCTGTAACTAAAGTGAAAAAAGTTAAAAATGGCTTTGATTACTATTTAGCTGACAAAAATTTTGCTAGAAATCTCGGAAGAAAATTGCAGCAGGAATTCGGAGGGCAGTATCTGTTGACAACTAGTTTGGTTGGCAAAAAAAAGAATAATGATCTGCATCGCTTCACGATATTGTTTAGAGCCCTGCCTTTTTCTAAAGGGGATTTAGTTGAATATAAAGGAGAAGAATATGTTGTAAGATCAGTCAGCAAAGAAATATTATTGCAGCAAAATAATACTGGTAAGAAAGAACGGGTTAAGATAAAATATATGGAAAATATAAAATCTGTTTAACCTAAAATACCTCTGCCGATATAACTAAAGGCTGGAATTACCCTTTCGTCTGAAGTCAGATGCGACAAAGAAAATGGTATCTTTTGCACAGATCTTACATTCACATTATAACCTTTAAAATTTTGATCAATTGTTCGACCTCTTGCCTGTCTTATCTCTACTTCTCTTTCAAAGTAAGATCCTGCATTTTTAATTGCATCCATTTCATCTATGCCTAAAACATTTACCCTGCCATTGATAACCCATTTTTTGTTTCCTTCTTTTGGTACAAGAACAAAAGCTATAGAGTAAGCATTGAGGATGTCATCCATAGCAGACATAACAAACATAACATTTATAATATTTACTATCTAATTTATTAAAATGTACAAAAGAGGTGTTTTGATAGTAATTTTTCTGTTATTACTACCATCAGTTCTAGCCGCCAATGGTAAAATTTACCACCTTAAACTTCTAGCCGTGCAAGAGGAAGGATCTAACTTAGAAGGCAGCGACGCTGACTTATTTTTAGAATTAAAAGAAGGTTCTGGAAGAGTATTTCTGGAAACTTTTCCTTTAACTAACATTGATACTCAGATTTCTACTAGATTTGCTAAAGATATAGCTTGCAAGAATTTCAAACTAAATTGCAATAAACATGATTTTATCTTCACTATTAAAGCTAAGTCCAACATCATTGGCGGTCCTTCTGCTGGCGCTGCCATGTCCGCTCTAACTGCTATTGCCGTCCTGGATCTGCCTTATGACAACAAAATAGCAGTTACAGGCACGATTAATTCCGGCGGGATTATCGGACATGTAGGCGGAGTTAAAGAAAAAGTAGAAGCTGCTCAGAAAGCTGATTTAAAAAAAGTTCTGATTGCTAAAGGCAACGGATTTAGAGGCAATGATTCGGTAGATGTAGTAACTTACGCCAAAGAAAATTTAAGCCTAGAAGTCGATGAAGTTCTGGACTTAGATGATGTAATATTAAAACTAACTGGCAAAGATCTCAATCATAAACCAGCCAACCTAACTGAGGACCAAGAGTATACTGGAATCATGAAAGGTTTACAAAATGTTCTTTGCAAGAGAACGCAGGAAATAGAAACTACTTTGCTAGAGGAAGGCTACCAACTAGACCAAGATACTACTATTGGCATTATCCAGAGAAAAGGCTTAGCTGATAATGCAACTAGAGATCTTGATTTTTATTCAGCTGCCAGTTTTTGCTTCGGACTGAACACCCAACTAAGAACTTTACTGCTAGAGCACCGCAGCTTAAACCGAGGTTCAATAACTAAAGAATTTGATAATTTAGAAAGAAAAATTAAAGCCCTGGAAGAAAAATTACAAAAAGAAAAAATCGAAACCATAACAGATTTACAAACAATGATGGTGGTTAAAGAAAGAATAAATGACGTTAAGGATCAAATTAAAAAATCGCGGGAAGATTCATTAGAAAGAGACGAGTTATACCGGCTGCTTGCTTATGCTGAAGANAGATTTTTTTCAGCTATTTCTTGGATGCAATTTTTTGTTATGGACGGCAAGAAATTTGTAATNGATGAAGACAGATTAANACATTCCTGCGAATTAAAAATTTCAGAAAGTGAGGAAAGGCATCAATATGCCAGCTTATTTATTACACCATCTGGCACTATAGAAAAGATTCAAACTGCAAAAAAAGCTTTAGAAAACGGCGAATACCTGCTCTGTTTAATTACAGCTTCACAGGCCAAAGCTGAGTCAGCTGCTATCCTCAGCACTCTCGGGCTAAGAGAAGAAAATGTTGATGAATTATTAGAAGCCAAAAGAAAAGTTACAGCTCGAGTAATTGCAGAAAACAGCGCAGAAGGGATGTTTCCAATATTAGGTTATTCATACTATCAGTATGCCAATACTTTAAAAGATAGGGAAAAATATTCAGCTCTATTATATCTAGAATACGCATTGGAGATGAGTGAAATCAGCATTTATTTTCCAGAAGAAAAAGAATTTTTTGAAAGAATTGAGTTGGACTTAAAAATAGACGATAAATGGCTGTACTTAATTGTTGGTTTTGCTGCCGGCAGTTTTATAACCCTGTATTTATTAGTTAAAAACCCTAATTGGCTTGGCCGGAAGAAAAGAAAGACTAGTAAAATGTCAAAATAGGAAGCAGAATTATTATTGAAAATTTCAAAGTTCTCTATACTAAGTTAGAAATTTAGTTTTCTTACCATAAGATGATTATAAACCCCTAGCCGATCCGAAGACCGGCTTGGGGAAAAAGAGGTGATAGATGTTTAATCTTCACAGATTCATGCTTATATTTAAAACTTTTGGTATATTTTCTATCCAAGAGTGGTAAACAAAACATTAAGCCACTGCCAGGTAACAAAAAATTTAAAAAGAAATTCTATAAAATAGGGATTATGACTAAAAGAAGAATTAGAGAAATTTCTATACCAACAGAAGTAGACCATCCAGATATTAAATTACGATATGATGAAGGGGATCCCAATAAGTGGCTAAAAAGGAATAGGACTGGTTTTTTAGAAATAGAAGTTTCTTACCTGAAAAGAGGGAATCATGAAGTATTTCGATTAAAATTTGATCCTGCAGAAAAAAGGTTAGATGACAGTGATCTTGAAAAAATATCCCTAGAAGCCCTAGATTATTTAGATCTTGCTACTAAAAGAGACTTACCAAAAGATGTGTTATCGGGGATTAAAAGTCAAGTTATAGAAAGTGTTTCTCTAGCCACTAGGAGAATGGGTTTTCTTGACAGATATATCGAAAGTGGAGTAGAAAGAGCCAAGATTAAGAAAAGAGAAGTGGAAGAAAGAGCTGATGCTGAAACACATCGACAAGAAAGAGAATTGGAAGAAAGGGTAAGAGAGTTATCTGAAAAAACCAGAAGAAGAATAGTTAATGTCGAAGGTAAGTTTCTTTATGAATCTGCCACTAGAGTTAGTTTTGACAATGGATTAGAGTATAATCTTTCAAGAGCTGACATAGACAGAAGAACAAACTCATTATTCTCAAGAGACGACAATTTGGAAAGTAGACCTTTATTCGGACATTCCGTGAAGCCAGGAGAGTGGGCACAGTTTATTAAGAAACTAGTCTCACCAGGATTCTATTCAGGACTGCAAGCTGTTGAAAGAGATCTTGATGAATTTTATATTTCTATTGCAGAGGAAGTTCAAAAGCGTATTGGTGATAAAGATATTAATGATACAGAATTAGAAACTATTTATGAAGCTGTTATCAGAGAGAAGTATACTAAAGAAGAAGTTACTTTCTTATTTGAACGTCATAAGAAAGCAGAAATAAATTTATTTGAAAAACTAATAGGGAAGTCTAAAGATAATCCTACAGATTACAAAAGAGCCACAGAGCTAATTAAAAGAGGACTAGGTTTCAATGGGGGATTAGTTACTGCTGTCTCTCCTAAGATACCGCCATTTATTGCATCAGAAATTCCTGAAGATAACACTCGAGCAGAATTTGAAAGAGTTATGGCCAGAGTAAACAGTTTATTCTCTGAATATTTAACTAATAATGACAAAAACTTAAGATGTCCCACAGCAGAACAACCAGATGGATATGGAATTAATTATGAAGTAATGGTTATTAGTGATAGAACTGGAGATGCCCATGCTCAATCTGGAAGTCTTGGTTTAGTTTTACCAGACAATAGAGGATTTAGATATAATGATAAACCAATTGCATTCTCCTTCATTACTGGCAAGTCAAGAGAACTTCCTTATCAAGTTAATATACCAACACAATTTCTCAGGAAAGCTAAGTCTCCTTCTGATCGCTATAGTGGTCTAGGAGCAGCTGCAGAAGAAATAATCAATGCGGCCAGAAAAGATGCTTTAGACACTGCAACTGATAAACAAATAATAGCTGACCAAAAAACAATCGCTGGATTCTACCCACACTTAGACCAAATGGTTACCTTCATTGAAGGAATGCATAAAAAATACTTAGAAAGAATAGAAAGAATTTATGCAAAGCCAGATCCTGCTGTAGAACCATAGATAACTTTTTATAATCAAATCAATAAAATTTCTTAATGAAAACTATTCTTATCATTCTACTCTTGTTACTGCCCTTAGCTCAAGCTGCTACTTTACAAGGTTCTATTTATGATTCTAACCTTGAGTTAGAGAAAGATGTTTTGGTTGAAATTTCAACCGTACCACTCCAAAAATATCTCTCAAAAGACGGAACTTACCGCTTTGAATTAGCATTAGGAAAATATCAATTAACTGCTAAAAAAGGTTTTAACAGTATTGTTGAAGAAATTGAGATAGAAAAAGATGGAACCTTCATCTTAGATTTATTTTTATCCCTGGATTTGAATGAAGAAGAATCATTATGGCAGGACACAGAACAAGAATTCTTTATAGAAGAAGCAGAAGAATCTCAGAAATATGAACCTTGGCGGTATATTCTCGCCAGCGTTATTCTATTATTTTTAGCTGTTAGATTTGCCAAAATCAGGAAGAAACATGGCTCATTAAAGGCTTTCAGGAAAAAAGTGATGGAAAACAAGGAAATCAGGGAAAATGATCAAGAACAACTGGAAGAAGTTCTTAACATCATCAAGAAACACGAAGGAAGAATTAAACAAAAAACATTAAGGAAAGAATTATTGCATTGGTCAGAAGCCAAAATTAGTCTGATTGTTACTGAATTAGAACATAAAGGTAAAATTGAAAAGATTAAGAAAGGCCGGGGCAATATTATAATTTTGAGACCATAGTCACTTCATAGTAGTATTTTTAAGAAAACTTTATATATTAGTTATTCAATTTTAAATTAAATTATGATACCTAACCCCAATGATTATCAGAGTTTAGTAGAGAGAGTTGCCTACAAAATAGTTAAAAGAGTGCCGTCTAGAGTCGATGTTAGAGATCTCATTGGATCAGGGACTGTTGGGCTATTGGATGCTATTCAAAAGTATGATCCTGGAAGAAATGACAATTTTGAAGCTTATGCTGAAATAAGAATAAAAGGTGCAATTATTGATGATCTAAGAAATATGGATTGGGTTCCTCGATCTGTGAGACAAAAGACCAGAATTCTAGAGAGAACAGTTAAAGATCTAAGAGTTGAACTTAAGAGAGAACCTGAAGATCAAGAAATAGCCACTAAATTAAATCTTGATATAAATGGTTATCACCAACAAAGACAAGAACTAGCTCCCGCTACTAGCCTAAGTTGGGATGAAATAACAAACATAACAGATCAAGAAAAACTAGCTACTCCTCCTGAAGATAGTCCACTGTATCAACTCATACAAAGACATGATAGGGCAAAACTGGGCTCTGCTGTGGAACAGCTGCCTGAAAGAGAAAGGCTGGTAATGTCACTTTACTATTTAGAAGGCTTAAGAATGAAGGAAATAGGTGCAACAATAGGAGTAACTGAATCTAGAGTTTCTCAGATCCATGCTCATGCAATTAATAGACTTAAAGGAATGCTAGAAAGTGAGGAAAAATGAAATCGACATACCAAACAATTGTAAATAGAATAGGGGCCTTAGCTTTAATTGCTTCCACTGGCTGCGCACATTTAACTGGAGGCTTGGAAGCACAACTAGAAAACCGATTTGAGTGTATCGGAAAAGCAACAGGTGACTTAAGTATTAAAAATCGTTCACTTAGAGAATCTCAAGCTAGAAATAGAGCCAGAGCCGATTATCTCAAAGCCTGTAATGGACAGAGCATTGCACAGAATAGTGGAATAGAGACGGTATATGACCCATCAACTAATCAAGCTTATGCTTTTCCAATCACTCCGCCTAAGAATAATTAAACTAAGCCTGAGAAACTATTCTTTTTTTCTTTAATTTTAGATCTAGCAAAAGTGTTAAATATTCATATTTTTATATATATATACCATTTAGCAAAGTATTACAGTGAAAATTCTATTATCTAATATTTTTTCTATATCAGCCTAGGTAGTCCTAAAAGTTTGGCTCTAACTATGATCAGAGTTTACAATTAATCTCTATTCTAGACAAGGCTAAAAGTATCCAAAATCTTTTAAACCAAGCCGAATTACCCCTTAAAATGAAGTTTCTGCAATATGACCCTAAAACTCTCGAACCAGCTATTTTAAAGTACTGGAAAGATCATAAAATTATAGAAACTTTAAGAAAAAACAACCAGTCAGGTAAAAAATTTTATTTTTTGGAAGGCCCTCCTTATACTTCAGGAAATATCCACTTAGGCCATGCCTGGAACATGGGCTTGAAAGATATTATTCTTAGATATAAAAGAGCGCAGGGATTTAACGTTTGGGATAGAATGGGTTATGATATGCATGGTTTGCCGACAGAACAAAAAGTAATGGCCAAATTTAATTTGAAGAATAAAGAAGATATTGGAAAATTCGGCCTGCCAAAATTCATGAAAGAATGTTTCAATTTCTGCACGGAAATGATGATTAAAATGAATCAGGATTTCCAACGGCTGGGCGCCACTTTAGATTTCACTAACCCTTATCAGCCGATTACCAACAAATTTATGGAAGCCGAATGGTTTTTGATTAAAAAAGCGCATGAAAACGGCAGATTGTATCAAGGACTAAGAACTATGCATTGGGATGCCGCCACCCAAACAGCTGTCGCTAAGCATGAAATAGAATATAAAAAAGTTAGGGATACTTCCATTTATGTTAAATTTCAAGATACTGTTGATTCCTCCAAATATTATTTAATTTGGACTACTACTCCCTGGACTATTCCTCTTAATTTAGCAATTATGGCTAATCCAGATTTAGATTATGTAGAAATAAGAGCAGGAAAAGAAATCTTGGTCATGGCTAAAGATCTGGCTGAACCAGTCATGGATAAAATTGGAGAAGGGAATTACAGGATTAAAGAAGAATTCAAAGGAAGGAAGCTGATCGGAAAACATTATATTCACCCCTTAGAGATCAAACAATACTTGCCGGAAGAATTACAAAAAAATTCTAAATTATTTACGATAGTATCCAGTAAAGAATATGTTGACACCTCTGCTGGAACTGGTTTAGTTCACTGTGCTCCAGGCTGCGGCCCTGAAGATTACGAAGTAGGCCACTTAAATCATATCCCTCCTTTCAATTGCGTTAACGAAGAAGGATACTTTGAAAATTTAGGACAATTCTCAGGATTAGCTGCAAAAATAGATGATCCTAAATTTATCGAAGCAATTGACAAATCTGGAGCATTACTAGCTAAAGAACCATACTTTCATGACTATCCTCATGGAGAAAGATCCCATCAGCCGGTGATTTTCAGAACTACCAAACAATGGTTCTTTAAAGTGGAAGACCTCAAACAAAAAATGTTAAGAGCCAATAAAAGTATTAACTGGAATCCGCCAGCTGCTAAAAATGCCTACACCGCCTGGCTAGAAAATCTAAGAGATAATTCCATCACCAAACAGAGATATTGGGGAACGCCGGTTCCAATTTGGCAGGCAGAAGATGACGATTATATTGTAGTCGGAAGTCTGGCTGAATTAGAAAAACTTTCTGGAAAGAAAGTCGAGAATATGCATCTGCCGGAGATTGATCAAATCACGATTATCAGAAATAATAAAATCTATAGAAGAATTGCCGACGTATTAGATGTCTGGATAGACGCAGGAACAACATCCTGGAATTGTTTAGATTATCCCAATAACACTCAAAATTTTGACAAATATTTTCCTGCCGATTTTATCTTAGAAGGGAAAGATCAAATCCGCGGCTGGTTTAATCTGTTGATGATAGCCTCTATGCTGGCCTTTGATAAACCGTCTTTTAAGAATGTTACGATGCATGGTTTCGTTACCGACATGAATGGCGTGAAGATGTCTAAATCTTTAGGCAACATCATTTCTCCAGACGAAATAATAGATAAACATGGAGCCGATGTTTTAAGGTATTACATGAATCAGACTGCTGCTGGAGANGACATCAATTTCAGCGGAAGTGAATGTAAAATCAAAGAAAGNCAGCTGNATATACTTTGGAACATTCATAAACTATTAGTCGACTTGTCTAAAGAAAATAATTTTAATCCCAGTAAGTTCAAGCCAAAAAATTTTGGGATAGAAGAAAAATATATTCTTTCTAAATTAAATTCAACGCTCAGTCAAGTCACAGAACTACTAGACAATTATCATCTGGATGAAATCATTAAACCAATAGAAGATTTATTTTTAGAATTAAGCAGAACTTATATCCAGATGACTAGAGATAAAAGCTCTTCCGGCAGTGAGGAAGACAAGCAAATCTGCATTTATACTATCTATAATGTGATTCTGGAAATTTTAAAGATGTTCCAACTAGTAGCGCCATTNATCAGCGAAGCTATTTATTTAAACTTAAAAGAAGAATTTGATCTACCGGAAAAAAGTATTAGCCATTACCAGTGGAGTAAGNTTAACCATAAACTAATTGATAAAAATNTAGAANGAGAAATTGAGATTGCCCAAGATCTGACTACTGCTTCACTAAACGCTAGAGAAAAAATTAAACGCAGCTTAAGATGGCCGGTTAAAGAGATAATCGTAATTAGTTCAGATCCAAAAATTAAGCAAGCTGTGAAAGAAATGCAAGGTATTTTGAAAACACAAACCAACAGCAAATCTGTTATTATCAAGGAGAAGATGCCTAAGGTTGAAGTTTCAGTAACTGCCAACCCTGGCGCCATTGGACCAGTGCATGGTAAATTATCACCTAAAATTATTCAAGAAATCAACAAATCAGGAAAAGTTCTTGACCAATGTAAAGTTGACGGACAAGAAATAGCTATTACGCCGGCAATGCTGAATATCAATAGAACAGTCCCGCCAGGTTATGCCGATGCTGAATCTAAATATGGTTTAATTTATCTCTCGACAGAATCTTCTGAAGATCTTGAAGCTGAAGGTTATGCCAGAGAATTAACCAGAAATATTCAGCAAGCTAGAAAAACAACTGGATTAAAGAAAACTGACAAGATTGTCCTTTATATTAAATCTAGTATTAACCTCTTTGAATTCAAAACTGAAATTAAAGAAAAAGTTGGAGCCTCTGAATTAACTTTAGCCAAAGATGACTACCATGATAAAGCGGCCGTCATAAACACTTTTAAAATCAAAAAAGAAGAGTTTACAATTTGGTTTACTAAAAAATGACTGATCATGATTTAAAGATAATGGATGTTAAGCAGCTAAAACAAGAAATAATTAAATTACATGAAACAATCCGAAGGCATCGCGATGCCAAAGGTAATGATCGTTGCTGGCTGGATGATGTCGAATTGTATCAACTATTACCAGAAGGCCAAGAAGCTGAATTTACTTTGCCAGAAAAAAATGAATTCTTAAAAAACTGTGAAATTTATTGGGAAAATCGCTGTCCATTAAGCAACTTAAAGAGGAAACAATAAAACTCCTCTCTCTAAAGTATCCATTTTTCTGCTATCATAAACTAATCGAGAATGAGCCATTCTTCTATTAGATATCACTAACGTTTGATCTACAGAAGACCAATTGTGCCAATAAGCATTATTACCTAATTCTTGTTTAGTTTTAAGCAAAGCTGGATGACTGTGGCGCATTTGAGGATGACACCCCAACAATAAATTGACTACATCAGCGTACAGCGGCTCAAAATCATCTGGATTTAATTCTCTTTCTGCAATTCCTTTCTCCAAGATATTGACAACTTTATCGATCTTTCCTATAACTTCTTCAGAAACAATACCCCTGGCAACTTGGATAGTGGCCGGTGAAAGTAATTTCTTATTTACAACTCCAGTATGGGCATGACCACGTCCGAATCTAATCGGGCCATTATAGTGTAAAAAAAATATTCCAGCACGAAGAGGATCATTCACATATTGCTCAACCATTTCTTGACCAACATCAATACTTTCTTCCCTTAAAACGCTGTCAATATTTACATCCAGCTCACGATGCCAAAACAAACTTCTTGGATCACTATAGACCTGACCGAAATACTTCCACATTGGCAATGGTTTTTTCATTCCTAAAAACCATCTTTTTTCTTTTAAAAAACAATTATGATCTAGAACTAAAAACCCTGCCTGATCAACTAAATTAAGTACCCACTGATCTCCTTTATCCACAATCCATTGTTCAAAATAATTATTAGTAATACCACTAGTTGGCGTAATTCTTAATCCTAAAACTTCTCCGTCCAGAATTGGTTCAGTCAAGAATCCCATTGCTATTAGATCATCAATGTAGTTCATTTAAGATCTAAAAACACTACTTTTTTTTTAAAGATTTAGACTCTTTTTAGAATTAGGTAAATTTATATATCTTAATCAATTAAATTTATTTATGCCAGTACATGGAGTCCCTCGTTTAACTGTACGTTATAGCGGTCTTTTTGATTTTGACGGTTTGTATGCCGCAGTAATCGACTGGGCTAAAAATTATGGATATATGTGGCATGAAAAGACGTATAAGCACAAAGTTCCCCGCCCAACAGGTGCAGAGCAGGAATTTGACTGGGTCATAACTAAAAATGTCACAGAGTATATCAGCTTTGAAATTAAGTTTGCAGTCCATACCTGGGATCAAAGACCAGTAGAAGTTGAAATTGATGGTAAAAAGAAGCAATTAACTTCAGCAAGGATATTTATTGTAATGACTGGTAAACTGATAACTGACTGGCAGAAAAGATTTGGCGGCAGCGGCAAATTTGGGCAATTTTTAGGAAAATGGTATGAGAACTTATCTTCTAAAAATATTGGCGGCGTTTACGGCGACACCTTAGTTTATAGAATGGTTAACTTGCAAGCTCTTATTAAGAAATTCTTTGACCTGCAGACTAAGAAATATGTTTACAAAGGTTATCTTAAAGATGATTAACTTTTTATAAATAAAACTTATTTTTTGCTTCCTTTACAACTTTCATAATGTTTGAAACGAAAAACTTTGCATTCTTTAATGAATCTTCAGCAGGCTCTTTGTTTGCTTGAGGTATTGTTTGATATGTAAAATGTCCGCGTTTCCACTTTTCATCTTTGAAAATCTGCAAAAGCTCATCGGCTCTGACTATCATCTTTTTGTATATCTTTAGAAAATTGATATCCAACTCTTTGGTATCAACAAAATGTTTCTTAAACTCTTCAAATGTTTTCTTGTGAACTTCTGGTGCTTTTGTATCAATTTTCTTAGTTAAAAGAAGAGCTTTTGCTGCGTAAAAGATAGCATAGTAAGAATGAGAAATAACAGCACTATAAAAACTGATATCTTCTGGGAGATCAAAATTTTCTTTATCTTCTTCCTGTTCGGTTAATCGCTTTAGAGATTCTGCGATCATAACCTCGTTATTTGATCTATCCAAATATATCTCAGTAAGTGAACCCATTTTTCATTGCCTCAAACATTATCTTATAATAAGCTTCTGCTCCGTAAAAGATGAGACTATTTTTAACTATTTCTTTCCCGTAGTTATGTTTTTCATCTAAAAGCATCAGCTTGAACTCATCATCTGTAAAAACATATAAGTGTATTTCTGGAATACTTAACTCACAAAATTGTTTTAATCTTGCTGTGACTTTCTTAACATCATTAGGAACGATTAAAACAAGATCAAGATCAGATTTAGCAGTCTGCTTTCTTTTAACATAACTTCCTGTTATCACTAAAGTTAAAAAATTAATCTTTGCTTTTTTTATGACTTCTATAATATTATTAATAGGAATACCTTTTCTATTCCATGCTTTGTATTCGGCAGCCATTGATAAAAAAGAAATTGCTTTTGGAGAATCTGCAATTTTGTAAAATGCTACCCCTCCTCTTTTATCTTTGGTTAGTATTCCTTCTTTTACAAATGACTTAAGAGAATTGTAGGTATAACTTTCTGACTTGCTACCAATGTGTCCTTTAACATCCCCAAATAGGTATGTAATACTTGGATTAGTTACAAAGAGATCCAAGACCTGATATGATTTTTTCAACATTTTTCTTTTTAGGTTTGATTTATCCTAAAAATAGGATTTGACTATATAAAGTTTTGTATTTTATTCCCACCTGAATTTGATAATTAGTCTGCTCTTCTCCACCCCCCCGAACCCCTACGAATAGCAGTAAAATCTTTCTCTGATTAAAGATGTAAATTAAAGAGTGTCCCATTGATGTATAGTAAACTGCGCAGGATAGAGAACATCAATCAGTGCAGTTTACTTATTAGATAACTGCGTAATTATGTGCTGTATCTCACGCAGTTATCTATATGTTCTCTTTGGCTCACTGTGTTCGCTGAATGGAACGCCCCCGAAAAAACTTTTCTGACGAAATTTGACCACACCCTATATGGTCAAAAAAACTAACAGGAATTCTGATGTTAATAGCTCTTGCCAAAATAAAACCAAACTTCAGCCTTCTTCTCGCAATTAAAACATTTTCCTGATACAACTGGTTGTTGCAGTGGAGAATTTAACGATTTAGCCCCGGTCTTTTCTTTAAACTTCTCTTCACAAACTGTAGTGCCGCACCATTTAGCAAAAATAATTTTTTCTTTTTTAAAAGCAGTTTCAGCTTCAGAATTAGAAGAAACCTCTACGATGCTTGATTTTAAATTTTCTTGAGCCTTATTATAAAGATTTAGTTGTATTTCATCTAATAACTGGCCAATACCTTTCTCCACCCAAGTGACTGGAACACTCTTTTTTTCACCAGTATCTCTTTGTACAATCGTTACATTTTTTTTAGCTAAATCTTTCGGCCCGATCTCTATTCTAACAGGAACACCTTTTACTTCCCATTCATTAAATTTCCACCCAGGGGTGTAATCTTCTCGACCATCTAAGTGAACTAAAATTTTCTGTTTCTCTAATTTCTGTTTTAAATCCTCAGCCAGCTTCAAAACTTGTTTTTTTGAATCATCAAAGAGAATCGGTACAATGACTACCTGAGTAGGAGCTAATTTAGGCGGTAGAACTAGCCCTTTATCATC